>JACCDZ011564684.1_pt1 | contig 10499 bp, 5 predicted proteins | sample 7449551 | NCBI WGS metagenome assembly JACCDZ01 (sample SAMN15323452, study PRJNA562643) | freshwater metagenome | isolation source: river surface water | place: USA:Blue River Watershed | collected 2017-08-18
CGTTTTTATAAATGAAGCGCTCAGCTGATAAACTTTGTATTTTCCAAATACCATATTACTGGAGTTACGTACAAACATTAACCCAATCATTGCAATACACACCCTAACTAAAAAAGCCAGCACTTAAGCTTGCTTTTGTAGAGTATCTACGTACTATAAGTTCCATCTTTTTAGCTCCAGGGGGTGCCGATGATTAATTACAAAGATCTACGCGAATTTTTAGACTATCTGGAAGAAATTGGTGAACTCAAACGAATTAAAACAGAAGTTTCCCCTTTTCTTGAGATGACCGAGATATCCTCTCGAGTGCTGCACCAAAAAGGACCCGCCCTTTTATTTGAAAAGCCCAAAAATTATGACATGCCCGTATTAACTAATTTATTTGGTACTAAAAAACGCATTGCGCTTGCCTTAGGCACGGATGATGCCAGCAAATTAAGAGAAATTGGTAAATTGCTTGCTTATCTAAAAGAGCCAGAGCCACCTAAAGGATTAAAAGACGCCTGGGACAAAATGCCCATTTTAAAACAAGTGCTAAAAATGTCGCCTAAAGTCCTTAAGAATGCGCCTTGTAGAGAGGTAACCATCGAGCAAAATGATATTAATTTTTATCAGATGCCTATTCAAACCTGCTGGCCAGGTGATGTAGCACCACTGATCAGTTGGGGTTTAACCATTACCAACAGCATTCGTAAAGAGCGTTTAAATCTGGGTATTTATCGCCAGCAAGTGATTGGTAAAAATAAACTTATTATGCGCTGGCTTCATCATCGCGGAGGGGCGCTTGATTATCAGGCCTGGTGTAAAGCACATCCTGATAAACCCTTTCCTTTGTGTGTTGCTATTGGTGCTGATCCTGCCACGACTCTCGCCGCAGTAACTCCCATTCCTGACACCTTATCTGAATACGCCTTTGCGGGACTTCTGCGCGGTAGCAAAACAGAGCTTACGCCTTCACTTTTGCATGGTGATGATCTGATGGTCCCCGCCCACGCTGAGATTGTTATGGAGGGATTTATCTATCCCAATGAGATAGCTGAAGAAGGACCTTTTGGCGATCATACAGGCTATTACAACGAAGTTGAAAAATTCCCTGTTTTTACCGTAGAGAAAATCACCCATCGCAAAGACCCAATTTATCACAGCACCTACACAGGTCGACCACCTGATGAGCCTGCAATTCTTGGTGTGGCTTTTAATGAAATATTTGTCCCCATCATTCAAAAACAGTTTCCTGAAATCGTGGATTTTTATCTCCCGCCTGAAGGTTGTTCCTATCGCCTGGCGGTTGTCAGCATTAAAAAGCAATATCCAGGACACGCCAAACGCGTGATGATGGGAGTTTGGTCGTTCCTGCGCCAATTCATGTACACAAAATTTGTGATTGTTGTCGATGATGATGTCAATACGCGCTCATGGGAAGATGTCATCTGGGCGATCACCACACGTATGGATCCGATAAGAGATACAACCCTCATTGATAACACCCCAATTGATTATCTGGATTTTGCCTCACCCGTGGCAAGTCTGGGATCGAAAATGGGTCTGGATGCAACGAACAAATTCCCTGGTGAAACAAACCGTGAATGGGGCAAAGTCATTACCATGCGTCAGGATATTATCGATAAAGTAGATGCAATTTGGGCAGACTTAGGACTTTAGTCTATACAAATTTAATCACCCTAAAGTGCGTGAAAGTGCGTAACTTTAGTTCATTAATTTAACATATCCTTTGAAATCGATAATCCACCATTTGTAGCTGCATAAGCCGTGCTTCCTAGAGCAAATATGCCATTGACACGATCATCTCCCAAGCCATCTTTAGCAGTTTTATTACGCCAGGTATTGCCACCATCGAAGGAAATGGCAACCCCGCCATCCGTGGAAAGCGAAAACCCATTACTCGTTGCAAGGTAGATAGTATTATCAATCGCGAATACACCGCGAACAACATTATCTCCAAGTCCATCGGTCATGGTCTTATTCTGCCATGTTTGACCGTTGTCAGCAGATATTGCCAAGCCGTTGGTGGTTGCGGCATAAATATAATTACCTAAGGCAAATACTTGAATCACGTCATTACTTCCTAAACCATTTTGAGTTGTGTTATTATTCCATGTACTTCCTACATCGGTTAAAACCGTCAAGCCTCCATTGGTTGCCACAAACACATTGGATCCCGAAACAAAGCCATTGTTAATCGATTCACTCTCTAATCCATCTGACATAGTTTTATTGACCCAGCTTACTCCTTTATCACTTGAAATCGATAAGCCACTTTCCGTAGCGGCATAAACCACGGAACCTGTGCCAAACACTCGTTTTACTTTGTTATTGCCCAATCCAGCATTGACCGTTTTGCTAGACCAGGTGCTACCGTTATCCATCGAGATGGATACGCCATTATCAGTTGCTGCATAAATGGTATTATCGGCGACAAATATGCCATTAATTTTATTACTTGCTAAGCCGTCTGTAGTCGTTTTATTCGTCCAGTTATCCCCACCATCAGATGACGTAGAGAGCCCATTATCAGTTGCTACATAAATCATATTCCCTGCCACAAAACCATCATAAATGATGTTACTCCCCAAACCATTTATTGTCGTCCTGTTAGACCAGGTACTTCCTCCATTCCTTGAGACGGAAACCCCATTTTGTGTTGCGGCGTAAATGATATTGTCAGCAACAAAGACCTTATTCACGGTATAGCTGCCTAGTCCGCTTGTTGGCGTTCTTTTACTCCAGCTAATGCCACCATCGTCAGAGATTGATATCCCACCATTATAGTGGGAAACATAAATGATATTATCAGCAACAAGCACATTGCTAAGATTGTTATTACCTAACCCATCTACCGTGGTTTTTGTATTCCAGGTAACACCGCCATCTGTTGAAATGGCAAGTCCATTCGTTGTGGCCGCATAAATGGTATTTTCTGTGGCAAATACCGCAACCATGCCATATGAGTCGAGACCGCTAACTGCCACTTTATTACGCCATACGGTTTTGTTATCCATCCAAATCGACAAGCCCTTTGTCGTTGCAGCATAAAGCCTGTTTCCTTCAGTAAAAATGCGATAAATAATCATACTCGCCAGACCATCTGCGGTTGTTTGTGTTTGCCAGGAGTTTCCGCCATCCGTTGAAAGGGACAAACCACTAACCGTTGCAGCATAAATGGTATCAGCGTCGTCAACCCAGATGCCGTAAACCATACTGTTTGCCAATCCATCGACACTTGTTTTATTGCTCCAGGTGATTCCTCCATCTGATGAAATCGACAAACCACCCTCGGTAGCGGCGTAGACCATATTGTCCTTAGCAAAGACACCACGAACGGCGTTACTTCCTAAACCATTGATTTTGGTTTTACGACCCCAGCTATTGCCGCCATCAGTTGAAATTGATAAGCCATCCGCTTGCGCCACATAAATAGCGGCATCCGTTACAAAAATGGTATTAATAAGACCTGTCCCCAAACCATCTGAGCTTTTTTTAACACTCCAGGTATTGCCTCCATCACTTGATATGGATACGGCATGGCCTGTCCCTGCATAGATGACATTATTGTGCACAGTAACACTATATACATACTTGCTCGCCAAACCATCTGCGACGGTTTTCGTCACCCAGGTGTTGCCACCATCCTTTGAAATTGATAAGCCCGCATGGGTTGCCACGTAAAGGTTATCTCCACTGGCAAATACGTCGTAAACATAACTATAACCCAAACCATCAGCGACGGTTTTAATCATCCAGGTGTTGCCACCATCTTCTGAAATAGATAAGCCTTGAGCCGTTGCAACATATATTTTATTACCTATGGCATACACGGATCTGACAAAATTATCTCCAATACCATCGTGAACGCGTTTTGTGTTTTGTGGAGCTCGATAGAACATGGGGTAATTATTAATGCTCATGGTTTTAGATTTCGTGACCGCTTCTCGTCCCCTTATATTGAAAGCAATATCCGCTAAGCTCATGGCAGGCATTTCACCAGGAGTATACTCAACTACGTATTGGCAGGTTTTTCCTGCCAACAGAGGAAGATAAGCACTGCAACTACTTAAAAAAGGGACCACATGAAGTGAGGGTAAATTAGGGGAAAAATGTAAAGCCAAATTAGTCACATCCGTCTGAATGCCTGTATTTTCCACTTTAAGCACGATTTGCTTATTTGCATTGCTATTGGTTGTAATGTGATCGTAACTCAACTGAGTACTTAATAGATCACTCGGTGTGATCCCAGCAATTGCTTTGCTCACAAGATCAGCATTACCACCTGCTACCAAGATTTCGCCGTTACCACTTGGATTACTTCCTGCGCTAAGCGTCACTTCACAACTGCCCAGGGGAGGAATAACCAATGTGCAGGTATTTTTTGCTATCGTCACATTGGCTAGATTTTGGATTGATACGGATGGGTTGAATACGCTCACAGGAGAGGTGTTTGAAACCGTGATAACTCGTTCAGTAGTTGGCTCAAGATACACCTCTGAAGACGGTAAAATAGAGAGTACAGGTCTTACAAGTGACAAGTTTGTTTTTGCAAGTGTGACTCCTCCTTTTGTTAATACGATGTTTGAGTTAGCTGATCTTGCTGTTGCTTTAGCTTGTAAGGTAATTTCACAACTTTCGTAAGCCAAGAGCACATCAGAACAAGTATTGGTAGAAAAACTGATATTTTCATCGGTGGAAGAAATACTGAACCCTTTCATATCAATAGCACGATCTCCAGGGTTACGAATGCTTAATGTATCCGAATCACCACTGCCCATACTGACATCAGTAAGCTCAAGTGAAAGGCTTTTAATGGTAAAACTATGGGGCGACGTGGTTGTAACTTTTCCTCCTTTATTTGCAACAATGGTATATGCAATCACACTTTCTGCTTCGGCTAATAAGAGTGAGGCATTAGTAGTCGAAACGGTGATAGTACAAACATTGGTGCCTGTGAGCGCGTCACAGGCGGGTGAATAGGAAACAAAGAATTTATCGTTGTTTTCAGGATCCACAAAGCTCAGATGTATCTTGCTAGTTTCAGTGCTTACAGCCCCAACTTTAGAAAGGCTTGTTATATTTGCCAATGTAACTGAGATAACCAAACTATTGCCTTGCAACACCTGATTATCTTCCTGGCTGACTTGCAGGCTTGTTTCATCCAAGACATCTGGCAGGGGTGGCATGCTTGATTCAGAACCACCACCTCCGCCGCACCCAGCAGTTATAAGAATAAGTGTGCTGAATGCCATGTGTTTTACAATTTTTTTGTTTTGAATAAAGTTTTCATAAGGTTATATCCTAAATAGTTTTTTTGTTTGTTGAATTTAAACTCGCGGGAATACTTCTTCTGCCCCTATACAAAAGAGCTGAATAAATGGTTTTGATAACTATTAGAGAGAATTAATAATTTGAATATGAAAGAAAGGGAGCATTCGTATTAGTGACATTAAACGTCAGTTTTGTGGTACCAAGCACTAAATCAGTAATACCTAGTCCAGAACAGATCATACCTTTGACACATTGCAAGCCAAAATCCCAGCTAATGTTGTCATCGCCCACATCGTGACCTTGAGAATAGAGGTTGATAAGACCGTTATACCCATCGGGGAATTTCACCACATTGATGCTGTTATATGAATAGGTGCCACTGTGAGAGTGAATATAAGCGTTGGAATCTAGTGTCCATGCGTAAATACCACTTCCACCTGTAAACGTCCATGCGTATTCACAAGTTCCACTGGTGCACATACTGCCAGGATTACTAAGCGCTTCAATCCATGGCGCTTGTGTTTGAAACCCTTGCTGCCCAATATAAAAATAATTGTCACTACCACTGAACTTAACTTCAAAAGCTTTGACTGACGAGCTAGAACCAAGTATTACATAACTTGCCGTTGGATTATAGTTTTCTGGTTCCAACATTGCTTGCCCATAAGCATATAGCGCTAAGGGTGTATTATTTGTTTCACGCGTGTTTAAATCCAAACTGATACTTTCTCCATTGCATAAAGCGGTAAGCGTACCATTGCCATAACGTCCCTCATAAGGATAAGCAGAAGCACCACTCCAACCATACACATCACAGCTAGCGCTCCACGGGGTCGCATTACACACGCCACCTGTACAAGCCGTTGTCCAGGAAGGGGGCATCTGTGATTGTGTTTTAGCTAACTCAGGTTGGTAATTATTAGCATAAGCTTGTGCATAAGTAGGTAATCCTGTACTACTCCAATCACTGGGGTATTGCGCAGTCATATTGTAATAATCGGAAATTAAGAGCGATGCAGTCACATCAAAAATGCCAGGAGTCCCCACCAGGTTGTTGTTACTATCACGCTGTCCTTGGAGTAAGTTATTAAATACGGCATTAATTTTTGCTTGTTGAGTTGCAAAAGAATCACTAGGGTTTACACCTGGCACAGGAGAGGTGAGATTGCCAAATCCCGCGATATGGTTTGCCTGTAAGTAAGCTGCTGTCATTAAAATATTATAAACCTGCTGTACAGAAACAAGTGCGCTCATATAAACATTCATCAAAGACTCATTATAGCCATCGATATACTTGATAGGATCAGCCCCCATCCCCCAACTGCTTTCATTAAATTGAGCCTTCATTTGTGAACTCAGGGCATGCGTTAGAATTGCATAGAAACCACTCGTTTGATCCGTATTGGTTAGCTCTATAAGATGCGTCCATACACTTGATAAATAATTATCGGTTAATAATGGTGTGAGACTATTGAGCGCACTTTGATTATTATTGAGATCTGAAAGTGAGCCGACATGACTCGTGGCATTTGAAAATTGATCCCAGTTCCCCTGAATACCATTTTGTAACATGCCAAGTTCAACTTGATATGATTGTGACTGATCGGCTAATACTTGGTTATACAATACCGCAAAATCCCCCAACAATTGGTTTAATTGCTGTTGAATATTATTTAAATCTTCCAGTGCCTGATTCATCTTGCCATTAAGGACGTTTAAATCATCTTCAATCACTTCATCAGAAGATTTAATGCCAAAAGCCTGCATAATCTTGGAATCTGTCCAATCCATGGCCTTACCTACGCCCCAATCCACCATGGAATCAACTATAGGACCATTAGAAGGGTTTTCCTGTTGTACAACCGAATTGGTTAAAGCGGGGGAATCACTTAGTTTACTAAGACTTGTAGATAACAATTGACCACTTTCTAAAGCAACACTCACTTCAAAGTGATCTTTTGCCGATTGTGGTTCATCCACCTGAGCGTAAACCGACAAACCTGCATTTGTTGTGCCATTTAGGATTAATGTATCGTTTTTGATTTGTAAATTATCAGGAAAAATAACGCCTTCTTTATTATTCACCGCGACTTGAATCGCTTTCTTCCATAGGATTTTTCCGTCAAGGGCATTAAACGCTGCCACAAACGCCATCGTTTTACCTACGGGTTTTACATGATCCAGTAATGCGCTAGAGGCTGTACTGCTGCCCGCTAAAATAAGGGTGTCCTTGTCTACCATCAGGTTTGTTACATGCAAGGCAGGACTGTCAGGTAAAGAAAAACTCTTCGTCCATGCTTCTTTGGCTAATTCTGGATTGCCACCTTGATATTTCACTAATTTTGCTGCTGTGTTTGTGTAAGGATTATAAGCAAAAAACTGATAAGCATTCTGATTTTTATCAAAAGTACGCACAATATTCGTTGGAATATTGCTATGGGCTCTAGGTTGAGTAGAAATATTTACGTGGTTATTTGCTGGGGTCATCACGGCTGCATTGACTCCTAACGCCATACTAATACTGGTAAACAATGTAACTGCTTTAACGGGATAACGCATATTTTTCTCCTATTGTTTTCAAAGTTGTTAAAGTAATTGCTTAGGTGTATAAATCTGGTTAATATTAAATCAATCACCTAATGCAGAGCATTTTATAACCAGGTGATAAATAACCACAGGGAAACTTTTTGACTTTCCAGGAAAATTTTTCCGCGTTAAAGGAAATAAGCATTGATAATCCACAACTCAACTGTAGAATATCATGATAATCAGCGATAGAACTGTGAGTTATCATGATATTAACACGTCTATTAGATTTAAACGCCCTGTTAGCAAAAAAATCATTTTTCCTGTTCGGTCCAAGAGCGACAGGCAAATCAACACTTATTAAGCAGCAGCTTGCTGATCAATATCTGGTGATTAATCTGTTAAGAAATGAAATGTATATGGAGCTTAGTCGCTCTCCTCAATCCTTAGAGGCAATGGTGAATATGGCAAAGGATCAAAGCATTGTGATTATTGATGAAGTTCAACGAATACCTTTGCTGTTAAATGAAGTTCACCGATTGATAGAAGAACGTAAAATTCATTTTCTTCTCACAGGTTCAAGCGCTCGCAATTTAAAGCGAAAACATACCAATTTATTGGCAGGACGAGCGCGCAAAGCGGAGTTATTTCCTTTAGTCAGCACTGAAATTCCACAATTTAATTTGAACCACTACCTGCACGTTGGCGGATTACCAATGGTTTATTTGAGTGATGAGCCCTATGAAGAGCTTGCGGCCTATGTCAATACCTATATGAAAGATGAAATTCAAGCAGAATCTTTGGTTAGAAATATCCCTGGATTTATCCATTTCCTAAAAATAGCCTCCCTAACAAACGGTAAAATGCTTAACTTCACCAGCATTGCCAGTGATTGTGGCTTACCTGTATCAACGGTTAGAGAATATTATTACATTCTCGAGGATACCTTTCTGGGATTTATGCTTCCTGCGTTTACCTCCACTCAAAAACGTAAAGCAATAAGCACCGCAAAGTTTTATCTTTTTGACCTTGGCGTGGCGAATTATCTTGCAGGCATTAAACAAATTCCAGCACAGACCGAAACTTATGGTAATGTGCTTGAGCACTTTATTGGACTTGAAATCCGCGCCTACCTTTCATATAAACGCATTGACAAAACACTATCTTATTGGCGCTCTACCAGTCAAATGGAAGTAGACTTTGTCATTGGTCATGATGTTGCCATTGAGGTTAAGGCGGCGCAAAGAGCTCAGGATAAGCACCTTAAGGGGCTACTTGCATTTAAAGAGGAAGCACTTGTTAAGCGCTATATACTTATTAGCCTTGATCCTATTGCTAAAAAATATAACGATGGCATTGAGGCCTTACCCGTTGATTTATTCCTGCAAAAATTATGGGCAGGAGACATCATCAACTAACAGGTGTTATATAAAGGAAACCCCTTTTTTCGCATCTTCCTCCCAATGTTGCAAAATATAACGATCGATATCTTGATATCCCCCTCTGGATACCAGCATAACATCGACATCCGTTTTGAGCTCCCAATCCTCCATAATTCGAACCAACTGGTTTGCCTCTAAGTGATAGGTATGTAAAAAAGTTTCATTCACCACAGCAATTCCCAAACCTTTGTTGAGTAAATCAAGAATAGTAAATTCAATCCCTAGTTTACATATCATCTTAAGCTGAACTGTTTCAATTTTATCTTCCTTGTACAAGACAATTTGCCCCGTTTCCAAGGGATTTCCAAGGTAATTTAAATTGGCTAGGTCTTGTGGTTTACGAATGTCAAAATCCAAAGAATCAAGATATTTTCTGCTCGTATATAGCGCAGGCTTCCCTGCAATGATTTTACGCACAATCCATTTGTCTTGGTCGATCAAATGCAAATGTTTCCTATACAAAAGCAATAAATCAAAACTCTCAAAGGTATCTTGAATATAGGTTCCAAACCGAGAAATCATCGTTGGAGTCACCACTGCCAATTCAAAAGTAATATCAGTAAATTGGGTACATAATTTCTCTAACAAACGTTTAGTCATATAAAGATAACCTAAAGGAAAGCTAAGGACTCTATAAACCGCTTTTCTACGAAGTGCATCAAAATTAGTAAGATTAACCTCCAGATGTTCTAATTTTGGCAAAATAATAGCAAAAAGCTTTTGTCCTAATGGTGTCAGTTCCACAGTGGTCGTCGAGCTTTCATTATTAACAATAAGTTGACTGCCCAAGGCATATTCCAAATCCGCAATATAACGCTTTGCTGTCTTTACATTGATATTGGCAAGCTCTGATGCCACTTTGTGCGTACTTTGCTGAACGAGGGTCTTAAAATAAACCAATTCCCGCGAGAACCTGAGCATATTAAGTTTCACTTGGCGACTTGACATTGGTGGGTCCCTATCAATCCAATGTATTGTTGAGGCATTGTAACTTAAACCTTTGGGCTATGGCAAATGCTTCTCCCAAAATCTGCCATGTGCTGAATCACTTGCATCTCTAAAAATATAGGTTATCAGGGACCAAACCTTACTTATGTTTATTCCCAGCCACCCTACCTCATGAACTACAATCCGACAGCATTTTGGGAATGTACAGGGGACAAAGGTCAGTCAGTTGCGCAAAAACTGGAAATGAAGCCTGATTTTCCGCCTGGCGGACCAGCAGTGCTGTGCCAAACCTCCCAGTCAATAAAA
>JACCDZ011687688.1_pt1 | contig 10499 bp, 4 predicted proteins | sample 7449551 | NCBI WGS metagenome assembly JACCDZ01 (sample SAMN15323452, study PRJNA562643) | freshwater metagenome | isolation source: river surface water | place: USA:Blue River Watershed | collected 2017-08-18
GCTACTACAGATGTTGGTATTACAGTAAATCGTGGCAATTACACAGATGCAAAATTATTATGGGATGAAACTGCTAATAGATGGTCTGTTTCAACACCTGAAGATGATGCAAATGTAGTTAATCCTATTGCAATTATCACTGCTAATCCTAGTGAAGGTGCTAGATATGGTTGCTCTAATCCCGCACCTGCAAATGAGTTTAATATTGCTATTCCTTCTACTTATCAAAATAAGATGGCTTATTTCTTATCTAATGGTGGTGATCCAAGTACAGTTAATCTTTTTGATGTTTTAGGGAATACCTATGATGGATTTGTTTTAGCTCTCTTTAATACAGATAGCACAGCAACCATTACAGTAGATGGTAGTGGGGCTCAAACTATTGGTGGTTCATTAACAAAAGATATTCCAGCAGGCGGATGTCTTACAATTATGGCATTTGGTGGTGCTTGGTATATTATGTAATATGGTTTGAATATTTATTTTATTAAAAGCCTTTTATTGAGACTTTAAACTATTTTCAATGAGAGGCTTAACTATGTCATATTTAGTCGATGCTAATAAAAATTCTGTCAATGTAGCTGGATCAAATGCTACCTATACTTTGACTGCTACAGATGAAATCTATCTTGCATTTGATGATCAAACAGTAAAATTGCCCGATCCTACTACTGCTACAGGTAGAACATATACCATTAAGCTCAATGGTCTTTTTACTAATGGTGTTCTGATTAAATCTTTAGATGGAAGTACAACTTATTACACCATAGATAAAGATTATGGAAGTGTCAATATCATTTCTAATGGTACTGATTGGGTCGTTTTAGCTGATGCTATTCAAGTATCCCAAATTGCTACTACTACCTATGTTACTGAATCTACTTGGACACATCAAGGTACTTGGTCAGATTCTGCTAATTATGTTGCCAAAGATGTTGTCGTTTATCAAGGCTCTTCATGGTTAGCTTTACAAGCTAGTCTTAATGAAACACCTGCTGAAAATGCTTTTTGGACTTTAATTGTTGCCAAAGGTAATGATGGAAACGATGGAGCAGATGGCAATGATGGGGCACCCGGTGCTGATGGAGCAAGTGCATACGAAGTTGCAGTTGCAAATGGTTTCATAGGAGATGAAGCAACATGGCTAGCAAGCCTTGTTGGTGCTAATGGGAATGACGGGGCTCCCGGGGCAGATGGTGCTGATGGTGCAGATGCAGTATGGTATTTTCAAAATACTTGGAGCAATGTAGGTAATTATGTTACAGGTGATATTGTTACCTATAATGGTGAAACATGGTATTCTTTACAAGCAAACAATAATTCAGCACCAGCTGAAAATGCTGATTGGACTAAACTAGCATCTAAAGGTGGTGAAATTTTAGCAGATAATAACACTTGGATAGGTACAAACACTTTTCAAGGTACTGTTATTCTTGAAGGTGGATATAATTTTGAAATTAAAGATGGTAGTGGTGGACCCAATGTTACTATGTTTAGTGTTGATGGTAATAATGGTAATACTATTATTCATGGCAATACTACCATTCAAGGTGGTACTTTAACTTTTGCTGTTCAAAATGCAGATTCTTTACCTGTATTTAGTGTAGATAGTAATAATGGAGATACTACTGTTTCAGGTGATTTGACAGTTACTGGTAGTCTTATTGTCAATGGTACTACTACTACTATCAATACAGTAAATTTAAATGTTTCAGATAGTCTTATTCAATTATCTGATGGCACAGTAAATCCTGTATATGATGCAGGTTTTATTATTGCTCGTGGAACAGAAAATAATGCAAGTTTGTTTTGGAGTGAAAATAATGAAAAATTTGTTTTTGCTACAGCTACAAGTTTAGCATCTGATTTCTCGGGTGATATTTTAGTAAATGGTGGGACTATTACATATAGCACAGTAACAGTAGGTGCTTTAGAAGCAAATACGATTGGTGGCATTGGTGCAGGTACATTATCTATTACAGGTAATTTAATAGGAAATGCAAGTACAGCTACATCATGGGCAACTGCCATGACTTTAAGTTTAGGTGGTACTTTCGCAAGTGGATCAGTTTCTTTTAATGGTAGTACATCACCATCTACTTTAAATCTTTCTCTTACAGATGGTGCTATTACAAATGCTAAACTTGAACATGATAGTATTACTATAGGTGGAACATCTATTGCTTTAGGTGGAACTTTAGCTTTGTCTAATGACTTTGAATACACAGGTGGTACTTTAGGTTTAACAGGAACTTTATCTGTATATTCAACAGGTGCGATTGCCTTAGCTAAGACTATTAATTTGGCAGGTGCTGTCACAGGTACTATTGATTTAAACAATCAATTTTCTGCCATGACTTTGACTACTACTTTAGGTACTATCACTAATGCTAATTTAGAATATGATAGCATCACTATTGGTGGAACACCTATTGCTTTAGGTGGAACATTAGGTTTATCTAATTTAAGTGTAACAGGTTCTACATTAGGTTTAAGTACTACTATCAATCTTGCAGATAATACTAATACCTCTTTAAAGTTTACTGAAACAGGTGCAGGTGATTATTTGACTTTTGATACTACCAATGATGCTGAAAAAGTTATTATTGGTAAAGATTTGAGTCTATCTACAATTAAACTCACAGATGACCAAGTGAGTGCTTTAGACATTACTCAAGCAGGAAATAGCTATTTGAAATTTGTTACTACTAATGATAGTGAAAGAATAGTTGTCGGTAAAAAGCTAACACCTGCTGATAATAGTGGTCTTGAAATTGCTATTAATGATGATAAAGCTGAAGCTCTAAAAATTCATGAAAGTGGTCAAGTTTATCTTAAATTGATTTCTTCTAATGGTGGTGAAAAAGTTGTTGTTGGTAAAACTTTAGATGTCAGTGAACAAAATATTGTTAATGTAGGTGATATTGCTTTAGATAGTATTAGTGCTGATAATAACACTATTGCTATTAACTTAACTGATAACCAACCATCTGCTCTTGATATTACTGAATCTACAAATAGCTATCTTAAATTCATCACTACCGAGGGATCAGAAAAAGTTGTTGTAGGTAAAGACTTACAATTATCTGGTAATTTGACTGTCAATGGTACTACTACAACTGTTAATAGTACAACAGTCACTATTGATGATCCTATCTTTACTTTAGGTGGTGATACTCCTCCTTTAACAGATGACAATAAAGATCGTGGTATTGAATTTAAATGGCATAATGGTACTTCAGCTATTACCCCAGATACCTTAGTCAACGGTCAAACTTATTATATTGTCACTTTAGGCAATACTGACTTTACACAATTAGGTGCATCTTCAAATACTGTAGGTTTAAGTTTTATTTATAATGGTGATCTGTCTCAAGCAGGTACAACAGGTACAGCTATTATCTCAACTGCCTTAAAGACAGGTTTCTTTGGTTATGATGATAGTGCAAGTGCATTTACTTTTATTCCTAATGCTACAAATACATCAGAAGTATTTTCAGGTAGTGCAGGTAATGCTATTTTTGGTGGTTTAACATCTACATCTTTAGATATTAGTAATGGTACTATCAGTAATTTAGGTGCAATTAGTCTTGTAGACAATCAAGCTAATGCTCTTGATATTACTGAATCTACAAATTCTTATTTGAAATTTGTTACTACTAATGGATCAGAGAAAGTTTTAGTTAGTAAGACTTTAGATTTGAACGAAGGCAATATTACCAATGTAGGTAGCATTGCTTTAGACAGTATTAGTGCAGATGCTAGTGATATTGTTATCAATCTTACAGATAATAGAGCAAGTGCTTTAGATATTACTCAATCTACAAATAGCTATCTTAAATTTGTTACTACCAATAGTTCTGAATCTGTTATTGTGAATAAAACTCTCAAAGCTATTGATGATGTTATTGTTTATGATGGACCCGATATTGCACAAACTGCTTATCTTTATGTTAAATATAATGCTACCTCTCAAACAGATAACGAATATTTCTACATCTTTAGAACTACTGATGGTGGTGCTACCAGAGAAGTCGTACCTTTAAGTAATTTATCCAACCTAGAAGAAGATACCTCTTTAGGTTGGAAGAGATATAGAGCAAATCAGGCAAGTGCATATACTAATACCACACCTGCAGGTACAGTCAATGCAAGTCTTATTTTAGACAAATCATATACCTATTATTTCATTATTAGAACAGATAATGATAATACTTCACCGAATCTAGATTTCCAAGCATATCTCTCTACTAGCAATTCAGCATCTAATATCACATATAATGATGTTCTACCTTATGGTGGTGGTTTCTCAGATGAAGGTGAAGGTAATAAATACACTATCGTTTTGGATAACTCTTCATGGTCTTATGCTACTCTTGATGCTCCATCCACAGTAACAAATAGATCTTCTGATCCTGTGATAGCATCTACAGTTTTCTCTATTAACAATGCTAATGGAAATACTGTAATTGCAGGTGATACTACTTTAGGTACTGATGCTTCATTACTTATTAAGAAGGCTACTACTGCAAGTGATGCTCTTATTGTTCTTAATAGTGATACTACTTCAACAGGACATCAGGATGCTGTGATTTCTGTTGAACGAGGCAGTGGTACTGATGCTAAATTAGTTTGGGATAATACTAATACCTTATGGACTGCCGATAATGCTACAGGTACTGCTAGACCTTTATCTTTACATAGCCCTGTTGATACTAGCATCACTACTTCAACACCTGTCAATTTAACAGGTAATGCTAAAGGTGAATACGAAAAGGTTTATCTTGTTGCTAATAACACTACTGCTATCACTATCAATCTTTTTGCTTTATCAAGCTCTTATAATGGATATAAAGTTATCATTAAGAAGATTGATAATGGTGCTGGTGCTATTACTATTGCTCCTAATGGTTCTGATACTATTGATGGTGCTAATTCATCTATCTCTATTTCCACAGGCTATGGTAGTGTTACTTTAATTGCTGATGCTTCTACAGGCTGGTGGATTATTTAATATCAATAATCTTTATATATTTTTATATTAGTGTGTAGCAAATTATTTACAAATATCACATTTGCTATTCAAAAGTGTCTTATTTTGTTTTCATTTGCTACAAGGATGCTTATTATGTCTTTATTTTTCCGTAATAGTAAACAAACTGTTAAATCTGCTACAATCGGAACTACTGCCTATACTTTGACACCTGATGATAATATTTATATTGCACAACCGGGTCAAACAGTAACTTTGCCTGATCCTGCTACTTGCATTGGTCAAACCTATCATATTAAATTAGGTGCTACTCATAGTGGCAGTGGTGATAATGTTACCATTAATGTTGCAGTCGCAGGTAATTTAATTGAAGGTAGTGCTACACATACTTTATCTTCAAGTTGGGCATTTCATAGATTTGTTGCAGGTAAAGATAGTGCAGGTACTGCTATCTGGATGTTCATCGTTTAATTTATTTTAAATATATTATCCTATGTTTAGATAAATTCTAAACATAGGAGTAAATACAAAATGGCAATTTCTTTATTCAGAAGAGGCAATACTGCTACTAATAATAGCTATAAAGGTGTTAATGGCGAAGTCACTATCAATACCACTACCAAAGCCATCCGTATCCACGATGGTATAACCACAGGTGGCTTTGAAGGTGCAAGACGAGATCTTACAAATATCCTACCTACAGGACCCATTAACTTTAATGGTCAAGCTATCACTAATGTTGTGGTCGATACAACAGGCGAACTCACTGCTACTTCTCTACAAACCAATAATATCTCATCTTTCACTGAAGGTGGTACTTTAACTTTCAATAGTCCTACAAACTTTGACAGTATCGTAAATATTAATGATAATCTTAAACTTAATAGCTATGGTTTAGATACTGTCACTCTGACTTTAAACCATGATGATAATCCTACTATCACTTTAGACAGTCAATCCGGCGATGTTAATATCACAGGTACTACTAATCTTGAAACAACTTCTTTAAATCAAGGTGCTGATGTTTATGGCGATTTAAATATTAATAATAACAGTAATCTGACTGTCTTTAATGATGAAAGCCAAGTCGTTTTTTCTGTTAATACTGCTAGTGCTACTACTTCTGTTAATGGTACTTTAAATATCGATGACCTTATCCTTGTAGATAATATCTCTGAACTTACTCTCAATCATGGTGTTTATATTTCTAATAACACTACTATTAATGGCAGTATCTCTACGGATGCCTTTGATTCAAGTTCTAGTCTTACTGATATTTCCTCTACTGTTACTACTATCACTAGCAATACTATTAATCTTGTAGGTTATGTTTCTCAAATAGGCGATTTTGACATCTCAGGTAATTTTTCTATTGATGGCAATTTCTCTATTAATGGTACTTTATCTACTCTACATTCTGAAAACCTTTCTGTTAAAGATACTCTTATCGTTCTTAATGATGAAATCGGTAATGCTAATCCTGTTAATGATTCAGGTGTTATTATTGATCGTGGTAATCAAGATAATGCAGGTATGTTTTGGAGTGAATCTCAACATAAATTTGCCTTTATTACTGCTAGTAGTATTGATGGTACAAGTGTAGGTAACTTATTAACCACAGGTGGTACTGTTTCCTATGCAGGTCTTTTAGCTGGCAGTATTGATCTTAAAGATAATGTAGGTGATACGATCTTTAATGTTAATAATGCAGGTGATGTTCATGTTTATGGTGATTTAATTTTAGATGGTGGCTTAACAGGTAATGCAAGTACAGCTACTGCTTGGGCATCTGCTATGACTTTATCCTTAATAGGCGATGTCACAGGTTCAGTTTCTTTTAATGGTGGTACATCACCTATTAGTATGACTACTTCTTTAGGTACGATTACTTTAGGTACAGATACAACAGGTGCTTATGTAGAAAGTGTTAGTGCAGGCACAGGTATTTCTATTTCCGGTACTGCATCCATTCCTGTTGTTGATTTAGCTACAAGTGGTGTTAATGCAGATACATATAAATCTGTAACAGTAGATGCCTATGGTCGTGTTACAGCAGGTACTAATCCTACTTCTTTATCAGGATATGGCATTACAGATGCTCAACCTTTAGATGCTACTTTAACTGCTTTGGCATCTGTATCTACAACAGCGAATAAACTTATATATGCTGATGGTGTTGATAGCTTTACTACAACAGATTTAAGTTCGTTTGGTAGAAGTCTTATTGATGATGCCGATGCTAGTGCATCAAGATCAACTTTGGGATTAGTGATAGGCACAAATGTGCAAGCATATGATGCTACTTTAAATGCTTTAGCTAGTGTTTCTACAAGTGCGAATAAATTAATATATGCAGATGGTGTTGATAGCTTTACTACAACTGATATTAGTGCATTTGGCAGGAGTCTTATTGACGATGCCGATGCAAGTACAGCTAGAACTACTTTAGGTCTTGGTACTGCTTCTGTTGAAAATGTAACAGATTTATTAACAAAAGCAGGAAATTTAAGTGGTCTTGCAGATACCACAACAGCAAGGTCAAATCTAGGATTAGTAATAGGTACTAATGTACAAGCATACGATGCTACTTTAAATGCTTTAGCTGGATTAACTACTGTTGCAGATCAAACTATTTATTCCACAGGTGCTGATACCTTTGCCATGACTACTCTAAGTTCATTTGGAAGAAGTCTTATAGATGATACTGATGCAAGCACTGCAAGGACAACTTTAGGTTTGGCAATAGGTACTAATGTGCAAGCATACGATGCTACACTTGCAGGTCTTGCATCTGTTGTCACAAGTGCAGATACTCTTATATATGCTAATGGTGTAGACACTTTCACTACTACAACTTTAAGTTCATTTGCTAGAACTTTATTAGACGATGCTGATGCAAGTACAGCTAGATCAACTTTGGGATTAGGTACCGCCTCTACTCAAAGTACAAGTACATTTTTACAGGTAGCTAATAACTTATCTGATTTAAATAATGCAGGTACTGCTAGAACTAATTTAGGTTTGGCAATAGGCACAAATGTACAAGCCTATGATGCCACATTAGCAGGTTTGGCTAGTGTTACAACAAGTGCTGATACTCTTATTTATGCAACAAATGTTGATACCTTTACAACAACCACCATTACAACTTTTGGTCGTTCTTTAATTGACGATGCTGATGCAAGCACAGCTAGAACTACTTTGGGATTAGGTACAATAGCTACTCAAGCAAGTTCAGCTTTTGTTGATACTACTACAAATCAATCTGTTGGTGGAACTAAAACCTTTACAGGCGATATTGCTTTTAGTGGCTCAGGTAAAATTACTTTATCTTCTACATCTGTCGCTACTACTCAATCAGCTTTAAATAATTCTACTGCTATTGCTACTACTGCTTATGTTCAAACTGCTACAAGAGTTACTACAGATCAAAAAACTACAAACTATACTTTAGTTATTGGTGATGAAGGTAAAATGATTGAATTTAACTCTGCAAGTAATTTGACTTTAACAATACCTGCAAATTCTTCTGTTGCTTTCCCTGTTGGTACTCAAATCTTAATTGCAAGATTAGGTACAGGTAAAGTCAATGTTGCTATTACTACAGATACTTTATATTCTGTATCTAGTAATAGATATGTAGCAAGTCAATATAGTGGTGCTACTCTTGTTAAAACCACATCTACTACTTGGTATCTCTTTGGTGATTTATCAGCTACTTGATTGATAGGCTTTTTGATTATGCTTATTGCTACACATGGAATAATTAAACCATCTACATCTACTTTTATCTCAGGTGCATCTATGATCACCTATTGGGATATACAGAACTCATCTTCATATAGTGGCAGTGGTACTACTATCACTGATTTAGATAGCACAAATAATGGTTTACTTGTTGGTACAAACTCTTACACTAATGCTTCACCTAAATACTTATCCCTTGATAGTGGTACAAGTAATTATTTAAGATCAACTACTAACTTAAACACATACTTATCACCTTCTAACACAGGTGATAACATATCTGTTTTTGTATGGTGTTATCCTACATCTAATGGTGTGATTGTATCTGAATTAGGTTCTACAACACCAAATTCTGGTTGGTATTTATCTACAATAGAATGGGTAAGTGGTACACCCAGAGTGGGGGTATTCCCATATTCTAATATGACTAATTGTAAAATATATAGTACTCATGGTGGCAGTGGCAATACTTCTCAGTATACACAATATCCATTAACTACAAGTGAATTTAATAGATTATTTGACACATCATATAGTAATACTACTTTAGCTTGGGAAGGTAATTTAGGTGCAACTACTTCTTTAAATCATTCATCTGCTACTACTTTAACAAATGCAGGTGCTACTGTACCTAATGGTGGTGATTATTTTTCTGTTGAAGTAAATGCTACTTTCATCCCTGCTGAAACAGGTACTTATTCTTTCGGTGTTAATTCAGATGATGGTGGTGATGTCTTTATAGGTGGAAGTCTTGTAACAAGTTATTATGGTGGACATGGTATGAGTGGACCCATATATGGTAATGTATCTTTAACAGCAGGTACTAAATATTCTTTTAGAGCAAGGTATCAAGAATATGCTGGTGGTGAAGGTCTTGCTGTTGTATGGAAAAGACCATCTCAAGGTACTTATTCTTTTCAATCATCTGAATTAAATTCAGGTTCTACTATTACATCATCTGTCTCTGCAGCTTTAAACACATGGCATTATGTAGGATATACCTATAATGGTACTACTTTAACTGCTTATGTAAATGGTCAATCAGCTGGTGCTACATCTATTACTAGACAAACACCGTATAATACTTTAACTAAAGGTCTATATTATTCTTTAGGTTATCCGACTCCTAGTAATATGGGAAGTGGAGCTGGTGCTAATTTCAGATTTGGAGCTTTTCATGTTTGGAATGATGCTATTAGTTCAGATACAATCTTAAACAACTATAATGCTACTAAAGCATCTTATGGAAAATAAAATATGTTAAAAGCTACACATGGCATTTTAAAGCCTTCTTCCACATCAACATTTGACCTTGCTCTTGTAGGTACTATGAAATTTACAGGTGCATCTGATTCAAATATCAGCTATGGTCAAGATAGTAATATGTATCCTCAATCAGGTGAATTTACTATCGAATGGTTTCAATATCAAACAGATAGTAATTCTTTCCCTAGAATATTTGCTATCGGAAATTATCCTTCTACATTTATGGGTGTTAGTATTGAAGGTGGACAATTCTACTTTTGGATTGGTGGTGGTGCTAATGCTTTTGGCTCTGCTATGAATACAACTGACTATAAAAACAAGTGGGTGCATTTCGCAATCACAAGAGATGCCTCTAATAACATTAAAGTTTTTAAAGATGGTACTCAATTTGGTTCTACTTTAGTAAACAATTACAATTTCAATAACACATCAAATAATTTAGTTATCGGTAATGAAACTACACCTTCAGCAGGTGGTGCTTTTGGTGGTTGGA
>JACCDZ010592225.1_pt1 | contig 10498 bp, 11 predicted proteins | sample 7449551 | NCBI WGS metagenome assembly JACCDZ01 (sample SAMN15323452, study PRJNA562643) | freshwater metagenome | isolation source: river surface water | place: USA:Blue River Watershed | collected 2017-08-18
CCGGTGTGCCCTCGGTCAGCACGGCACCGTTGACCAAGACGGTGATGCGGTCGGCAAATTCAAACACCAGGTCCATGTCGTGCTCGATCAGCAGCACCGACACATCGGCCGGCAGCGCGGCGACGGTTTGCAGCAGTTCTTCTCGTTCACCCGCCGGCACACCGGCCACGGGTTCATCGAGCAGCAGCACCTTGGGCTCGCAAGCCAGCGCGATCGCCATCTCCAGCAGGCGGCGCTTGCCATAAGGCAGCGCGGCGGTGTTCTGGTGCATCACCTCGGTCAGCCGAAACAGGGCCAGCAACGCTTCGCAACGCGCCACCACAGCAGCGTCCTGCCCCAGGCGCTGCCACCAGCGCGCGCCCAAACCACGCCGCTGCGACACCACCATGGCCAGCGTCTGCAGCGGGGTCATGCTGGCAAACAACTGGTTGATCTGGAAGGTCCGCACCAGGCCACGCGCCACGCGCTGGTGGCTGGGCAGCTGGCTGATGTCTTCACCCAGCAGCGCGATGCGGCCCTCGGTGGGCGGCAATACACCGGTCAGCAGGTTGATCAGCGTGGTCTTGCCCGCGCCGTTGGGGCCGATGAGCGCATGGCGTGCGCCCAGCTGGAGCGAGAGGTCCACATGGTCGGTAGCGGTGATGCCCCCGAAGCGTTTGACCAGGCCTTGGGCCTGCAAAACGACCTGGCTCATGCTGCACCTCCTTTGCGGCGCAGCCAACGCGAAGGCGAAAGCCGCTCACGCCCCACCAGCATCAGCACCACCAGGAACAGGCCCATCCAGAAGGTCCAGTACTGCGGTGTGATGCCCGAGATGATGTCGTGCAGCAGCTTGAACACCACCGCGCCCAGCACACCGCCATACAGCCAGCCCACACCGCCAATGACCAGCATCAGCACCGCGTCGGCCGAACGCTCCAGCGCGAACACGTCGAGCGAGGCAAAGCCCGTGGTTTGCGCCAGAAGTGCCCCGGCCGCACCGGCCACACCCGCCGCCAGGGTGTACACCACCGCCAGCCGCGACGGCACCGAAATGCCAATGCGGCGGCGCGCAGCGGGTTGTCGCGCACCGCCATGAGCGTTGCACCCCAGGGCGAAGACACCCAGCGGCGCGCCACGGCAAACAGCAGCAGCAACACGGTGAGCGAGTACCAGGCGGCCGTCTGGCCATAGAGGTCGAACTCAAAGCGACCCAAGAGCGGCCCCATCATCACGCCTTGCAGGCCATCCGAGCCACCCGTGAGCCAGTCGAGCTTGTTGGCCAACTCCAGCAAGAGCAATGCCACGCCCAGTGTGACCATCAAACGCGTGAGGTCCGAGCCGCGCAGGATGGTCACCGAGCAGACCGCGCCCAGCGCCGTGGCCGAAACCACCCCCACCACCAGGCCCAGCAGCGGATCGGGGTGGATGAATTTGGCAAACAGCGCTGCGCAATAAGCACCAAAGCCCAAAAAGGCCGCATGCCCCAGCGTGACGATGCCGGTGTAGCCCAGCACCAGATCGAGCGAGAGCGCAAACAGCGCAACGATGGCGATCTCGTTGACGATCAGGGCATGGCCCGGCAACAGCGCAGGCAGCGCGAACACCGCCACCCACAGCAGCGGCTCGAACCAGCGCCAGCGGGCCTGCGACAAGAGTTGTGAACGTGCATCCATGGGATGTGCCATCACTTGCCCCCTTTGCGCACAAACAGGCCTTGCGGCCGCCAGATCAGGATGGCGATCATCAGCGCATACACAATGAAAGCGCCCAGCTTGGGCACGTAATATTTGCCCGCCACATCGGCCACGCCCAAGAGCAGTGCGGCCAGCAGAGGCCCGGTGATCGACGAGGTGCCGCCCACGGCCACCACGATCAGAAAGTACACCATGAACTTGAGTGGAAAGGTCGGGTCCAGACCCAGCACTTCGGCGCCCAGCGCGCCGCCCAGACCGGCCAGGCCCGAACCCACCGCAAAGGTCAGCGCAAACACCTGGTTGACCGGAATGCCCAGGCCTGCGGCCACGCGGCTGTCGTCCACACTGGCGCGCAGGCGGCTGCCAAAGCGGGTGCGTGTGAGCACGTATTGCAAAGCCACCGTCAGCACCGCGCAAACGGCGATGATGAACAGGCGGTAGTGGCCCATGCCCAGGGCACCATCCCAGAGCTCGGTCCGCCCCCGCAGCCACTCGGGCAGCTGCATGATCTGCTGCTGAGAACCCATGAAGTAGTCCACTGCCGCCACGGCCATGAAGGCCAGGCCAATCGAGAACAGCACCTGGTCCAGGTGGGGTTTGCGGTACATGGGCCGGTAGACCGCGCTCTCCAGCAACGCGCCGAGCACGCCCGCGCCGACAAAAGCCAGCGGCAGGCACACAAGAAATGGCACATCGAAGCGCTGCATCAGCACCACCGTGATGTACCCCCCCACCATGGCAAAGGCGCCGTGCGCGAGGTTGATGAAATTCATCAGGCCCATGGTCACCGACAGGCCCACCGCCAAAATGAAAAGCAGCATGCCGTAGGCGATGCCGTCGAAAAGCAAGGTCAACATGCCAAACCTTTATGGGAAAACAACCACCCGCGCATGGCCTGCAGCACCGGCTCGGGCTGCTCTTGCATGACCATGTGCCCCCCACCGGACACGGCCATGATGGCCGGGCGTGCGGGAATGCAGTCCGCGATGGCCTGGTGCTGCGCGGGCGGCGACCAGGCGTCCAGCTCGCCGCACAGCACCAGCGTGGGCACCTGCACGGCTTGCAGCACCGCCGTGGCATCGGGCCGCTGGATCAGCGCACGCAGCTGCCGCTCAAAAGTGTCCGCGCTCCTGCGCTCGAACATGGCCAGGATGTCCTCGATCAAGGCCGCATCCGAGAGGCGCTGTGGCGCCACCATGCCCTTGACCCATTCGACGGCCATGGCGCGCACGCCTTGTGTGAGGGCGATCTCCAGCAAAGCCATGCGCTTGCGCACCTCTTCCTCGCCTGCCTCACCAGCGGGTTTGGGCAGGTGGCCGGTGTCAAAAAGGCCCAAGTGCGTGACGCGCTCGGGCGCCAGGCGCATGACTTCGAGCGCCACGCGCCCACCCATCGAGTGGCCCGCCAGCGCAAAGCGCGCAGGCGCCTGCGCCAGCAGCTGCTGGGCCATCTGCACCAGGCTGTCGGCCTGGCCGTGGTCAATCACGCGGCAGTCAAAGTCTGGCAGGCCCGATGGCACCGCCCCCCAGGAGGTGGCGTCGCACATCAGGCCCGGCACCAGGAGGAGCACAGGCTTGTCACGCATCCGCTGACCTTATTTGCTCTTGCCCGGGTCTTTCACGTCCTTGAGGGTCGCGAATTCCTGGTTGTAGAGCTGCCCGTTCACCTTCTCCACTTTGCGGATGTAGATGTTGTGGACCACATCGCGGGTCTGCGCGTCGATGAACATGGGGCCACGCGGGCTCTCGAAGATCTGGCCTTTCATCGCGTCCAACAGGGCTTGGCCGCTGCCGCCTTTGGTGGCCTTGGCGGCTTCGTAGATCACGCGCATGCCGTCGTAGCCACCCACGGCCATGAAGTTCGGACGCAGGCCGTTGTTGGCCTTGCCAAAGGCTTCGACAAACTTCTTGTTGAGCGGCGAATTGTGCGAAGCCGAGTAGTGGTGCGAGGTCACCACGCCATTGGCCACGTCGCCCATGCCATTCAAGATGTCGTCGTCGGTGATGTCGCCGGTACCGATCAGGCGGATGCCGGCCTTGTCCAGGCCGCGTTCGGCAAACTGCTTCATCAGCGCAGCGCCTGCGCCAGAGGGCACGAACACGTAAACCGCGTCGGGCTTGAGGTCACGCACTTTTTGCAGAAAAGGGGCAAAGTCGGGGTTGCGCATGGGCACACGCAGGGTGTCAAGCACTTGGCCGCCATTGAAGATCAGGCGGTCCTTGAAATACTTCTCAGCGTCAATACCCGGGCCGTAGTCCGACACCAGGGTGACCACTTTTTTGATGCCGTTGTCAGGCGCCCAGTCGGCAATGGCCACGGCCGCCTGCGGCAGCGTGAAGCTGGTGCGGACAATGAAAGGCGAGGCCTGGGTGATGCTCGATGTGGCGGCGGCCATGACCACCAGCGGGGTTTTGGATTGGGTGGCGATCGGCGCGGTGGCCAGCGCCAGAGGCGTCAGGCCAAACCCAGCCAGCACGCTGACCTTTTCATTGACCACCAGCTCTTGTGCGATGCGCTTGGTCACATCGGGCGCGCTGGTGTCGTCCTTGACGATCAGCTCGACCTTTTTGCCGGCCACGGTGTCGCCGTTTTGCGCCATGTACAGGCGTGCGGCGGCTTCGAGCTGTTTGCCGGTGGAGGCAAACGGTCCGGTCATGGGCAGGATCAGACCGATCTTGAACTTGTCCTGCGCCATGGCACTGGTGGCGCTCAAGGCCAGGGTGGCACAGGCCACGGCGGTCAGAAATTGGCGTTTTTGCATGGTGAGGTCTCCTGGTTGAAATTCAGTTGGGTCGGATCAGTTGCACGCCTGGCAGGTCAAAACCGCCGGGCTCGCGCAGCGCCAGCTGCATGTTGTGACGGGCAATGCGCGAGTGTTCGCGCATGAGGCTTTCAGCGCGACCGGCCTCACGGCGTTCAATGGCGTCCAGCACCTGGCGGTGCTGGTGCTGTGCCACCACCAGCATGTCACGCGCCGCAGCGTTGTGGATCTGCACACCAACAAAGCCCGAGGGCGATGCAAAAGGCAGACTGCCCGCGCGCTCGATCTCACGTGCCAGCACGCCGCTTCCCGGCAGGTCGGCCAGCAAGCGGTGGAACTCGGCGTTGAGCCGCACGTAATCGGAAAACATCTCGTCGCTGAGGGAGGCATCGAGCAAGACCTGGTCGATCTCGTCCAGGCACGCCCGCGCCTGCGCCAGGGCCCGTGGCGACACGCCGCGCTCTGCGGCAATGCGCGCCGCCAGGCCTTCGAGCGTGCCGCGCAACTCGATCGCGTCCGCCACCTCGCGCTCCGAAAACGTGCGCACCGCATAGCCCCCCGAAGGCAAAGCTTCGAGCAAGCCTTCTTGCTCCAGCCGCATCAGCGCAGCGCGGATGGGGGTGCGGGAAACGCCCAGCAACTCCACCAGCGCCAGCTCGGCGATGCGCGCCCCCGCTGCCAACTCACCCGTCAGGATCAGCTCGCGCAGGCGCTGCTGAGCCTTGATGGCATGCGAGCCACCCTCTTCTGGGGCAGCGCTGCGGTCTTTGGCAATGCGAAGGTCTGGCAACATGTAGAGGCAATGGGCAGTGCGGTCGAATTGTATACAGCAAGGCATTTATTTTGGTGAATTTGCCCATCTAATCAGCAAAAAACCCAATTTTTGTATCCCAAGAAACTCTCGGCGCAGACACGACAATGCCAACTTTGCTCAACGACTTTTCATGCCTCTGCAGTTTCTGGAATTTGACGCTGGCGAAGACACCGATGGCTTTCGCAATTGGGACGCCGTGGCCAGCCCGGCGCCAAGGCACAACCAGGCCTTGCTTGATGAGCTTGGGGCCGTGCTGAGGCACTTAGCGGGCACATTGGGCGCAGCAGGCCCCCTGGACAACGGCCACGCATGGGATCTGGACCTGCACATTCAGGATGAACAGCACCGCCCCCTCATGCCAGAAGCGGCCCGCGCATGCGCCTTGCGTCTCACGCTGTCATTGAGCCTGTCGGGCACAGCGGCACTGGCCGACTTGATGGAGGAGCTGGCGCTGGACTGACCCTCAGAGCAGCCAGCGCCACAGCAGGCCCGCCAAGGCACTGGCGACAAGCACATGGATGATGTTGCGCTTGTACCGGAACAGCGCCAGTGCTGCAGACAGCGCAATCACAGCCGAAGGCCAGTCCAGGCGCCCGGCCAAGCCTGCAGGCCACAGCACGTGGTAGCCAAAGAACAAGGCCAGGTTCAGGATCACGCCAACCACGGCCGCAGTGATGGCGGTCAGAGGTGCGGTGAACTGGATCTCGTTGTGGGTGGATTCGATCAGGGGGCCACCCGCCAAAATGAAAATGAACGAAGGCAAAAAGGTGAACCAGGTCACCAGGCAAGCCGCCATCGCACCGGCCAGGAACAGCGCGTCCGGCCCGAACAATTGTTTGACGTAACCACCCACGAAGCCCACAAAGGCCACCACCATGATCAGCGGCCCTGGCGTTGTCTCGCCCAGCGCCAGGCCGTCGATCATCTGCTCAGGCGACAGCCAGCCGTAGTGGTGGACAGCCCCCTGGTAAACATAGGGCAGCACGGCATAGGCACCGCCAAAAGTGAGCAAAGCCGCTTTGGTGAAGAACCAGCCCATCTGCGTGAAGGTGTGTTCCCAACCGTACACGGTTTGCAGCAAGCCCATGGGCACCAGCCAAAGCACGGCACCCAGCAGCAACACGCGCAGCAAGCGCGGCACTGAAAAGCGCGCGTGCTCGGGCGTAGGCGTGTCGTCATCGATCAAGGCCGGACCCCAGCCTGCGGCACGGGCGCTGTGCCCGCCCCCAGCCCTGAAACGCTCCGGGGCATAACGCCCGCCCAGCCAGCCGATCAAGGCCGCGCCCAGCACGATGGCTGGAAACGGCACCTCCAGCGCAAAGATGGCCACAAAGGATGCGCCCGCGATGGCCCACAGCCAGGCGTTGCGCAGCGCGCGTGCACCGATGCGGTGCGCCGCATGCACCACGACGGCCGTGACCGCCGGTTTGATGCCATAAAACAGCCCGGCCACCACCGGCAGCTCGCCATATGCCATGTAAAGCCAGGACAGCACGATCAGGATGAGCAGCGAAGGCAACACGAACAGTCCCCCCGCCACCACCGCGCCCCAGCCACGGTGCATCAGCCAGCCGATGTAGGTGGCCAGCTGCTGCGCTTCGGGGCCAGGCAACACCATGCAGTAGTTCAGGGCGTGCAGAAAACGCTTTTCAGAAATCCAGCGGCGGCGTTCCACCAACTCAGTGTGCATGATGGCAATCTGCCCGGCGGGGCCACCAAAGCTGACAAAGCCCAGCTTGAACCAGAAAGCCAATGCTTGCCAAAAACTGACGGTGCTTAGAACTTTGGGAGGGGGTTGCATCACATGCCATCTGACGAAAGAAAGAAAAACGGCTCCTGAAAGGAGCCGTTGCAGGAGGGATCAGACGATCACTTCTTCTTGTTCACAGCGGCCTTGAAGGCGGCGCCAGCAGTGAACTTGGGCACAGTAGCAGCGGCAATCTTCAGCTTCTCGCCGGTGCGGGGGTTCTTGCCAGTACGGGCAGCGCGCTTGGCGGCCTTGAAGGTGCCAAAACCAATCAGTTGCACATCTTGCTTCTTGGCCACGGTCTTGACGATGGTGTCAATCACGGCGTTCAGAGCGCGGGTAGCGCCTGCTTTGGACAGTTCGGTTTCCTTGGCAATTGCTTCAATCAGTTCAGCCTTGTTCATTCCGTTTCTCCTTTTTGATGAACCCACTTATTGTTGCAGATTTAAGGCGCAAATTTGCGTCATTGAAAAGACAAATCATTTTCAATGATGGTGCTGCAGCCCGCGCACCGCGCCACGCGGAGCCGATTTGGCATCCGCGGCGCTGGCTTGGCTGCTGCTGTCAATCTGCGGTCAGCTGATTGTCAAGAATGATGCGGGCGTATTTTTTTCGGTCGGCCGCGATCAACTCGCTGAATTCGGCTGGCGTTCCCCCGCGCGTGACCGCCCCTTGCGCCAACAGCTGCTGCTGCACATCGGGCATGGCCACCACCTGTTGCAGGCTGCTGGAAATTTTTTCCACAATGGCCGCCGGTGTACCAGCAGGGGCCAGCAAGCCCAGCCACGAACCCGACTCGGCACCACTGATGCCTGACTCTTGCAGTGTGGGCACGTCGGGCAAGGCGGAAACCCGCTGCTTGCTGGTGATGGCCAGCGCTTTGAGTTTGCCGGCCTTGATGTGGGCAGAGGTTTCCAGCACCGAGGCAAACAGCATGTGCACGTTGCCCGAGATCAGATCGGTCATGGCTGCACCGCCCCCCTTGTAGGGCACATGCAAAATTTTCGTGCCTGTGGCGATCTTGAAGGTTTCGGCCGACAAGTGTGGCGAGCCGCCATTGCCCGAACTGGCATAGGTGAGCTTTTCGGGTTGCGCTTTGGCCATGACCACCAGTTCTTTGGCATTGGCCACAGGCAAAGAACTGGTCACCGCCAACACAAAAGGCAGCTCGGCAAACTGGCCAATCGGTACAAATGCCGTGTCCGGGTTGTAGTTGAGCTTTTTATAGAGCGTGGGATTGATCGACTGCGTACCCACATTGCCCGTCAACAAGGTGTAGCCGTCAGGCTTGGCACGCGAGGCGATCTCAAGCCCGACGTTGCCACCCGCCCCGCCTTTGTTGTCCACCACCACCGACTGGCCCCACAGCTGCGAGAGCTTCTGGGCCACGATCCGGGTACCAATGTCGGTGCCGCCACCGGGAGCAAACGGCACCACGATGGTGACGGGTTTGTTCGGCCACGGGATTTGAGCCTGCACAGGTGCGGCCAGCGTGCAGGCCAGCAGCGCACTGGCCAACACCCTTTGTCCACTGGAGGACCACGGCAGAAAACGGTGAGAGAACTGTTTCATCCTGTGCTCCAAAGACCGGTCATTCGACCGTGATGTTGCCGTCCTTGACGATCTTGGCCATGGCCGGGATCTCGCTCTTGAACCAGGCAGCAAATTCGGCAGGCGTCATGCGGTTGGCCTCGGCGCCCAGGGTGTTCAAGCGCTCTTTCACATCGGGCAAAGCCATGATGCGCTGCACTTCAGCGTGCAACTTGTCGACCACCGCCTTGGGCGTAGCGGCCGGGGCCAACAGGCCCTGCCAGCTGCCGGTGAGGAAGCCTGGCAGCGTCTCACCCACGGTTGCGGTGCTGGCCAAATCGGGGTGACGCTTGGCGCTGGACAAGGCAATCAATTTGATCTTGCCGCCCTTCACATGCGGATAGGTGGCGACCATGCCGTTGAAAGTCACATCCACCTGTCCCCCGATCAGATCGGTCATGGCCTGCGCGCCGCCCTTGTAAGGCACATAGCCCCAGTCGATGCCACTGCGTTGTGCAAACACCGCCCCAGCCAGATGCGTGGCACTGCCCATGCCGGATGCGACGGCGTAATTCACCTTGCCTTTTTGCCCCTTGGCATAAGCGATCAACTCGGCGGTGGTGTTGGCAGGTATGTGGTTGCTGACCACCAGCAGGTGGGGCGAATAGCCGACCATGGCCACAGGCGCAAAGTCCTTCTCGACGTTAAAAGGCAGCTTGTAGAGTGCCGGTGCAATTGTCAGGTTACCCACGTCCATCAGCACCAGGGTGTAGCCATCGGCGGCGGACTTGGCCACCGCGTCAGCCCCCAGGTTGCCGCTGGAACCGGGTTTATTCTCAATGACCACTGGCTGCCCCCAGTTTTCGGTCATCTTCTGGCCAATCAGGCGCGCCAGCACATCGGAGGTGCCGCCGGCCGGGAACGGCACGACGATCTTGATCGGCTTGGAAGGGTAGTTCTGGGCCGCTGCGGGCAAAGCCGAAACAGCCAGCGATGCGGCCATGGCGGTGATGAAAAAGCGTTTGTTCATGTTTGTCTCCTGTTGTGTTGAGTGTGTTTTTCAGCGCACCATGCAAGGGCGCTTGTTGTCGAACTTCCAGCCCGGAATCAGGAACTGCATGGCCTGCGCGTCGTCGCGCGAGCCCAGGCCATGCTGCATGTACAGCTGGTGGGCGGCTTCCACCTTGGCCATGTCCAGCTCGATGCCCAGGCCGGGTTTCTTGGGCACCTGCACCATGCCACCCACAATTTGCAGCGGCTCTTTGGTCAGGCCCTGGCCGTCCTGCCAGATCCAGTGCGTGTCAATGGCCGTGACCTTGCCCGGTGCGGCGGCCGCCACATGGGTGAACATGGCCAGCGACACATCGAAGTGGTTGTTGGAATGCGAACCCCAGGTCAGGCCCCAGTCGCGGCAGGTCTGGGCCACGCGCACGCTGCCGGCCATGGTCCAGAAATGCGGGTCGGCCAGCGGGATGTCCACGCTTTGCAGACTCAGCGCGTGCACCATCTGGCGCCAGTCGGTCGCCACCATGTTGGTGGCCGTGGGCAGGCCGGTGGCACGGCGGAACTCGGCCATGACCTCGCGGCCGGAAAAGCCTTGCTCGGCACCGCAGGGGTCTTCGGCATAAGCCACCACGCCGTGCATGTCGCGCATCAAACGGATCGCGTCCTTGAGCAGCCAGCCGCCGTTGGGGTCGAGCGTGATGCGCGCCTGCGGAAAGCGCTCGTGCAGCGCACGCACGGCCTCGACTTCTTCTTCACCGCGCAGCACACCGCCCTTGAGCTTGAAGTCGTTGAAGCCGTAGCGTTCGTACGCCGCTTCGGCCAGGCGCACGATGGCCTCGGGCGTCATGGCCTCTTCGTGGCGCACGCGGAACCAGGCCTGGTCGGCATCGGGCTCGCTGGCGTAGGGCAAGTCGGTCTTCTGGCGGTCGCCCACGTAAAAGAGGTAGCCGAGCATTTCCACGGCC
>JACCDZ011116470.1_pt1 | contig 10496 bp, 2 predicted proteins | sample 7449551 | NCBI WGS metagenome assembly JACCDZ01 (sample SAMN15323452, study PRJNA562643) | freshwater metagenome | isolation source: river surface water | place: USA:Blue River Watershed | collected 2017-08-18
CCTGCAATTACTACAGCACCGTTATCAGTTGCTGTACTATCTTGTTCGCTAGTAACAACTAATGTTTCTACAGTTAGTGTATTAACAACAGTAACTAGACCGCCAACTACTAAATCTCCAGCAATTCCTGCGCCGCCACCTACTACTAACGCACCGGTTGTAGTTGAAGTACTTGCAGAAGTATCGTAAATTCTAGTCTGGCCGCCAATATTAACATTCTTACCAATACCAACTCCGCCAACTACTGTTAGCGCACCAGTATCTGTACTTACAGATTGAGTGTCGTTGAAGATTTGTAAGGTGCCGCCTAATGTTTGGTTTCCACCAACATTTAAATTACCACCAATACCAACGCCACCTGCGACAGTTACAGCACCTGTATCAGTGCTATTAGATTCCGTTAAATTAACAAAGCTAAATGTTAAGGTAAAGATACCACCAATGTTGTCATTAACTGTACCTGTTGTTAAAATCCTAGCATTGCCAATATAACCAGTGTCTTCAATATATAGATACTTGGCTCCAATGCCGCCATTAGGTACTTGGATTGTATTATTAGCTACTTCGGTTAAAGAGAATGCGTAGCTAGTAAATGTAACTGTACTGCTAGCAAATACGCTATCTCCACTTACTCCAATACCGCCGGCAACAACTAAAGCACCAGTAGTTTCGTCAGTAGCAGGAGTAGTATCATGTAAAACTAAACTTCCTGCTTCGACAGTACTCCATGTGCCGCTGGTATAATAGTTTCCAAACGGATCACCGCCAGACACACCTGGAGTAATATTTTGTTTGAAGATAAAGTTTTCAGTTGTGTTTTCTAAACCAAAGAAAGCACGGAAATCAGTTACTGTACTTACAGCATTCTGATAGTGAATTAACAAGCCCTTGTCATAGACATCTGGTATTGTTAGCATTGACCCGTCAGGGCCACCACCAATTTCAATAACAGGATCAACAACATAAGTGTTAGTGCTGTTAATTGTTACTTGTGTTCCTGTACCTAGTAAAAATAAGTCGCCCTTAATTACCGCTGTTCCATCAACAGTTAAAGAACCACCAAAATAGCCGCCGCCTGCAACTACTAAGGCATTGGTTGCAGTAGTTCCTGTCGAACTTCCTACGTCACCGATAATTAAATTCTTACCAATTCCCACGCCGCCAACTACTGTTAATGCCGCAGTATCTGTGGAACTTGCCGCAGTATCATCTAAAATAGTTGCAGTATCGGCAGCTAAGTTTCTTTCAACTACAGCACCACCTTGTACAACAAGAGCGCCAGTTCCAGGACCGGAACTATCGGCTAAATTAGTAATCCAAACTTGCCCTTCAAATAACGAAGAACCAGTTACTCCTAATCCGCCGCCATTTGTAACCTGAAGACTGTTCCCGCCAACTGTAGTTGTGCTTGCATCTCCGGATGTAAAGAATCCATTTTCAGCGTATAAATCTGCACCAACACCTAAACCGCCTTTAACAGTTAATGCACCAGTTGAAGTAGAAGTAGCATTGAGTGTGCTTAAGAATGTGCCAGTTGTTTCGCCAACAATGTAACCGCCAACGTATAGGTTGCCACCGACGCCAACACCGCCATGATTATCAACTACTAACGCACCTGTGTTAGTACTAATAGACTGTGTCGATGTGGTAATTCTAATTCCGTCCGGGAATTCAGCAAGACCTACGTTTTGAGTTGCACGAGTTAATATTTCACTATCGTTTAAGCTGAACGGGCCGTATAAATTACCGCCACCATAACCAACTAACCCGTTATTAAAACTAATACCGCCTGCAACAATTAATGATTGGCTAGAAGTTGTTAGCGTGTTGCCAGTCGTTTCGCCTACAAAAACTGTGCCTGATGTAATATAAACAGACCAAGCCTTTTCAATTGTTAAATTTGTTCCGGCGGCAGGTGCGCCTTTAATAAACAAACTTGCCGCGTTAGTGTAAGTAGCTGATTCGCTAACTGTGTCTAATGTTGCTTGTCCAAAATAATTTACTACGCCCCAACCAGTTCTTCCACTAACAAGTTCATCAGTAAAAGTAGCATCTCTTAAAGAAAGTTGAGCACCTAAGGCGTGATCTCTTCCTTGATCTACATTACCATAACGTTTAATAGATCCGCCTACACTTAGGTTTCCGCCCAAGCCAGCGCCGCCACCCACAATCAAAGCACCACTAGTGGTGTTTAGAGATTGTGCAATGCCTTCTGCAACTAAGCCTTGTTTGACGACGAAATCTTTTATTTGTGCCATCTGTTGTTCCTTTTTTACCTACTGATGCTAGTTCTTACGACTTTAACTTGTTTTGCTGACGCTTCGTCTGCTGTGAATAATAATCTAACTAGCCCGTTGCCTCCTATATTATAATCCACGTCAAACTCCCCTATGGCACCTCCTGTAGTGATAATACCGTATTCAGACTTATAAACGTTGCCGTTATTATCTACTAATACAACTATCTCCACTACATGGAATTTTGCACTTGTTCCTACTCCGTCAGCTATCTGAATTAAAAGCTTCGCAGTCCTATAATTTGCAGCAGGAAAACTGTCAATTACCGTAGTACTTGTGTTATTTATGCTGGTACTGCGTGTAAAGAGCTGACCATCTCCAAAACGGACGCTTCCCGACGCTTGAATTTTATCTACGCCGTTATCTGATTGAACGCCAACTAGCAGATTGCCAGTAGTTTTTGTGATTGCTAAACGATAAATTTCTTGTGTATCGTTATAAAGCGTTAAACCGCCTTCATTTAAGTTAGTACCACCTTGACCTGCAAAGTTATTGCCACCTACTCTCCATGTATAACTCTGCCCATTTGTAGCAGTGTTACGCATACGGAAATAAACACTGTCAGTTTCTACTTGAGATTCTAAGGTAATACTCTTACCAACATATAAGTTACCGCCAATTCCAGCTCCACCCCATACTTGAAGTGCGCCAGAATATGTGTTTGTTGCTTCTGCAGGATTTCTAATTCTCAATGGAGCAGAAATTTCGCCACCATTCCAATATAAGTTATCTAGTGGCTCGCCTTCCGCAAAGTATCTTTGAGCATAAATGTCGCCGTTGAAGCCAGCGCCACCTTGTACAATCATTGCTCCCGTAAATGTGCTAGTTGCAGATGTTAGGTCGTAGATCCTAATAGGACCGCCGATATTCATATTGCCGCCAATACCTACACCACCATCGACTACTAGTGCGCCCGACTGGGTACTAGTTGATGTTTCTGTGCTGGTTAATCTTAATTTATTGGCTACAAAACTGCCGGTACTCTGAATCTCTGTAAAGAAACCTTTACCCGGCACACGAGTACCGATGTCAGTTGCATCAATTAACTTATACCATAGTTCTTGATTTGGTTTAGTATCAGCAATTAATTGATACCAATTTACTGGATCAACATCGAGCGTGTCGGTTGCCTTAAAATCGTTGTAGAAATATCTACCAGAATATGTGTCTCCATTAACAACACTAACAATAGCAGCCGCCATTTCGTTAGCACTATTAGTATCAGAAGATCGTTCCCACGTGCCGTTAGCTCCAGTACCTAAGAAGCTAACAACATAGATACCATTTGTGGCAGTGTTGTCTTGTTCTCTTACAAGAACTCGATCACTTAATTCTAACGTATAACCATCTACTTCAATTGGGGCTCCGCCAATTAAATCAATGTTAGCAGTTGTAGCTACTTTAACTGGACCTTTAAATGCTGTTTGAGCATCAAGACTAGGAATAATAACTTCGCCATACAAATACAATGTCCCTGTACCGTTTGGTCGATAGATAACATCGCCGTCGGGAATAGTACTGGTAATAAAGTTTGCAGTATTTGTAAATGTAAATTCTATTCTGCCTAACGCACTCGAATAAGATGTTTGACTGTTAGCAGTTATAAGAGTATAACCAGTAGCAGTTGATGGGGTGTTACCCAACGCAGCCTGAGTTTGACCTAGGCTAATAAAGCCGCTAGGCGTTGTTGGGTTCTTTGCTCTTCCACTTAATAAAACTGCCACGTTATGCTCCCACCACCAAGATAAACGGTGTCATTTCTGCGTATAACGACTTCTGGAAAGTTCGTCCGCTAAGAACACCAGTACTCTGGCTAATAACCAGTGTAGGTCCAATGCGGAAGTCGCCGTTTTGGTCAGTTGAAGTAAAGAACACCTTACCATTATTTAACTGAACTACTTCTTTAGCCTGGGTAGGGTCAGCTGTACCTACTTGAGGTAGGGCACCGTATTGAGTTCCAGCTCCAACATATTCAAACAAATATCCGCTAGCAGAAATATAACTCTGTTGATAGAATCTTACAGTTGCACCGTCAATGAACAATGTAGGATCTGTTACGTTTTGTTCTAATCTTACTAGGTGATATTGTCCTTTACGTAAGAAATAACCATTACCTGTATTAACAGAGTTATAGTTTCCACCGTAGATTAAATCGTAACCTACTGCATCAACGATCGCTCCCATATCTCGGAAACACTTGAGTCTATCATAATTGGCTGCATCAGTAAATACCGCATCGATGTAAGCAATGACTTCAGCTTGAATAAATGCTCTGTTAGCTAATAATAGATCAAACGCATTTAGAACATCAGTGCTAGTGCTTGCAGTTAGACTAATAGGCTGTTTTGTAGGAGCTGCGTCAGGACCATTTTCGATAATATTTGTAATATTATCAATCTTATCTTGAACTAATCCAACTTCTGTAACAGTTCCTACGTTTGTAGAAATAACCTGTGGTACTTTTTTCTGGTAAGGCGTAGTAACGCTTATTCCTCTTACAATCTTATCTACTAGTTCTCTAATGTGATTGTAGGCAGCAGTTGTTTGAGGAATTTGATCGTCAATTGCTGTGTCGGCTGAATTAAATCCGTAATAATAAACACCAGAAGTAACACTTTGACGATTACCACCGTGTAGTAAATCAAATGATAAGCTGTCTAAAATATAGCCAACATCTCTTCTGCAGGTAGCTCTGTCGTAGTCAAATTGACTATTGTCTAAATCAATTCTAGCAACAACTTCGTGCTGGATAAATTCTTTATTTGCAGCCAACAAATCTATTGCATTAGAAACATCTGTACCTGTTTGAATTGAACCATTAGGAACAATTATATCAGTTACTCCAGATGTGCCATTGGATAAAATATCTAAAATTGTATCAACATTATTTGCCAGCACTCCTGCAATACCAGATGTGCTAGTAGATAAGTTAATTGTTTGGTTGTAGATGTTGCCAGTAGTTACTGATACTGTTTCATTTAAAACTACAGCCTGTACTAATTCTTTTAGATATCTAATAGCATTAGTTGTAGTTGTAATTTCTCCTTGAATGGTTCCAGTATAAGTATCTTGGTTCCAATATTGAAGTCCAGCAAATGTACTTTCTGTTGTGCCTTCGTATAACAAGTCAAATGCAATACTATCCACAATTAATCCAGTGTCTCTACGGCACTTAGATTTATCGTATAAGAATCCTGTATTGTAAGTGTTATTAATAAAGGCAATTGTTTCTGCACGAATAAAATCTCTATTGGCTGATAACAATTTAGCAGCGTTAATTACTGCGGTACTGGTGCTTCTTGTTAAAGAAATAGGTTCTTTTACTGTTACTTCATCAGGACCATACTCAATGATGTTGTTAATTAAATTAACATTATTTTTAATAGCCTGTGCTTCTACCTCTGTAGCAACCAGATGTACATAATTGAGATAATTAACAACTTCTTCGACAATAAAATCTCTGTTTGCAGTTAAAATTTCAGCCGCAGACACTACAGATGTTGCAGTCGATCTTGTTAGACTTACCGGTAATTGTGATTCGGCTTGGCTTGGACCAGCAGTGATAATGCCAGTAATCAAATCTACCATGTTTTCTAACTCTATGCCTTCTGCAGATGTAGCTGTTGTTAGATTTGTAACTTGAGTTAATGTGTTATTTGGACTTCTAGTGATCGCAGTGTTTGTTACAATATCAGGTAAAATTTCTCTTAACCTTGTATAGGCTGCAACAGTTTGATCAATCTCTCCTGCGATTGCAGAAGTAGAAGTAGAGAATCCATAATAATAAACTCCGCTTTGGATTGCTTGTCTATTTCCGCCATACTTAATATCAAATGCAACGCTATCTACAATATAGCCAACATCTCTATAGCACTTGGACATATCATAATCGAATCCTGCTGTCTTTGTACTCTCAACATAGGCAATAACTTGTTCTTGCAGATATTCTTTGTTTGCAATTAATAATTCGTAAGCATTTACTGCATCTTCAGAGACTGCTTCGATTCCATTTGCTTCAACTCTATCAGTAATTCCAGAAGTTCCAGTTGTTAATACGTCAATAATAACATTGAAATCTTTTCTAACTCTGTAAAGTTGATCATAAGTTGCTGTAGTCAAGTTAGTAACTTGGCTAGCAGTAGTTGTATATCGTGTCACTGTTGCAGTAGATGTACCATTGACAACAACCTGTTCTGCTAGACTACGTAAGAATCTAATAGAATTAGTTGTAGTTGTAATTTCACTGGCAATAGATCCTGTATAACCATTCTGGTTCCAGTACTGTAGTCCGGAGAAATTACTTTGAGTATATCCGTTGTCACTGAATAATAAGTCAGTAACAAAACTATCAACTAGAATTCCAGTATCTCTAGAGCACTTCTCTTGGTTATAAGTAAAACTTAAATTAGTAACTTGCGGAACTGAAGACTGCTGAGGATCTGTAATTAAGGTGCCTGTTACAATATCTCCTACAATTCTTTCAATAAAGTTATAGGCGCTAGTTGTTTGAGGGATTTCACCAACAATCGCACTGCTATCTTCTTCGTAACCGTAGTAATAAACTCCGCTCTGAATAGCTTGTTTGTTACCGCCGTATAATAGATCGAACGAAACACTATCGACCATGTAACCAACATCTCGGAAGCACTTTTCTTTATCATAATCAAAACCTGTAAAGTTGCTGTTTATGTAAGAAACAATTTCATCCTTGATAAAATCTCTATTGGCCATTAATAGATCGTATGCTCGATCTGCGTTTGTATCAGAACTAGGAGTTAAACTAATAGGAATTAGTTCGCTAGCAACGGATGGTCCATTATTAATAATGTTTGTAATTTTATCAACTTTAGCTTGTGCTGATAAAATTGTAGAATTATTTGCAGGCAACATGTATGTAACCTGTACAGTTTCATTTCCACTACTTGGAGTAATTTCTACTCCTGTAAGAATACTAGGTAAAATTTCTTTAATTCTGTTATAGGCAGCGGTTGTTTGAGGAATCTCATTTGGAATAGCAGTAGAACTACTGTTGTATCCATAGTAAAGAACTCCACTTTGTACAGCTTGTTTGTTACCGCCGTGTATCAAATCAAATGCAACGCCATCGACCATGTAGCCAACGTCTCTTGCACACTTGGTTTGATCGTATTCGAATCCAAGAGTTTTAGTACTTTCGACATAGGCAATAGCTTCTGCTACTAGATAATCTCTGTTTGCAACTAATAGATTATAAGCATTAACTGTTGAAGTAGTAATGCTTCTTCTACCGTTAGGAACAATGATATCAGTTACTCCGGCGGTACCTGTTGAAAGAATATTTAAAATTACACCAAAGTCTGTGCCAACTAATACTGCGTCTCCGATTGCACCAACTGAAGTAGATGTTGTTTGTGTTACAGTATTTTGGTAACGTGTTCCGCTCTTATCGCCAACAACAATTTTTTGTGCAATAGAACTAATGTGAGTAATCGCATTTGTTGTAGTTGTAATTTCGCTAGCAATACTGCCAACATAATTACTTTGATTCCAGTATTGTAGTCCGGCAAAATTGCTTTGGCTATCTGTAGCAGTCGGGTACAACAAATCAAATGCAATACTATCTACAATTAATCCAGTGTCTCTTGCACACTTGACTTGGTCATATACAAATTTAGATGTGTAATCAACATAGGCTACAACTTCACCTTGTAAGTAAGCCTTGTTTTCTTGCAGTAAATTGTAGATGTTTTGAGCAGATGAAATTTGATCTAATCCGTTAGGAACAATTTGATCAGTAATTCCGTCTGTTCCGTTAGATAAAATATTAAGAATAATATCAAATTCAGATTTAATTGTAGTGATCTGTGCTGTAGTTGCAGTATTAGCTGATGTAACTTGTAATGCAGACCCTTTAAATTCTTCATTAACGTATGCAACAGTTTCTGCGGCAATAAAAGCACGGTTAGCATTTAGGATCGTTGCAGCAGCAACAACAGATGCAGTAGTGCTAGCTGTTAGGCCAATAGGTTGTTTTTCAAGATCTGTAACTTCGTCTGGACCATTAACAATGATGTTTGTGATCAAATCGATGTTGGCTTGAATTGCCGAAGCTTCAACTAATGTTGCTGTTGTCAAAGTAGTTACTTGAGATACAGCGGTTTGGTAGGTTGCGGTGCTAATACCTTGTACAATGTAAGGAACTAACTGTCTAATATAATTGTAGGCAGCGGTTGTTTGAGGAATCTCATTTGGAATCGCTGTAGATGCTTCGTCATATCCGTAATAATAAACTCCGCTCTGGTATGCCTGCTTATTACCTCCATATAATAAATCAAATGCAACACTGTCGATCATGTATCCTACATCTCTGTAGCACTTAGATTGATCGTAATCGAACCCTAATGTTTTTGTACTTTCGACATAAGCAATAGCTTCAGCTTGAATGTATTCTTTGTTTGCTATTAAAATGTCATATGCACGATTAACATCGACATCAGTTAATGCAACAATGCCGTTTGGAATAATTTCATCGGTTACACCAACGGTGCCTGTTGAAAGAATATTAGTTATAATGTTAAATTCAGTTTCAATAAAACTAGATTCTTCAGCAGTTGCCGCAGATAAAGAAGTATTTTGTGTAACTGTACTTTGATATCTTGTACCTGTTGTAATATTTTGAACTACTCGTTGTGCAAGATATGAAACATATTCAATTGCATTTGTTGTTGTAGTAAGTTCGCTAGCAATGCTACCTACATAGCTATCTTGATTCCAGTACTGAATTCCGGCGAACGTACTTTGACTTGTGCCGTCAAATAATAAATCTTGTGCAAGAGCATCAACAATCAATCCAGTGTCTCTAGCACACTTAGTTTGATCATAAGAGAAACTATATCTATGTCCGGATGTGTCATTGCGAACAATTTTTTGTGCAAGATCTTTTAGATAGCTAACTGCACGAGTTGTAGTTGTTTGCTCTCCTGGGATAACTGTTAGTCCTTGATTCCAGTATTGAATACCAGCAAATGTACTTTGACTTGTGCCGTCAAATAATATATCTTGTGCAAGGCTATCAACAATTAATCCAGTGTCTCTCGAACACTTAACTGGGTCGTAGCTAAATTTACTTGGCCAAATACTATCAACAAATGCAACAGTTTCTGCTTGGATGAATAATCTATTCTTGTCAAGAAGTTTTTTAGCATTTAAAATATTTTGATTAGAATCAACATACTGGCGAGGACGTACAATATCCGGACTGCTGTCTGCGCCGTTTATAACAATTCCTGAAATAATATCAAACTTGTCGCCTAGACTTCCTACAGCGTCAATACCACCAGTTAGTGTTTCATCAAATACTTGATTATATGTTGATTGATATGTTCCTGATTCGTAAGTTTCGTTAATATATGCAATTACAGATTCTTGAATAAATTCTCTGTTTGCATTTAACATTCTATAAGCGTTATAAACATCTAAGTCAGACGACTGTGTTAAACTGATAGGAACTTTAACTTCGGCTGCGCTAGGTCCCACATTGATGATATTAATAATATGATCAATGTATGTTTGAATTGTTGTAACTTCATCATCAGTTCCTGGATCTAAATCAGTTACTTGATCAATGTATGTTTGATAAGTTGATGTTGTTATTCCTTTGACTACGTAAGGTACTAGATCTTTAATATAATTGTAAGCCGCAGTTGTTTGAGGAATTTCGCCTACAATAGATGTGCTGGTACTAATATAGCCATAGTAATAGACGCCACTTTGAATGGCTTGCTTGTTACTTGGGCCGCTTTCATTTGGGTGTAGTAAGTCAAATGCAACACTATCAACCATATAACCTACGTCCCTATAACATTTTTCAGAGTCGTATGTAAATCCAACAGTTTTAGTATATTCGACAAATGCCACTGCCTCTGTTTGAATATATGCCTTGTTTGCAGTTAGCAATGAATATGCTCTTGCAATATTTTCTTCAGCAGTTTGTTCTCCGTTAGGAACAATTTTATCAGTTACTCCGGAAACACCATCGACTAAAATGTCTATGATTGCATCAAAGTCATTAGAAATAAGCTGAGCTTCAACAGCAGTTGCTAATGGCAACCCTGTGTTTTGTGTGACTGTACTTTGATATCTTGTTCCAGTAGTAATCCCTTGAACAATTTCTCGGCAAGTTCTTTAATATACTGAACCGCATTAGTAGTAGTTGTTATC
>JACCDZ011633206.1_pt1 | contig 10495 bp, 9 predicted proteins | sample 7449551 | NCBI WGS metagenome assembly JACCDZ01 (sample SAMN15323452, study PRJNA562643) | freshwater metagenome | isolation source: river surface water | place: USA:Blue River Watershed | collected 2017-08-18
TATATCGAGGAATACGAATACGTTTGAAGAATTTTACTGCAGGCTCAACAAAAGAAGCAATGACTACAGAAACAAGAACAATGAGCAAAAAATGATGCAAATACCAACCAATTGCAACCAAAATAGCAACACCAAAAAAAGTTAAAATATCTCTTGTTTGAATAGTTACCGAATGGTTTTTCATATAGCATCAGTATAGCAAAATTTACACAAATATAAAAACAATCTCACCGTGAGATTGTTTTTATATTCTGTCATTAAAGTAATTTATTAATTCATCAATCGCAATACGAACTTGTTCTCCTGTATCACGATCTCGAACCGTTACCATATCTTTCCATTCTGGATTTATATTATCACCCGTTCCAAGTGTATCAAAATCAACAACAATACAAAACGGAGTTCCAATTTCATCCTGTCGTCGATATCGTTTCCCTACATTTCCATTATCATCATAGATTACACGACCGAATTTTTTCTTGAGCATTGTAAATACTGCACGAGCTTTTTCTTGTAATTCTGGACGGTTTTTTAATAATGGTGACACGGCACAAATATATGGAGCAACTTTTGGATCAAGTTTCAATACTACGCGAGATTCTCCATCCATTTCATCTTCGTGATAAGCGTCAGACAATGTAGCAAGTATTAATCGTCCAAGTCCAAATGTCGGCTCAATACAATGCGGAACAAATCGTTCTTTTGTTGATTCGTCAAAATAAGTTAAATCTGCACCTGAAGCATTCATATGTGCATTTAAATCATAATCAGTCCGATATGCAAGACCAAGTAATTCCTTTTGTCCAAATGGAAAATCAAATTCTGTATCTACACTTCGAGCTGAATAATGTGCTCGGTCATTTGCATCAATATCAACTTTATGAATTCGATGTTCTGAAAGCCCTAAATCTTGTTTCAAGAATTTCATTTGATCATCAAAAAGTTCATCAAAAATCTTGTTTACTGATTCTTGATCTCGAGGATCAACAAAGTATTCAATCTCCATTTGCTCTAATTCTCGTACCCGGAAAATAAAATCTCGTGGAGCGATTTCGTTACGAAATGCTTTTCCGATTTGTGCCATACCAAAAGGAAGTTTTGGATGAAATGAGTCGACAACATTTTTAAAGTTCACAAACATTCCTTGTGCTGTTTCTGGACGGAGATACGAAATATTATCATCTGACTCAACGGCTCCGACCGTAGTTTTAAGCATCATATTAAACTGTCGTACATCACCTAATTGATTTCCATCAGGGCTCGTAATTCCCTTTTCTTTGATTACTGCATCCATATCGGCAAGAGTCATTCCTGCTGGATTAATATTATTCGCCTCAAGGAGGTGGTCAGCTCGATATCGTTTTTGTGTTTTCAAATCTTCTACCAATGGATCAGAAAATCCTCCCACATGTCCCGATGCTTTCCATACTTCTTGATTCATCAAAATCGCCGCATCCATCCCGTACATATCTTCTCGATCTAACACAAATCGTTTCCACCAAAGGTTTTCAATATTTCGTTTTAATGCAATTCCAAGTGGCCCATAATCCCAAGTTCCCGCAAGTCCTCCGTAAATTTCAGATCCTTGATAAATAAATCCTCTTCGTTTGCATAACGATACAATTTTTTCCATAATGTCTCTGTTTTCCATAGTGAATTGATAGTATCACAAAATGTCTTTTTTTTCCAGAATTAGTTTAATGTAGACACTGACCAAAATTAGGTGTGTGAAAGTGAGCTCTGTCTGAATGTGGGTGTGGTGAATCTCGAGCTCAACAGTCCATGTTGCAAAGGTGGTAACACCTTATTAGTAATGACTTTGAGGACTAGAACTTATCTTTTAACTCTTTGTAGCTTTGATTCTTGAAATCTTGACTACGGGGAGTTTTTTATTACAACATTATTATAAAAAGACCTATTAGGTCTTTTTATGTGTACTATTATTGAATAACTTTTCCATCTTCGCCAATTTTTGATGTGTCATTTGGTATTCGAGTCGTCATTGGTCGTTTGCTTTGTTGGAGTACTGTTTTCGTTACACTATCAATTCCTGTGAGAATAATATCATTTGATAAATTCGGAACAAATCCAATTTGTGTTCGAGATGGAGTAATACCAACTGTGAACGATAATGTTTTTGCTTCGTTTCCAACAGGAACAACTCCAGCATTCCAAGTTACTTCTCGAGTTACTGTATTATAGGCAACATTGCTCGATTCTGATTGTGGAGCAGAGACACCTTTCCATTCAACTCCTGTAGGAAGTACTGTTTTCACTACTACATCGGTTGCTGGATTGGTAGTATTACTCAATTGCCAAACCAAACTAAACGTCGTCTCACTTCCCGCCTTGAGTGGCATTGGTCCTGAGTTTTTTAATGATCCCGAGTAATATAAAGTTTTTGGAATAATATCAAGATAAGTTCCAACAGCCAGAGACGCACTTGCAACATTTTGTAACTCTCGTTCAACTCCACCTGCAAGGATTCCTCGCACCGAAGTGCTAATATCAATGGTTGCCGATTTTCCTAGATCTTTTTTAGGACTAATCGAGAAAAATACTTCACCTTTTTCACCTGGCTGCACTGAACGTAACATTTGATTTTCTTGTTCTGTCCATAGGATTGTATGATTATTAGTATCATAAAAACCTTGTATTGGAATTACTTGATCTGTATCATATGCATCACCTGATAAGGTTGCCGTAATTCGAGCATTATTAATAGGTGTATTTGTAGTATTTTGGAATTCAATGAAAATCTCTGTCGGACGATTTTGATTTAATGCAACCATAGATGCTGGTCTTCCATTTACTAAAATATTAGTAGCAAGGAATGATTGCCCAAGTACTACTCCATGCGAAGCACTTGTATACATACTTGCAATGAGTCGCTCATTTGACTGATCTTGACTTCCTGCAGAAAAACGGAATGTATGAGCAGAATCCATATTCCCATTACATATCACATTTAAAAGAATATTTGTTTCCTGACCTGCAGCTAAATTTCCAACATACCATACATTATTATCAAATAATGGTGCAGGTTCAGCAGATATTAAATTACAACCATCTGGATATTGTGCTGTTACGAGCACATTCGGAACACCTTGAGATGTATTTCCTGACAATTGTAATCTAATAGGAACTTGTTGACCGGAAAGTATTTGCGTATCAGCAGTCACCAGTAATGTCGCAATTGATGAACGCAATGTTAGACGAGTTTCTCCACTACTTTCAAAAATTGCATTTGAATCACCTAATCGATATTCAACATCTGCAATAAATTGCTTTTCTGTTCCCTGTTCGCCGAACAATTGTGTCGTAAATGATTCAATGTATGTTTCCCCTGCTCCAATAGTTCCGATATTTTTTACAATTTCTTTGAACGCATTTGGATCTCGTGTTGTACCTAATGGATATTTAATTACTAATTTTGCTAATTCCATAGGAACAGTATTTCTATTCACCAGATGAACATCTACAGTAACTTCTTCACCGCTATCTGCAAAAGATTTTGTCTGAATTAAAACATCAACATTTTCTCCTGTAAGTCGAGCCTTTCCGTTGTAGAGAGAATATCCGAAAACTCCAAAAGAAATAATTGCAAATACGCATGATACAATGAATAATTTCTTGAAGAAAGATTTCTGACGAACTCGTTTTACTTCGACTTGTTCATCGTGAGAAGGTTTTGACGGTTCTGGTTTTGCCCAATCATCAGGAACTGACTGCATTCTCTCTCTGTGGAGAATTCCACGTTGATTATCGTGTTTTACCTGTCCAGTAGAGAGATTCGTATCTAATTTTTTTAAAAAACTTTCATCTGAACGCATATAATTTTATTATAACACGAGGAAATTAAAAGTATACAAAAAACAAGAAAATACCCTCTTGTTACCTTATGCAAAAAGTTTACAAGAAAAACGTCTACATAGTAGACGTTTTTTAAATTAATTCAAAAGTTATTTTTTAGTTCTGGATTATTGCGAGACCAGAACTGCGCACCAGTCCAAGCATTGCCGAGGTTATCATACGAGTAGCAGAACCACTTATCACCATCCCAGAATATAGACATATAAATCTTTATATGCAATTTAGTACTGTAGAGATAAGTCATTTTTGTTATCAGGAAACAAAAAACCACCCTTTGAGTGATTATTGTTACTCCAACTAATTTGGATTTCGCTTGGTCTTTCGACGAGTGATAATCGCGTAGTTTGAGTATTTTTTTGGAGTACGAGTTCGCACACCGTAAGCTTGTTTTCCGTATCGAGTTTTTGGTCCTCGACGAAGTCCGATTCCTTGTCGCCCTTCTCCACCTCCATGCGGGTGATCTACTGGGTTCATCGCAGAACCTCGTGTCGTTGGTCGAATACCTTTCCATCGTGATCGTCCCGCTTTTCCAAGATTTACCAAATGGTAATCAGGATTTGAAACTGATCCGATTGATGCATAACATTTTTCAGATACGGTTCGAATTTCACCTGATGGCATTTTCAACTGTGTTCGCCCATCATTGTGTGCGTTCACTTGTGCAAATGAACCTGCAGAACGAACGAGTTTTGCACCATTTCCAGGTTTGATTTCAACATTATAGACAAATGTTCCTACAGGAATATTTACCAATGGGAGACGATTCGCTGGTGTGAGAGGTGCTTCTGCAGAAGTAATGATAGTTGCTCCAGCAGTAATTCCGTCTGGAAGAACGATATATCGTCGTTCTCCATCAGCATAACAAACAAGTCCAATGAATGCTGTTCGGTTTGGATCATATTCCACTGTTTCGATTTTTGCTGGAATATTAATCTTGTTCATTTTGAAATCGATTTCTCGATAGAGTCGTTTGTGTCCACCTCCTTTATGTGGAGCAGTAATTCGTCCGTTGTTGTTTCGTCCTACATGTCGTTTCCGACCAGTAGTCAAAGCCTTGTGAGGTTTTGACGTAGTTAACACTCCTCGGTAATCAATACCAGTCATGTTTCGTCGTGATGGAGATGTAGGTTTATATGTTTTAATAGCCATAATAATATAAACATTTCTACCAATAAGGCTTTCTGGTAGTTTATTAACAATGATAAAATTCCTTGCCTATGAGAATTTATGCAATTTCAATCTTTTGATCTTTTGAAAGAAAGATAGTTGCTTTTTTGTATGCTTTACTCATTCCACGAGTTCCTCGAACAAATACTGCTACTGGTTTTCCAATAGAAACAGTTACTTTGATTGGGTCTACTTTGTAAAGAGTTTTGATTGCTCGTGCAATTTGAATTTTATTTGCACGCATTGCGACGTTGAATACGTATGCATTTTTTTCTGAACTGTATGCAGCTTTTTCAGTAATCCGCGGTCCAATAATAATTCCTTGTAATTCTTTTTCAAGTTTTACATCCTCAGGAAGAGTAACGAGTGATTTCTTTGCCATAAATATTATGCAGATTTTTTAACAGCTCCTCGCTTTGCAAGCCAAAGTGCCATCGCATCTGTCGGATTACTAATAATCATGTAACGATATTTCATTACGTCGACCGGATTCAAGTTTCGAGATTCTACCAAGGTAACATGTGATAGGTTTCGGAAACTATTTTTTACTGCATCAGAAATAACAGGAAGTACTAATAATACGTTGTTTTTCTTTGCAGTGTTCAGAGTAGTAAATCCTTCAACAGTAGCAAAGTTTTTCATAATTGCTTCTGCATCTTTTGTTTTTGGAGTTGCTAAATCAATTCCATCAGTAAAGATTATTTTTTCTGATCGAAGTTTTTCAGAAAGTACTGTAAAAAGTGCTCCTGTTTTTTGCTTCTTGTTGATTTTTACTGAATAATCTTTTTCACTTCGTGGACCATGAGCAACACCTCCACCTACCCAAATAGGGGAACGTTTAGAACCATGACGAGCTTGTCCTGTTCCTTTTTGTTGCCAAGGTTTTTTACCTGTACCAGAAACTTCTCCACGGAATTTTGTATGAGCAAGTCCTGTTCGAGCATTTGCCTGCATCCCGATAACTACTTGGTGGACAAGGTCAGCATTCCAAGGTCGGTTAAAAATAACACCTGAAAGTTCAACGTTTCCTGATGATTTTCCAGAAGTTGCATAAAGTGATGCAGAAATATTTTCAGTTGTTTTCTTGTTTGTTGCCATACAATTTATGCAGCAATTTCAAGAAGAGTTCCGCGTTTCCCTGGAAGAGCTCCTTTAATTACTAGAATGTTAGTTTTTGGGTCGACCGCAATAATTTGTAAGTTACGAACAGTTACTCGATCAGAACCCATTCGTCCTGCCATTCGCATTCCTTTCATAACTCGTTGTACACCACCAGCACCAATAGATCCTGGTTCTCGTTCACTGTGTTTTTGACCGTGAGTTCTTCGTCCTCCATGGAATCCATGACGTTTTACCACACCTTGGAAACCTTTACCTTTAGAAATACCAGAAACACGAACCATGTCTCCTTCTGCAAATTGTTCGATAGAGAGTGTATTTCCTCGTGCATAACTCTCGAGATCTTGTGCCTCAATAAGGAATTCTTTTGAATATCGGAAATTTCCAAGATCTCCAAAATGTCCTCGTTGCGGTTTTGCAATATTTTTTTCTTTTCGTACTCCACCAGAAACCTGAACAGCATCATATCCATCAGTAGCAACTGATTTTACTTGAGTTACTGTAACTGGAGTTGCAGAAACCAATGTCACCGCATGTGCAATACCATTTGCATCAAAATACTGTGTCATTTGGATTTTCTCACCCAAAATATATTTTTTCATAGTTATTATTAAGATAATAAATTTCTTTATTATCATAAAAGATACAGAGGTTTGCAATATGCCTTCATATTGGAAACATGTGAGAATTAGAGGTTTTTAATAAAAACTTAATTCTTTCTGAATAATACTTTGAAGCGTCACAAGAGAAATCAGAAATAATTGGTCTCGACAATCATTTCTGACCTCCGGGCGACGCCCAAAGTTTCAAAATTACATCATTTTTACATCAATCTCTACTCCAGATGGAAGAGAAATAGATGTTAAAGCTTCAATTAATTTTGGTGCTGGATTGATAATATCAATCAAGCGTTTGTGTACCCGAATCTCGAATTGTTCACGAGCGTCCTTGTGAACGAATGTTGATCGGTTAACGGTATATTTTCGAATTTCATTGGGAAGCGGCACGGGACCACGAACAGTTGCCTCATGTCGTTGTGCGGTTTCCATAATTTGTTTCACTGATGTGTCTAACACTTTATGTTCATATGCACGTACGCGAATACGTAACACCGCTTCACCTGATTTTTTATCTGTAGTTGTCATAGTTTCAGGAGAGCGAGAAGTAATAGAAAGTTATATTATTCTATCAATACTCACCAAGTTATTACGCAATAATTTTAGTTACTACTCCTGCTCCTACAGTTTTACCACCTTCTCGAATTGCAAATCGTGTATTGTCTTCGAGTGCTACTGGAGCTAACAATTTAACTTTGAAAGTAACTGTATCGCCTGGCATAACCATTTGAACTCCTTCTGGAAGTGTTACTTCTCCTGTTACGTCAGTTGTTCGGATATAGAATTGAGGTTTGTAACCTTGGATAAATGGAGTGTGTCGTCCACCTTCTTCTTTTGAAAGGATGTACACTTCACATTCAAATTCTGAGTGAGGTTTAATTGAACCAACTTTTGCAAGTACTTGTCCTCGAGTAATGTCATCTTTCTTAACTCCTCGGAGCAAGATTCCGGCATTGTCTCCAGCAAGTCCTTCTTGAAGTTGTTTGTTAAACATTTCAACTCCTGTAACTGTAGTCTTAACAGTATCTTTCAATCCTACGATTTCTACTTCTTCTCCTACTTTTACTTTACCTTGTTCGATTTTTCCTGTTACCACAGTTCCTCGTCCTTCGATAGAAAAGATGTCTTCGATAGGCATAAGGAAAGGTTTGTCCAAATCTCGAACTGGTTCTGGGATAAATGTATCAAGAGCGTTAATAAGCTCGATGATTTTTTGTGCCCATGGATCACTGTTATCAGCTGATTCAAGAGCTTTTAATCCTGAACCTCGGATAACTGGAGTATTGTCTCCATCAAATCCTTGTTTAGTTAACAATTCTCGCATTTCCATTTCTACAAGATCAAGCATTTCTTCGTCTTGAACCATATCACACTTGTTAAGGAAAATAACAATTCGAGGTACCCCTACTTGTTTTGCAAGCAAAATGTGTTCTCGAGTTTGTGGCATTGCACCATCAGTTGCTGCTACTACAATTACTGCACCGTCCATTTGAGCGGCACCAGTAATCATGTTTTTAATGTAATCGGCGTGACCTGGAGCATCGATGTGAGCATAGTGTCGACTTGGTGACCAATATTCGTTGTGAGAAAGCGCAATGGTGATTCCTCGTGCTTTTTCTTCTGGAGCCTTATCAATACCATCAACTCCTTTGAGTACTGCACCATATCCGCCTCCTTGTCGAGCAAGTACGTTCAAGATTGCTGCGGTAGTAGTAGTCTTACCATGGTCTACGTGACCAATTGTTCCCACGTTAACGTGAGGCTTTGAGCGATCAAATACATCTGCCATATTTTTTGATTTTTAGAATGAGATACTTGTCGTTACGGATCGAATCATCGAATGTTGCATAACTCCAGCAATATGTCATCCAAGGACCTAGGTACCCCTATGCCCAATTAATTAATAAACAAGTAATATATTACGAAAAAACAACGATTTGTCAAGGATTCATATGAATATTTATTTATTATAAAAACCCTCTCGAAACGAATGGAAAAATAGCTACCTATCCCCTACTATACCAATATGTCCTTGATATGTCCTTGAAAAAAGATATTTATCCTTAATTATTTCATGATATACTAGCAATGTCCGATATATTTTATTATTAAAATAACTCATAAAAATACAATGAATATACCTATTCGAAATATCTTAATTCTGCTTGGTATTCCATTTCTTGGATTCCTTATATTTTTGGGAATTCAACAATATAATCAAACACAGTCCACTATTACACCTGAAGAAACACTCACTATTCCTCCAGAGGAATCAAAGCTATTAATTAATAACCAACCTCATACCGAGGAACCACAAAAAATTATGAACACGGCAACATTTACTACCAATTTTGGAGATTTTGTTATTAAACTTGATACAGAAAATACTCCGCAAACTGCTGCAAATTTTATTAAACTCGCTCAATCAGGATTCTATAACGGAGTTCGATTCCATCGAATTATCAAAGATTTCATGATTCAAGGAGGTGATCCTCTTTCAAAAGATATTACTCAAAAAAATCTTTGGGGAACAGGAGGTCCAGGATACCAATTTGCAGATGAAATAAAACCAACAAATAATAATATTATTGGAACAATTTCTATGGCAAATGCAGGGCCGAACACAAATGGTTCTCAATTCTTTATTAATACTGCAAATAATAACTTCCTCGATTCAAAACATACTGTTTTTGGAATAGTTACTGAAGGTTTTGATATTATTAAAAAAATTGAGACAACTGATACAGAACCGAATGACCGACCAGTCCAAGACGTTATTATCCAGAAAATAACTATTCATTAATATTTTCTTATATGGAATTTAACATTCTTAAACACATTGGAATGATTTTGGTAACGATTATTGTTATTTGGTTCTTTGGAGGAAAACTTGTAGACTCAGTAAGTAGAATATCCAGAAAAATGAATCAGTCAGGATTCACAACGGCACTCTTTATTCTTGGACTCCTTACTTCTGTGAGTGAAATATCAGTTATGATTAACTCGAGTATTAGTGGAACACCTCAAGTTTCCGCAGGAAATGTTACTGGTGCTTCTATTATGCTTTTCTTGTGCATTATTCCATTTCTAGCAATTTTTGGAAAAAATGGAATAACCATGAAAGACACTCTTCCAAAATCGCAATTAATTATTTCACTCATCACTATTGCCTTGCCACCTATTTTTCTTTTTGACGGGCGAGCATCTATCTTTGAAGGATTTTTATGTCTTGTAGCATATGCAACACTATTTACTATAGTACGGAGAACCCCAAAGAAAATTATTGAAAAAGTTGACGACACCGTAGAGACAATTATTCATCCAGAAGTTTCACTTCCTCGCGAGATTGGAAAAATTCTCCTTGGTGTAGTGGTAATATTTTTTGCTGGAGATATCCTCGTAAGCGAAGCAAATGCTATTGCAGACATATTTTCAGTACCAAAATCACTCATCGGACTCCTTCTTCTTTCTGTGGGAACCAATATACCTGAATTAGTTGTAGCAATCCGAGCAGTAACAAAACATCGTTCCGATATTGCATTCGGTGGCTATGTAGGATCTGCTCTCACTAACACCCTATCATTCGGAATACTTGTTCTCATTAATAGAGGATTTCAAGTAACTGCAAGTCAATTTATTATAACTGCAATTATACTTACTATTGGTTTAATACTTTTTTATATTTTTGCTCAGTCAAAAAATACTCTCTCTCGAACAGA
>JACCDZ011895281.1_pt1 | contig 10495 bp, 2 predicted proteins | sample 7449551 | NCBI WGS metagenome assembly JACCDZ01 (sample SAMN15323452, study PRJNA562643) | freshwater metagenome | isolation source: river surface water | place: USA:Blue River Watershed | collected 2017-08-18
ACGGACAGTCCCTCAAGGCCCCACCAGTCTGCCACACTCACAGCGATGTCGCTCACGCTGGCGAAGGCATGCACGGTGATCGCCGAGCCACCATTGTCGGAGGGGTTGGCACCATGGATGTATTCGGTCACCGTTTGGCCAGTTGCATCCTTGCCGGTCACGCGGAAGACATGCTCCGACCCGTTGCCGTCCGGCGTCAGGACGATGCGTTGCGGCCCGCCGGCAAACACGACTTGCCCCTGGTTGTCGGCGCCGGTCAGTGCGATGCTGTGGAACCCTTCGGCATCGACGTCGCTGCCTGCCGTCGACTGGTGGAACACGCCGACGTCGCCGGAGGTTTCAAAGGTCACGCCATAGAACTCCTTGAGCGCGCCCACCGCTTGGAACAGCTCGTCCGTGAGGCCCTCCACGCGGACATGCACGGCGTTACCCTGCGCGTCCAGACCATGGACGGTGAACACAGGCTGGTTGTCGGAGCTGGTCCTGACAATGATCGCCTCCGGCTCAGTGTAGACAGTGGAGCCACGCACCGACACATAGCCATCCAGCACATCGGTCACGTCGGCGGCCTCCAGCGCAACACCGGTCACGGTTTTCCAGCGTGTGGTGCTGGCCAGCAGCCGGTCATCAGCGCCGAAGGTCAGGGTTTCGGTGACCGGCTGGTCCGCTGAATCCGTGCCGGTGATCACGAAGGAGCGCCCCGTCAAGGCGGCATTGCTGCTGATGACGACACGCGAGCCTTCTGCGATGGAGAGACTGCTCCCTAAGGTGCTGTTGGCCGCTGCATCAATGTGCACCCCGTTGCCATCGACCAAAGGCGCACCGGGAATGAATTCGCTGTAACCCGCATAGAACGATGCCTCAGAAGACGGATAGACCGTGCTGACCGATTCATGCGATGCCAGCGAGGTGAGCTCGCCCTGCACCACATGCAAGACCGACTGATAGAGCTTGCTGCTGTCGTTCTGCTCGCCATAAGTGATGCGGTCAATGGACGCCACGTCCAGCCCCTGGAGCGAGAAGAAGCAGTTGAGCCCGTCGCGTGGGGTGTCGGTGGAACTGGTCCCCACAGAACGCTGCACCTGTTGCTCGTTCCCGTTGCTGTCACGGTAAACGATGGTGAACTGCGTCCCAGGCAGGTAGGTCATGCCTTCGGCCGGTGACACGTAGAACAAGAGTTTGCTCAGGTCCGTGCCCTGGGGCAGGCTGTGGTGCACGTTCACGCCGTCGAGCGTGAGCTCGCCCGCACCCGCCAGGGTCTGCGTCATCGCCACGCCGTCCGACACGGCCTTCTGGCCGGCAATGCGCAGGGTGGCACCGCCGTCCACATACAGCTGGTTGATCAGTGCCTGGTCCGCCCCGTCGTTGCCGCTGGCCACGTTGGCATAGCGCAGCCAGATGTAGCCGCTGCCAGGCAGCGTCACCGTGCCGACGCTGGTGACCGGTTCGTAGGTGTCGGCGGCGGGAGCCGAGTCGAAGTAGGCGTAGTAGAGATAGCTCTCCGAGACATCGTAGTACTGGACGTACATCTCGCCCTTGCCGCCGAAGATGCGCACTTTCCCGGCATCGATGTCGGCCAGGGTGAGGTAGTTGTCACTCGAGGTGCTGTAGTTGTAGTAATAGTAATCCACCCACTGCGGCGCCTCAGCGGTACCGAGGTTGACCTGGATACCCTGGTAGTCGTACGCCTCCAAGGTCACCTTGGCAGCGGACAGGTAACCGGCCAAGCCCGGCAAATCGGCCCGGGTCAAAACCTGGCCGGCGCCGACATGAGCGTCGTAATAGCCGTCCGGCCAGTTCCCGTCCAGATCCACCGTCTGATAATGGATGTTGGCGGCACTCCCCACCACCCGGAACTTGCCAGCGGCAATGTCTTCCGGGTAGATATAGCTGCTGTCGTAGTTCGAGTTCCAGAAGTCCACCCAGCGCGGGTTCTCTGCCGAGCCGTCGTTGACCTGGAAGGAACCGAGGTAGCCGTCGATGTAGACCTCACTGATTTGGTCGGTCTGCAGCGCCCCGCCATTGGTGAAGTCGGCAAGCGTCAGCACGGTGACATGCTCGGCCACCTGCAGCGGGTCGATCAGCAGGTTCGTCGGGTTGGCCTGCGTGCCCTCCAAGTTTTCCGAGAAGCCGCCGGACGGCGCATAGGAGACATGGCCGCTGTCAAAGCCATAGCGGCCCAACTGATCCACATTGAAGTCCAGCGTGGCCGGCCCCGTGGCACCTTGGGTGTCCACATAGAAAATCACATAGCCGAGCTTAGAGTCGGGGGCGTTGTAGACGTTGCCGGTATCCGTCGTGCTGCCATACGGGCCCGTGCCATTGACAACGCTTCCTGCGTAATGGTTGCCACCAACGTCTTCCAGCAAGAAGTTGGAAAGCGGTCCCTCTGAAGTATTGGGCATTGAGCCGTAGTAAGACTCAGAGCTTCCCCAGTAGTAATCAAATCGCGCCTCCAGATAAATCTGATCCCCAGCCGGAATGCGGTACTTGCCCTGCATCAGCTCGTAGCTGTAAATATTCGCACTGCTGTTGTAAGGCCTCCAATCGGGTTCATCCGAAGTGCCTGCATTGAACTCGATGTATCCCGAGTAATCGCTCACGTAGACACGGTACAAATCAGCCGCATCATGGCCATTGGCTGTAGCCCCAACGAGTTGCGCCACCAATTCGGGGGTCAGAACTACCTTGGACAAAGTGATTGGGTTGAAGCCGATGTCCACCATCATGTCGGTGGGCAGGTGGCGCACCAGGTCGATGGAGTCGATGTAGTTCAGGTCACCCGTCGCCAGGGCCACGCCGCTGGTCGGGCCTTGCACCACATAGTCCTTGGCCACAGTGAACTCGAAGCGACCCGTGTCGGCCGGAATGGTGTTGCCTGCCAGGGCCACGCCGTCGACGTCGCAGGGCGCCACGCCGTGGATCTCCGAAAAGCTGTGGGTGGTCTCGACCGGCACGTTGACGCCGATGTCGATGTGCCAGTCGAAAGCCCGGTTGGCGGTGATCGAGCTGACGCTGGCAAAGGCCTTGCTCGTGCTCACGCAATCATCGGCGCCGCTTCCTGCCGTCACTGTTTCGGTGATGGCGTGGCCTTGCGCGTCTTCGCCGGTGACGGTGAAGACAATGGGTGTGCCGAACTGCACCTGCTGGTTGATAGGCCAATTCCAGTTGTTGTCGCGAGCGCTGACGTAGAGGCTGGTTGCATCGGAGGCCAGGCGGTACTTCCCGCTCTCGATATCCGACACCGGGATCCCATTCCAACTCTGGTAGTTAACCCATACGGTGCCGTTGTAGTACTGAAGATCTCCCGAGTTATTTGCACTCAAATAAACCCACGCAACATTTGTCGTGTCGGCCCCCGTTCGCTCGGCCAGCAAGGCCATGCTCAGCACCACAGGCGGCACATCCACATTGCTGAACATCACCCGGCCCGCATGGTCCAGGTTGACCGCGGCGGACAGCAGGTTGCCCGAGGCATAGGGCGTGTCAGCCGTCACTTCGGCCAGGCTGGCCGGGTCGAAATCCTGGACCGCCAGGATCTCGCTCACCGCCCGCCCGGCCTCGTCGAGGCCGCTGACCATGAAGTAATGCGCGGCGCTGCTTCCGTCGGCAGACTGCAGGACCCCCGCCACCTGCTCGGCACGCACCTTGGCCGGGGTGTCGAGCTTGATGAATTCGCCACCACCCTGCGTGTTGGGCAGTTCGGTGAAGTCCTTGTTCACAGACTGCGTGGTGGCGTCAAAATACGCCACCGTGACGCCGCCATGGACGACGAAGGTCGCGTCACTGAGGTCAGCCTCCGACTGGATCACCAGGCGACCCGGGGCATAGCTGCTGTCTGAACCGTGGCGAGGCACACTGGTGTACTGGTAGCTGCTGAAGGCGTCCTGGCCTTCGGGCAGCTGGCTGCTCCCCCAAGTCACATGGTTGAAGCCATAGAGCGGTGAGCTGGCGCCGAACTCAGTATCGTTGAAGTTTCCGCCCGTCGCGGCCGGCTGCAACAGACCCAGCGCAATGCCGGGAGCAATGGTGGTGACGCGAAAGACCGAGGCAAAGTCATGCGAGGTCACCACCGTGTTGCCGTCGGGCCCCTTGACCAGTTCCATCAGGGAGTTCCCACTGGCGTCCAGGCCTTCCACGCGGAAATACACCCCGTCAAGCGAGCTTGCCGAGCTGATCGTGACCTGGGCCACCTTGCCATCCTGAGACGGCAAGCGCAGGCCCCCCCCCCCCTGGGGCGGTGAAGAGCGCCTGGTTGTAGCCGGTCACGGCCACGTCATTGGCCACGTAGTTGCCCTGCACCACATCGCCCAAGGCGGTGATGGTGACGCCCGCACTGGCGGACAGGTTTTTCAGGACGAACTGATCGAAGGGGATATTGCTGCCCTGGTAATTCTGGTAGGCGACATCGCGGTTGTAGGACACCATCACGTAACCGCTGGTGGGCAAGGTGATGGAGCCGGTGGCCGACTGCGAGCCCTCAAGGGTGACCAGGTCGATCCAAGACTTCTGGTAGCTGTCGAAAGCCGAACTGCTCACACCGGAAAGGTCCTGCGCGTCCAGTGGGTTGGTGTCACCAGGGTACAGGGCCCACTTGACCCAGTCGCTGCCCACCTTGCTACCCTGGCGCACGAGGGTGATGTGAGCGATGCTGGTCTGCCCAGCCTGCGATTCGTTGACCGTCACCGTGGCGGAGGCGGAGTCCACGCTGACCAGAGAATCGTCGTCGATGATGGTGCCCTCGGCCTTGTCGGCATAGCCCGCGAAGCTCACGCCGTTCTGGGCGATGATCTTGGTGCTGGTGTCCTGCACCGAACCGGAAAGCTGGACGGAGAAGGTTTCGTCACCTTCGTAGATCACGTCAGGCTGGATCAGCACGCGCACCAGGGCATTGAGCTCACTGGGCTTGAGTTGCAGCGTGCCGCTGGGGTAACCGCCGTTGTCGCCGAGCAAGTCCTGGCCAGGAACGAAATCGTCCAGGGAGGTCATGCCAGGTGTAACCCGCCACTCGACGGTGGCCGCGCTGCCGGAGAAACCCACGCGCTCCACCACGAAGTCCAGCCGCGAGGCGCGGGTGTCGGTCTCGGTGGTGTTGAAGACGGCGTCGGTGGCAAAGCCAACGGCGCTCTCGTCGTCGAGCACCACGCCGGTGATGTTGGGCGTGATGATGCGGACACTGGGCACGCTGGGCGTCAATGCGATGTAGAAGGACTCGTCGCCTTCCAGGATGCTGTCCTGGGCGCTGGCGAAGGTCAGGGTGAGTTCACTCTGGCCCTTGGCAAAATGCAAGGTGCCGGCAGGGAGCGTGCCGCCCACGAAGTCGGCGCTACTCACGCCCGCTTCGCCCGTCGTCTTGACCTCCCAAGCGATGTCGGCTTCCTGGTCCAGGTTGCCGCTGCGGTGTACGGTGTAGCTGAATTGCGTGTCGGCGCCGTCGCTGCCCTCGAGCGTGCGGTCCACATTGGCCGTCACCTCGATTTCCTGCAGATTCGGCACGATGGAGGAGACCGCCGTGGCGTTGAGGATGGTCACGTTGTGGGCGTCTTGCAGCGTCAAGCCGAAGGTCTCATAGCCGGCAATGAGGACATTGCTTCCCACGGTCAGGGTAATGACCCTCTCGGTCTCGCCAGGGGCGAACTCGATGGTGCCGCTGAGGGCGCTGGGGTCGTCCACCAGGTCCCTGAGGTTGAGAGCACTCTGCTCGCCAACGCCGGCGATGGTGTAGTCGACGCTGTGGGCAATGTCGGTTCGCCCGGTCCGTGTGACCACAAAGCTGTGCGTGACCTCGCCAGGCGCGGGCTCGCTGATCGCCGAGGCTGCGACGCTGACAAACACGTCGTCGGTCAGAATCTTGCCAGTCAGCGCGCCAAACACCTTGCTGCCATCGGGCAGGTCGGACAGAACGATACGAAACTGTTCGTCAGGGCCGACTTGGTTGTCACCGTGGACGTAAAGGGTAAAAGTGGCGGTGCCGGTTTCATCAAAGGTCAAGAGGACGTCTGTCGGCAGCGCCGTCAACGGCTGATCGCCCGTCAAGGAGTCCGTGAAATCGTTGCCGGTGATGATGGACGCGCCGCTGGGAACCACGCTGTACTTGATCGTGCGGCCCGAGAGGTCTCCTCCCGTGCACCGGACGGTGTAGGTGATGGCGGTGACCTCGCCCTCGTAGCCCTCTGGCACGATGCCTTGGCTAGTGGCGCTGACGGCGAAGCGCATGCCGCTATTGAGCAGCGCATTCGCGTCTTCTATGAGCGTCTGGGCAGCCTGGTTGTGCGGATCGATGGCAAAGCCCACCGATGGGTTACTTATCACCAAAGTCGCAATGCGCGATACTTCCTGGGTCAAGCTGGCCGGCACCCAGACAGTGATCTCGGCAAAGTCACTGCCATCCGCGAACTCAGCGACACCGGAGGGCAACTCACCGCCCTCAAAGTCGTCAGGGTTCAATCCGGACAGCGCCCAATCAACCCGCGCAGGTCCGTTCGGATCGGTACGCAATATTTTGAACACCAAAGGCACCAACTCCCCGAGCGTGGGGGTTTGGGCAGGGTCGTAAGAGCCTGGCATGACGCTCATCAGGCTGGGCGGGGCCACATCGACCAAGCTTGCCTGCGGGCCAGCTTCATTACCCGCCTCGTCATAGGCCTTGACCTCAACAGTCTCTCCAGGCTCCCAGAGTGAGCCACCCCGACCATCGCTGTTCGGGATCTCATAGTTGCCATTCTCGTCGGCCATTACCTCGGCCAGCACATGGCCTTCGCTGTCGTAGATGCGCACCGTGGCGTTCGGTTCGGTTCGACCAAAGACGCGACTGTCATCAGCCCCGTCAATCGTGAGCTGCTCCGGTGCCTGTGTGTCAACCACCAGTTCATAAGTGCTCTCGTCCGCCGTGGCGTGGCCAGCCGCGTCAGAGACGTAGGCACGCACCTCATAGCGGCCATCCACCAATGCCGCCGCATCTGGCAATTGCAGCGTCCAGGTACCGTCATCATGGATCACCAAGCCATTGGCCTTGGTGTAAGGCACCCCATGAATCACCACGGTCAAAGTCTCACCCGCTTCGAGCGTCACCGTGCCACTGATCACCGGTGTGGTGTCGGATGTGTAAAGACTGTTAACAGTGGGCGCGGCAGGTGGTGTCACATCCACATGGCCCAACTGGGCGGCCAGATTGTTGTTATCGATGTAATCCTGCAACGGCTTGGTCAGCTTGATTTCAATGTCAAGCAGCTTGTCTTTGTCACCCTCAGGCAGCACGATTTGCCCATCAGGACCGTTGGTAGCCTTGTCTTTCACGGCATTGTTCAAGGCATCGAACAGGCCCCGCAGCGTGGCATCCACATCACCTTCGCCAGGTTTGGCATTGGTGGTGGTGGTGGCCAACTGCGAGAAGCCCGCCAGCTTGAGACCATAGAGCTGGCTCTGGTCCGAAGCTGCCGAGAACCCGGTTTCCTCGGGGGTCACTGGATGCACATCCCGAATATCAACGCCGATCGCGCTCGAGATCAAGTCTTGCGCCGAATTGATCGTCGCTGCGGGCAAATTGCCCAGCTTGAACCCCGAATCAGCGGGGTTGAGTGTCTTGCCGCTGGCCGACTCGGCCAGACGAATGGCCGCCTCGGTGAAAGGCGTGATGATGATCGTGGCCTCGCCGCCCACCGGGATGGACGCGAACCCCCGCATTAGGGTGTCCAGGTTCACAGGTGCCTTTTCCGCCTCGTCCAGGTAGGTGCCGGTGGCGGGATTCTTGTCGTCATCGACCATGGCCAGCACAGGACCATCGTAATTGGGCAAAAGAAAGCGGAATCCGGAAATCACCTTCTGGCCATTGACGCTGGATGTGACCACACTGAACGAATCCACGATGTCCTTGGACACAGCCTTGCCATCCGGGCCTGTGAGCACAGCATCGTTATTGGCATCCCAGCTGACGATCTGGAAAATCAGGCCGCTGTTGCCATACACCTTGAGAACGAAGCCGCCCGAAATAAAGGGACCTTTCACAAATCCGATGTTGAGCACTTGATCAACATCGGAAGGCACCTGCACGCTGCCAGACCATACCGAGCTCACAGCGGCTGCCAAAGCTGTGGCGCTCGCCAAACCACCCAGAGCGGAAACACCTGCAGGCAGTGGCAGCCATGCCAGGGCATCGGCCACCCCACCCACACCAGGTGTTCCGCTGGCCCCAACACCGGCCACGCTGGCACCGATCCCCGAGTCTCCTGCGCTTAACGCGCTGGTGAAAATGGCCGGTCCCGCATCCGATGCGGATGCCCCCCCCACACCGGATGCATCCGCCAGCACGATCGCTGCCTCTTGCGCAGCAGCAGCTGGAAGCGGGTCGGTCTCATGGAATTCGACATCGGCTTCGACCTCCAGGTCACCCGCAAGTTTGCGCGTGCCCCGCTTTGCAAGGCCCGTGCGCGGTACCTCTTCAACAGCTGGAACAGGCACAGAGATGGCAAGCTTGTCCAAAGAACTGGCTGCCGACTCAACACTGGACTGAAAAGCAGCGACGGGCTTGAGGGTGTATTTTTTCTTGATCATGGCTAGTGGGTATGTGCAGAGGCGTCAGACCAGGTCTGGCATCCTATTTTTTTGACTTGTGAAGTGTGGAAAAGAGGCGAATCAAGACTTGGGCATGGGCCCGCAGAGAAAACCGCCACCGCGGATCTTTTGCCCCTTTTCGTCGAGGGCATCCGGATGAAAACCGATGGCTTCCAGGGCGGGCCCCATGGCCAGACAGGTGCGACGGCCTTGTGCAACGAGCGCCTCAGGCACGCGACCAAAAGCAGCGGGCCGATCCCAACCCAGAATGCCATTGACGCTGGCCAGACGTGGTGCCACGGCATGCGGTTGATCGCCTGAACTCTTTTTCTCGCAGAAGTAACCGCCGCCGGGAATCTCGTGGTCATCCTTGTCTTTGGCACGCGGGTGAAAGCCTGTGGCTTGCAAGTCGATGCGTCCCTTGGCGCAGATGAAGTCGCCTATGGCCTGAAGTTCAGCAGGCACCTTGCCGAAAGCGGAAGGTCGATCCCAAGTGAAAAGTTGGCGGTTTTCCTCGGTCTTTGAAACCGTCTCCGAGATCTGTGGAGGCGTGTCGGACGGGGCATCTTGTGCCCATGAAATCCGTTCATAAGCCCCCATAAAAACGACAAAGAAGACAAGAAAGAACCCTTTGAAGACCTTTTGAACATCGGTCATGCGCAAGGACCTCAGGCTCAGTGGGTGAAGAGGGGTCGAAGTGGACGCCATCCGTGAAATTCGGCGGAAAGTCACGGTTAGACAAGAGGTGGAAGTCATGTTCGAGATCAAATAGACATTGGATGATTTTTTAATGTTATTTATTACTTTTAATAAGTCCAACAAATTCCAACAAGTCAGCAGTTAAATTAGCCTTATGAACATTTTTATAAATTTGCTCATTTTCTTGGTGTTATTTGGAATTTCTGCCTGTGGCGCGGCCCCTGCCGAACCTGCAAACGAACCCAAGTCCGTGACAAGCGCCCCCGCCTTTTCAGGCTGGCTCGACCCCGGCGGCACAGCCACGGCAGAGACCGTGCAGCAGCTGGCCATCTGGGAGCCATTCAGTGGCTGGAAGAGCTGGGGCTATGGAATCGAGCCGGTGTGGTTGCGCATTGCGGTACCGGCGGCAGACCGCGCCGATGCGCCACCGCAAATTCTTGTTGTGCGGCCGCCCTATCTGGACCGGATCACCTTCTTCGACCCGGCCACGGGTGCAGTACGGCACGCGGGTGACTTTTTGCCGGCCCGTGAAGATGCGTTGGGCAGTGTGCTGTTCACCTTCGAGGTGCCTCCGCGGACGCAGGCCCGGGACGTGCTCGTCAAGCTGGAGAGTTCGAGCACGCGGTTGGTGTACCTGTCAATCATGCCGGTGGCCGAGGCGCAGTCGTTCACCCGCTGGATTGAGTGGGCCACGGGCGGGGCCTTGTTGCTTTCGCTGGTGTTTTCGGTGTGGGCAGTGGTGCAGTGGCACGCCTCGCGCGACCGGGTCACGGCCACCTTTGCGGTCAAACAAGTGATGGTGACGCTGTGGGGCTTTTTACTCTTTGGCTTTGCCCGTATTACTGTGGGTGATTGGTTTGCAGAGGGTGTGCTATCGCAGATCACCAGCGCGGCGACGGCAGTGATGGTGTGCGCCGTCTTGTGGTTTTTTGCGGCCCTGTTGGCCGAGTACGCAGTCCGTGCGTGGATGCTGCAGGTGCTACAGGCCAGTGGGTGGCTGGTCTTGGGCCTGGCAGTGTTGTGCCTCGCGGGGCCGACCCACCTGGCGCTCAAATGGGTCAACAGCCTGGTCCCTCTGACACTCGCATGGGGCATACTGACCCTATGGACGGCACCCCGCGGACAGACCCGACCGCCCATTGACAAATCGGTGATGCTGACTTACTTGGGCTTCTATGCCTTTCTCAACGCCATCCCCACCCTGACACATTTAGGCCTGATACCGGAGTCTCGCATCCTGTTCTTC
>JACCDZ010887002.1_pt1 | contig 10493 bp, 13 predicted proteins | sample 7449551 | NCBI WGS metagenome assembly JACCDZ01 (sample SAMN15323452, study PRJNA562643) | freshwater metagenome | isolation source: river surface water | place: USA:Blue River Watershed | collected 2017-08-18
AAGTTGCAGAGGTAAAATGGAAGGGCAAAGTTTTTATTTGTGTTAAACCAACCACCTTTATGAACTTGAGTGGGAAGGCGTTTAAATATTGGATGGATAAAGAGAAAATTGCATTAGACCATACCTTGACGATTGTAGATGATTTAGCATTGCCCACATCAAAACTTCGCTTACGTGCATCTGGTTCTGATGCGGGACACAATGGTTTAAAAGACATTCAACTAACACTTGGGACAGATGCCTATCCAAAATTAAGATTTGGCATTGGTAATAATTTTGCCAAAGGACAACAAGTAGATTTTGTATTGGGTAGATGGGCGCAGAATGAAAGAAAGTTGATTGATTTAAAAATTGAAAAATCAGTAGAAGTGATTGAATCATTTGCAACTATTGGTTTATCTAGAACCATGACTTTTGCAAACGGCTTAGATATTAAACTGGACTAGTTTTTAAAATTCTAAAATAATTTTTATGAGTATATTTTGTATCGGTCGTAACTATGTAGAGCATGCGCATGAATTAGGAAATGAAGTGCCTACTTCAGCCATCATATTCATGAAACCTGATACGGCCTTATTGCCAAAGGGTGAAAATTTTTCAATACCAAGTTTCACCAACGACTTACATTTTGAAGGTGAATTGGTTTTGCGCGTAAGTAAGAAAGGGAAAAATTTAGCAGCACAACATCCTAACGGTATACCTGTTATCGAATATTGCGATGCCATTTCTGTGGGTATAGATTTTACCGCTCGTGACTTGCAAAATAAATTAAAAGAAAAAGGGCTGCCTTGGGAAAAAGCAAAGGCTTTTGACAATGCTGCAATTCTTGGCGAATGGCATCCTTTAACTGCAGAAATATTAGCTGGTCCTATTCATTATACTTTGTCTAAAAATGGTACTACAGTGCAAACAGGGGATTCAAGTTTAATGATCTTCCCTTTGGACAAGATATTGGCAGGTATTACGGAGTATTTTACGATCTATCCAGGTGACTTAATCTATACAGGAACCCCTGCTGGAGTTGGTCCAACTGCTAAAGGGGATGTATTTGAGGGATTTTTTGAGGGACAGTCTGTTTTTAGTCTAAAAGTGAACTCATAATTTCAAAAAATTTCAGTAGTTTTGCCACCCTTAAAAGGGCATAACCATAAAGGATCTTGGCGAGGTAGCTCAGTTGGTTAGAGCACAGGATTCATAACCCTGAGGTCCCGGGTTCAAATCCCGGTCTCGCTACCATGAAAATCAACCACTTACGTTTATTCGTAGGTGGTTTTTTACTTTAGTTAAACTCTGTGTCATGTTTTGTGTCATGATTTGTGTCATGATTTTTCATTTTTACCAAAAACACGAACCTTTAATGCTGATATTTCTACAGCGGTTAAGACCTTTGGATCGAGGTAATATTTCTCTAAAACTTGGGTGGTAGAGTGGGAGCTAACCAATCCTGTATCATTACCTAATACTTGATGATGCCATGTCAAATAGGTTTTACGAAGCGTACTTAAACTAATGTCCTTTTTGATACCAGCACCATTTTTGTAATGAGTGAATCCTTTACTTAAATCATTCATCATAGTTTTTGTAATCCTATCTCTATTGGGTGATAATATATATTCATCTTTTCCTATTTTTTCATTCATTCCTAATTCAATCAGAAAATCCTCTAGGTCTGCATTAATACCTATGTACTTTTTTCTCTGCTTAGCATCTTTTTTTATTCTGTTAACTTTCAAATTATCTATAATGAATAGCTTAACCCCTTGCGGCGTACTATAAATGTCCGACCATTTTAAATCTACTACCTCCTCACGTCTGCCTCCTGTTAAAAGGAATAATTTAAATCCATCTTTAAGAAATGGTTTGTATCTATTTTCTATTTTTCCCTTGCCTCCAAGTTTCACTATTGGGTCAATTGTATCAACTGCAGTTAATATTCTAATAAATTCTTCCTCTGTGATTGTATCAATAATGTTATTAATAGAAGGTTTAGGAACAAACTTTCTAAATGGATTTTTCATCTCTATGTTTTCAACTTCTATAAGAAATTCAAAAAATGTACGAATAGCTTTGAAGCATTTATTGAAAGTTGTAGATGAATAGTTTTGCTCAGCCCATTTATAAAAATTAGAAACATCCTCAATTTTTATATCAGTTGGCCTAGTTCTTTTGATATTTTTTGATAAGGCAACATTCTCAATCAATTTCCAACAGAATCTTACACATTCATCAATATGATCTTGAGTTAAATTCTTTTTAAGGTGTGCATATTTTGACTTACCCTCCATGTATTCTCTGTATTTAACTACAGCATCTCCAATACTGTAATCGGTAAGGCTATCTGAATTTGTTTGATTAACCTTTTCGAATCCATTTTGAATTAATTCTTTCTCAATTAGAGCACATTCAATTACAGCGTCGTTATAATTTTCTGCTTCTAAGTAGAACGATTTAGTAGCATTCTTTGTTCCTGGTATGTGAATTCTTACTCGGTATACTTGTCGGTCATAATGCTTGCACTTTCTATTGTCTACCCTGCAGGTCCTGCAAAATATTTTTAGTCCTTTATGTGGGTTCTTTGGTAACGTAAGTTTTATCATCCTAATAATCTTTTATATCGCTCCTTATCCTTTTTATTAATATTTGAGGATTTAACTCTTGGGATAGGGGAAATTTCATCTTCTAATAATGTAATTGTCAAATTATATACAGAAAGATCTTTAACAACATCACGGTATCTATCCTTCCACTTGTCTGGATATTTGTTTCTTAGTTGCTGTACAAATGGCTTATCAATCTGACTATCAACTTCAATTTGGTAGACAAATGAGTTATTAAGAAATCTATGGATTTTGATTCTCTTTTCTTGAAGCCACTTCTTTGCTGTTTCAATGTCTTTTACATTAATTCTCTCAGCAACCTGGGCTAATGTTAGTGTATCTAAACTTCTTGATATATTGATAAAATCTTCTGCCATTTTTATTAATTTTCATACATTTTAAAATCTTCAAGAATATCAATTCTTTCTTTTTCCGCTTTCTCGATACCATAAAGTTTCTTTTCGAAAAGCTTATGAAAGTATCTAATGATGTGCTTGCCAATTTCGGGTTGATTAAACGTATCTAGTTTTCCAGAATATGCTTCTGCTGTATTACACCAGCTATCAAAACTATATGTATCCGTGATACTTGTCTTCTTCTGTATTACTATTACTTTAAAATAGTTTTTAATAGATTCGTCATCTAAACTTTCTTTTACAAACTTTACTACATCTACGTTATATTGTCTTTTGAATTGTCGATATGTAATCTCCATTATTAATATTTTAGGGTTTAAAAATCATGGTTAACCTCCACCATAAGGGTTAAATAATTAATTAAACTTCTCAGGTTGATTAATAATCATAGACCCATATTGAAATTTATCCTCTTTCCAATCTTCAATTACCTCATCCGCTCCATCAAAAAGAAAATCATTTCGTCTGTTAAATCCTTCAGTGAAAAAGTTTGCAAATCCTAGCCAATCATCATCTGAAATTTCAATTCCAAACTTTCTAGTAACTTCATCTCTATCAACATAAAATAAACCATGAATATATCTTTCCCTTTTCAGGTAAGTAATGATTTCATGTGTTTCCATCTCATTAATTACTTTGCTCATCTTATTTTTGGTTTTGTACTGGTTATGCCTCCAGTTTTTGTTATTGTTTTATAAATTATAAACTTCTTTTCTTGATAAAGTCAAGGGGGCTACTTTAGGTAGTTTCCGCATAACCCCCTTGATTATCCTATTAATTACTAACACCTCCAACGTCTAAGAATTGTTTTTTCATATTTTATTTTCTTAATATTTTCTTCATATTTTCTTCATTCTCAACAAATTTTGAAAAATCAAATTTCATTTTTACATACTCTGGGTATTCAGATTCTTCTTTAACTACTCTAAAACCAAATTTTCTGAAAAACTTTATTTGGGATGATATTGGATTAATAATTACTTCACTACCCACATTCAAAAAGCCAGTACATTCTAGTTCTATTTCTGGAAATTTCGTAATTGATAAAATAGTTATAGAAAGAAACAAATTCATTAACATTGTTCCATATCCTTTCGACTGATTTTCAGGTGTAACAAATAGTCTGGAAATAACTATTCCACCTGCTTTTGAAGGTAAAAATCTTAATAATGAACCATCTTCATTGGATATAGTAACGGAATTGGCTATTGTGACATGTATCTTACCATCTCTACCTTCTACGCCTGAATGAATTGGAATTTCATAAATTTCAATGTTATCACTAAATCCATTGTTAAAGCAAAAATTTCTTAATTTATTGAAATTTTCGTTAGTATCCACGAAATTAATATTACCTATTTTTTTAAAACCAAAATCTGGTTTATTATTAATAAGCTCCTTAAAAATTTTTGGATTTTCGGAATAAATTGTTTTGATCTCTTCGTAACTTAGGAATTCATCAACATCTTTTTTCATAATTTTCATGTTACTTTCAACATGCAAGTTTTTAATTGTTATAATAAAATATATCATTGTAAAATGACAAAGTCAAGTAGTTAGTCTTTAGAAGTTTTCCACATTTTCCCTTTCAAAATTTTGTAAATTACAGTCACAGATACTCCATATTCTATTGACAGTCTTTTTTTCCCATATACGTATGGGTTATATTTTTTTCTTATCTCATTTACCTTTTGTTTATTTAGTTTAGTCTTTCTATTTTCTGAATCATTGTATTTGGCAAGGGCTAATGGTTGAAGTCCTTGATATTTTTGTCTGTGTAATTCTGATAATATTTCATAAGCTAATAACTGCTTGTCTGTTTTTTGAGCAAACGGTGATTTTTGAACTTTATTTATTTCATCTTGTATTTTTTTTATGTCCATATAATTTATTTTAAGAAATCTATTTCCCAAACAGATTTGTACGTCATAGGGTATTGTTTCATAATAATTGTCATTTTCTCAATAAGACGAATTGATCTTTCAGTCAAGTAAATCCAGTTTTCCCATAAGAAATTCAGTATAACCTGCTTTTCTTCATTAGTTAAGTTTTGCTCATTGAGACAGTCTGTGTTTAGAACAACATCTGCAATCCACCCCCATAATTCTGCATTAGATAATGAGAAATCTTGAACCATACATCTTGATCTAATTGCATTTTTATGAGCTAATAATGAAGATTTACTTTTATTCTTCTCTCGTGCAGTTCTAACTTCATCATCTGTAGGTAATTGAATATTCGAGACCATTAAAAATGACATTGAATTCGTAGGTACTTGAAATCCCATCTTTTCATCATCTTGATGGTGTTTAATAGCTTCTTTTTGTAATTCACTTAAATTATTCCATTGGCTTTGGAGAGATTTCTCATATGTATAGAGTTTAGGGCCGTGTAATGCAGATTTTAAGATATTACAGGAGCTTTCTGTCGCAACCAAAGTATCAACGTCATCACAAAAGACTATGACTCTCTCTTGATGTGGGTTCAGATAGTTAATAACAGCTAATTGAACTCCAAAGGCAAACATTGAGACATTACCTGTTATCATAACGTGTCGTATTCCTGAATTTTCAAGATGTTTTCTTATTTCAAAGGATTTTCCAATACCAGGGAACCCATAAATGAAATTGTGAGGGTATTTGTCATCTGTTCTTATTGTTGATAGCTTTTCAACTATTTCCAAGAATCTATTTCTGTTTTGTTTGCCTTTTTCGAGAGATAGTAATTGATTTATTTCAAATACTTCTGATTGTTGAATTGTATTCATATTATTTGGGTTTTAAATGATTTATACTGCTATTGATTCTTCAAATTCGTGGTAAACAACTTCGTTTATACAGTCTAAGGAGTATCTGTCAAATTCATTAATTGCATTTTCTAACATTTTGCAACCTACATTAAAGTACTTTTTAGATATTTCTGTCGAGAGGGTGCGTCTATTTAATAACTGTGAACATCTCCCTACTACATTAGATCCTGACATACAATCATAAACCCAATCTCCTTCATCGGTATACATTTGAATGATTGTAATTGGTAACATTGCGGACATAATTGCTGGATGACCTTCCTTTATAATCTTTCTTACATCGTGATTTTCTCCAACAGACGTAATAATTATATTTTCTATCTCTTGTTCTTGTATGTGATTCATAATACTCTTATAACCTTTTGTCAATGATTTTCTCTTTTTTGATCTAACACCTTTAATATTTACATCTTTGTATCCATTGCTAATTCTTGGTCTTGATTCATCAACCTTATATTGTAATTTTTTATACTTTACATTTTTTGGATTTAAAGCAAATGTCATTATGTACTCAATTCTATTTTTAGGTCTATTTTTATCTTCACTTGCACCATTACCTCTTGGATTTTTTTTCGACCATATGATTTCACCGATAAATTTCAAATCTGTATATTTTTCTATGTACTCAATCAATAAGTAAGGAATTTTCAAAGGTTTACCTTCTTCGTAAGTATCGGCAACGTTAATAGCTACCACACCGTCATCTTTTAAAGTTTTTATCACAGGAATCAATATTTTAGATACATCTTCTAAGTATTGTTCTTTTGTTTCTTCTTGCCCAGGTTGAGGAATTTGACCAACTTCGTAAAAGCGTTGTTTATAATAGAAAACAGAAAATAAGATTAATTGTATACGTTTTATAAATTCAAAAATATTTTCCACTTCTCTGCAATCAATATTATAAGAATGACACTTATCAGGGATAATGAAAGTTGTTTGATCTGTTTCAAGTGCTAAATGTTCTTCTATAAATTTGTTAGCTTCACTAATAGTAATTTCACCATTTACTAATTTTTGAGTATAATTGTATCCTTTATCCTCATCAATTTTTTTCCATTTATTCAAAAAATCGAAACAGGGTTCAATCTTCCAATTATCACTTACTATTCCTTTGGATAATATTTGATTTTCTAAATCATTATTAAGAATATGTTCTAATTTGGAAATGGTTTCTTTACCAGAATATTTCTTATTAAGACTTTTTGATATTTCCTCGATTCGATTATATACTTTTCCTTCTTTATTTTTTTGCCCCATCTTTTTAGGAAATTTTTCAAATACAGACTTGAGCTCTTTAATTTGGTCATCAACTGTTTTAGTTCGATACATATTTCTGATAATACGCTCGAATACGGTCGGAGGAACATCATCTATTAATACATTGATGTACTCTTTGTTTAATATTTTCATTGCATCCACGCGACGGTAACCGTCAATGATTTCGTAATTCTCCGTTACGATGATTGGACTTCTCAATCCTCCGTCCACCTCAATTGACGTTGCAATCTCGTCGATAGACTGAGGAGTGTAATACGCTTTCAATTCTGGGATGTCTACTAAGTGGCTAATTTTTACGATTCCTGTTTTCATTGGTTTTGTTTTAAATTATTATAAAATTCATAAATTATATTATATGAATAATATGATCAAAAAAATAGAGGAGTTACCCTCTGATTTTTTGAGGTATTATTTTTCGAGTTCTTCTATTCTTTTTTTTAATGTTTTAATTTCTTCTTTTAATTGACTGGCAGTATTTTGTTGTTTTGCTATTAATTCTATTTTTGATTTATTTTGACCTTGCTCTATTTTGTTTAATTCGTCTCTTAAATAATCGATACTAATTCCTTCTTTTTCAATTGTCAATTCCATTTCTTTTCTAATTGTTTCAATAGCTGCTGCTTTAAATTCGTTGTTTTCTTTTAATTCTTCTATACTATTATATCCAACGAAGTCTTCAATTTTTTTATAATACACCCTTATCTCTTTTTTACCAGAATACAAATCCATAAATGGAGCACGAAGTAATATATAATTGAATTTTTTCTCACCGCTCTTTTGAATTTGAGTAGAGAATGATACTTGTATATTTCTGTAAAGTCGAAGCTGGATAATCTTTCGCTCTAATATCCCAATTAGTGTTAACCATCTATTATTTGAATCTGTTTCAAATTTTAATAACTGAAGTAGGTTTTCAATCTGGTTTTTATACTTAGTGTTTTGTGCATTAGGATGCTCCAATTCTGCATTTATATTAATCTCAGTTTCTTTAATGAATTCGGCTAGTCTTCCAACTTCTGCAGTAGCTCCGATTATATCAGAAAACACAGGTTGTGATTTTTCCTTTGTAATTCTTAGACTAGTTTTTAAAATATCGTCGTAGCTCATTGTTTTCAATTGTGAATACAAAACTAGTAAGTATTTTTTAATTCACAAATTAATTTTTATGAAATTGTGAAATTAATTTTTACTAAATGGTTAAAACATTGATAATCAATTATATAAATTTTAAAATAATTTTAATTTTTCTTTTAAAATACCCTGTAGGCAGGCACGAGGTGGGGGGTATCCCCCCTTAAATGAGTGGTAAAACTGACGCCAAATGCTTTAATCGATGCTAAAATTGAAATTTTTTGGAAAAAATTCTTAAAAATGAAAAAAATACCCAAAAACCATTTTAAAAATTCCAGAAAAAATCTCGGAAAATTAGAACTCTTTAGACTTTACTTTAAAGTATTTCACATTTATATTTTATCAACACTTAATCATTTTTGTAGGGAATGATTTCGCACCAGAGTGTATAAAATATTATAGATCCTCCTTTCTATTAACCGCCTACAACGGTGAAAAATTGGGGGATTTTACTTTATGTCGAATGATAAAGAACAATACTTACATAACCCATCATACATATTAAATGATGGTAACTTAGATCCAACTAAGAAAATACTATTATCATATATTTTATCACTATCAAAAACAGGAAAGGGATGTTATGCTAGTAATAAACGGTTTGGTGAAATACTAAATATTAATTCTGATGGTGCATCAAAACAGATTAGTAAACTTAAAAGGTTAGGATATATTGAAACAAAGAGATTATATAAGAATTCTAAAGAGTATAGATATATTAAAGTATTGAATCAGACAAATAATAAGAATAATAATCACTCTGACATTTTTATTAATATTCCATATTTGGTATTATTTGATATCAACTTATCCTCAACACAAAAACTACTTATGTCAGAAATCTTAACGTTATTAAAATTACCGGAAGGTTGTTATAAATCTAATAATGATTTTGGAAAATTAATAGGTATTGGTGGGGGTGGAATATCAAAACAAATCAAAAAATTAGTTGAGATGAATTATATAACAATAGAAGAGATAAAAAAAGGTAATGCAACTGACCATCGAAAAATCGAGTTAGGTACTTCCTACACAACTAGGGAGGTACTTCCTAAATCACTAGGAGATACATCCCAAACGACCATAGGGGTACTTCCTAAATCACAAGAGGGTACTTCCTATAGGAACACAATTAATACAGTATATAATTCAAAAGATATATTACCAGTATTAACTCAGTTTACTAGTACAGAAAAAATTATTGAAAAGAGTGAAATAGAAATACTAGAACAAAAAATTATTGATTCTTGTGAGCAAGGGGCAGAATTGCTGATAGAAGCTAAGCGTGGTAAATTTGATAATTATTGGAAATATTCTCAACAAAAAGATACCAGAGATAATATTATCCAGTTATTAAAAGAATATAAAGATGCAATAAACACATTAGAAATAAATAACCCCTCAACGAAGACGTGAGTGAAACGAACTAAGACGAAGTCTAACGACTTCCAACCCAACCCCCGGGCCGGTTTGACCCCCTTCCCAAGATACATAAACCTTATCCTGTTTCGGTAAAGGTTGAAATGGGGACTAGTGATTTTTTTTGATAAAATAACCCTCAAAATATTTTTACCTCCTCAGGTACTACTTGAAAAGTTGGTAATTTGACCACCTTTTCCTGTTTTGGAAGAAGTTTTTTACTTTTTCTTTCTCCTATATTTTCCTTTAGTCTTGTAATAATACCTAGACTTGGATTTGTTTCTAATTACATTAGGCTTTGTACTTACAGATTTTCTAACATATCCCTTTCTATACTGACCCTTATAATTAATTGATGGCGGAACATAGGTTGATTTTAAGGGACTTTTAACCTCTTCGGTATCAGAACACCCAATCAAGAAAAAGAATACAAATATGAGGAGATATTTGACCATAGAGTTAGCTATTAATTTCAGGATGTCTTTGGTTTGAAAACCATTCCATAAACATCTCAATTTCTTCATCTTTCATTACATCCTCTTTTGGAGACTGAACAAAGATTAATGATGTTTCACCTAAATGTTCGTGAGTAGTATTACGAGATGGGATTCCCTTACTAAGGAAAAATTCAACACAGCTTCCTTTGTGATAATTCTCAGTGGAGTTCTGACTTGGATTTTTTTTTGACATGACATGAGTTTTTATTTGTTAAAAATCACATCAAAGAAAATAGGAGAGGTTTACCTTTTATTTTGACAGTAAGTCCTCATCGTATTACCACCGTAGAGTTGTTGCTCTCGGTTGGTACTCATTTAAGAGTTCTTGATGATGGTGTAAAAGTAG
>JACCDZ010607868.1_pt1 | contig 10489 bp, 9 predicted proteins | sample 7449551 | NCBI WGS metagenome assembly JACCDZ01 (sample SAMN15323452, study PRJNA562643) | freshwater metagenome | isolation source: river surface water | place: USA:Blue River Watershed | collected 2017-08-18
CTCGACTGGAGTCGATCCATTGAACGTTCCGACCAATACCAATCCCATGACTACGGGCTGGAACCTTCTCAGGTTGAACTGTTGCATCATTCTCCTCCAACCCCAACCGGTTGCGCGTCGTGGGCCAGGATGTCGGGCGCAGCCGTTCCCTGCGACGTGGGGTACAACAGCTGGCGCCAGCTGTCGAGCGCGTGACTGCGCGAATAGTACCGGTCGAACGCACGCCGTGCGCATAGTCCCGCATCGACGACCTCCTGTCCTCGGCAAGAGAGTCGCCGAATACAGGTCGCCAAGGCATCCGCTTCGCCGATGCAGAAGCTCCATCCACATCGATCACGTTGGAGGATACGGGCGATCTCACCGTCAGGGTCGCCGATATGAATGATCGGGCGGCCAGCCGCCGCGATTCCGTAGAACTTACTCGGCACAATCACGCCCTCAAGCGTCGGTCGTAGTGATACGAAGTGGACATCGGGGACGCTCAAACTCCACCGTAAACGATCGGCAGACTGATAGGGATGGAACCGGACATTCGCCAAGCCTCGCCGAGCCACTTCGGACACCAGCCATGGGCGTGCAATCCCATCGCCGATGAACACAAAGACAATCTCATCGATCATCCGCACCTGCTCCGCCGCATCAAGCATGGTCTTGAACTCATGAACACGTCCCATGTTTCCCGAATATCCCAGCACAAATTTTCCTTCGAGTCGCCATTCTCGGACGAGCGGATTATCCTCTCTCTCCATAGGCGTGATCGTCTCACCGTCCGCCCAATTTGCAATAATCGTGATTTGATCGGACGGGATCCCTTCGCCACGAAGGCGCTCGGCCATGATCTCGCCCAACACCACATTGGAACGGCCCTGGAGTAAGGACTGATTACGCAACCACTTGAGCATGGGAGCGGCAAAACGCACGCCGGAGACTTCCATAGATGTGGCCACTTCAGGAAACAGATCCTGCACCCAATTGACCAACACACCGCCCCTGAGTCTGACCGCCCATGCAGCCGGAACCGACATCATAGGCGGATCGGTTTTCGCAACCACGACATCCCCCCGTCTGATCAGCCGCAACAGACGCCACGTGGCCCCCATATAAAAGGTCAGATAGTCGATCGTTCGCCCCCACAACTTGGCACGTCCGAAGCGCGACGTTTGGACCCGATGAACATGAACACCGCGAACCGCCTCATCAGCAGGAAGGGCAGCTTTGGCGTCGCCGTAGAGCTGACAGCCGGTGATGACATGAGTGTCCTGCCCACGCGATGCCAAGTCAAAAGCCAGATCACTGAGGAGCTGACTTGTTGCCGAATGATCCGGATAGAAATAGCGATTGACGAAAATCGTCTTCGGCCTCGAGTGAGTGACGGTGGGCATCGCCGCTTCAGTCCTTTTCATGTCGGAAGCCCCTGCTGATGCCGTTCAAGCTCGCGCATTTTGAGGACGATCATGTACTCGTAAAATGCTTGGAGGACACAATAGGTGAAGCCCGCCCGTCCATCGAGCCAGCCCCGCTGCCACACATACAAATAGAGGAACTTGATCAAGGGTCTCCAGGGAAGCCGGAAGGAGAGATTCTTGAGTGCTCGACGCCGGAGCGCAGGGTCTGAGGCCAGAAGTCCCGGCTCATCAGCCGACTGTTGGTGCATCAACTTCATCCCTTCCTGTGCTTCCAACTGAGAGTAGCGATTATGTTTCTCGATCCACTCCGATATCCCTTTGCTGAAATTGTAATGAGTCAGCATGCCGGTCAAATACCCGTGCGGTCCATTGATGACGGGCACCGGATTCACCAACCGCTGAAACCGAAGGGATTGGGGACGAAAGAATCGCATGATCAAGCCGGGCGGCATCGCATGTTTAATCCAACGTCCCATGAACATATTCCGACGCCCACAATAGTAGGCCACCGGTGCGCGCAGTGGGTCACCGACGACGCCGAGCAGTTCCACTTTCAATTCCTCAGTCATGCGCTCATCCGCATCGAGGTAGAACACCCAGGGATGTTTAAATGCGATCTGGTCGAGCGCCCAATTCTGGTGCGCCGACCAGTTGTCGAAGCGGCGTTGGATCACACGGGCTCCCATTTCCTCAGCAATCTTGACGGTCCGGTCGCTGCTGAAAGAATCGAGCACGACGATATCGTCCGACCACGCGACCGACCTGATGCAGTCGGGTAGATTGCTTTCTTCATTCAATGTCAAGATGAGAATGGATAGGCCCATGTCGTCGCCACCCGATTGCTGACTTACGAGTGCCTGCCGGATGGTCGTGAAGTGTACGCCGTACCGAGACCAGGGGAGCCACACCTACGTCAAGTTTGTGTTACCCCAATGTTAAAAACGGAAAGGTGGGATCGAAGGCCACCCAAAGTGGAATATGTGGATGAGGCCCCAATGGGCAAGAAGCAGTGACCGACAGGCGTTTATGGTTTCTGAGCGATGGCAATCATCGATTTGGCTAATGCCGGGAACCGCCCAACCCGCATAAAGGTGACGTGCTGAAACCCAGCCTCGACCAATAACGCGCGGAGCGTCTGCATGGACCAAAACTTGATGTGGCCGTGATCCCAGAGAGCCGTAAAGTGAGCATCCAGCCGTCCGGTGAGCGCCAACGCCAAGTTTTTCCAATACCCATGATACGGCGTGGACACAACGGCGGTACCGGACGACGCGACCAGATCATAGAGTGTCTTGGCGAAGACACGAGGAGCATACAAATGTTCAACAACTTCGAGGCTGACCACGACCGGGAACCGCCCATAGGTCTCGGCAAGTGCTTCGTACGCTGACCCATGGGAGAGCCGAAGGTGTGGATACCGACCTCGCGCATGTTCCAGTGCCTGAGTTGAGACCTCAACGCCGGTGACCTGATAGCCCTTTTGTTCCAGTACCGAAGCAACGGCTCCGTTCCCACAGCCCAGATCGAACACGCGTCGATCGTCCGGTGCAATGGGGAGCGAGGCCAAGATAGTCAGCAAGGACGGGACGAGATAGTTGTGGGAGTCATTGAGTTCCCCGTCTCCGTACGCATACCCCGAGATATCAACCACCGTCTCCGTCATGATTCCTCCCCTTCAGGGTGATACTTTCTGATGACACGGGCGGGATTCCCGCCTACCACGGTCCAAGGATCTACGTTGCGAAAGACGCTTGCGCGTGCACCAACGACAGCTCGCTCTCCAACCCTTACCCCGGGTCCGATGAAGGCATCCGCTGCGACCCATGCATGCCGCCCGATCGTAATCGGAGCTGTGATCAAGGGCATCCCATTGATACGATAATCATGGCTTGCGGTGCAGAGATACGAGTATTGACTCACTGTTGCGTGGGGTTCGAGTATCACGCGATCAACCGAATAGCACCGGACATAGTCGCCCAGGCAACTGCATGCTCTCATCGTGAGGTTCCAAGGCGCCCAGATCCTGACGGAAGGATAGGGATGCGCCCCTTCTTCGATGATGGCTCCAAATAACCTGAGCAAGCACCTTCTCCAGCCGTGCAACCAGCGCGGGCTTGGGCGATACGCGATCCACCAGACCGCAGTCCACAAGAGCCGACGGACTCGATTCTCGGTGGTTTGGAAGTCCCTCTGAAAACCGGTCTTCACGAACTACCTTCCACCCGAACATACTGTGTCATGGTTACTCACACATTCAGGCCGTGGACCTGCCCCGCTCATCCAGGCATATACCGACGACATCTGCTCAGCATAGGACGTCCATGAAAATTGCTCTTCCACCAGATGCCGCCCACGCAGACCCATCGCCGCACGTTCGTGGTGCGGCATGGACATCAAATCCACCAGACCGCGCGCGATCCCTGAGGCCGTGGAGTCGATAGATATGGCCGAGCCGGATGAAAATCCTTGCGGAAGATTGCATTCGTTCGTCATGACCACCGGCAACCCATAGGCCCATGCCTCCAAAATGCTGACCGGTAACCCCTCGCTGAACGACGGAAGAACAAACGCCCCCGCCGAACGAAGCAGCAGGTCTTTGTCGCCTCCGAACTTCGGTCCAACAAACTTGATAGTCGACTGAAGGCCATGCTCACGGGAATACGCTCGAAGGGTCTGCTCATGGTTTCCCTGATCCCATCCCGCAATCATGAGCTGCCAACCCGCAATTTCAGGTCTACGCTCCTGTTGAAGCTGTTGCCATGCCTTCAAGAGGTTCAGAAGGCCTTTTTTGGGATGGAGACGGCCAAGAAATAGAAGCGTCTTGTCATACCGCGTCGACCCTCCAAGAGGCAGAAGAGGAAGATCGATCCCGAATGGGATGACGCAGATCGGATTGGTAAGTCCATAGCGACGGATCGCATCGACTTCCGCAGGGCATAACGCGTGAAGACACGCCGCCTGTGTCAGGTGGCGGTGCTCGTAGATCATACCGGCGAGCTTCTTCTTCCAATAGGAATGGGTGACGGCCCAGGGATCCAACATGCCGTGCACGCTGACGATGTACGGTCGGCGCGTCAGTTTTGACCATTGCACCGAGGCCACCGAAGGATACATCCATAACCCATGATTGTGCAGCACATCCGGAGCCGCTGAACGAAGGGCCGGCAAGAGATCCGGCGCGTAGCCGAAGGGTTTATACCCTCGCTGCTGAAAAATATTGACCGCCACGGGCTGCCACGACTCACAATCTTCCCGGGCATGCTCATCACTGAGGCCGAACACGCTGACGTTCGAGCCACGACGATGCAACTCGAGCGCGCCCCTTCGCACAACCTCGTGAATCCCTCCGCCCTTTCGAGACACCGAGGCCGTGACCATACCGACTTTCATATATCCCTCTTGGACGCTGCCATCGCACGCCGGTGAACGAACGTGGCGTTCCACCCATCGACGGAGGTCAGATAATAGCCGCCGGCCTTGACGCGAGAGACCATATCCACAATACGAGGCAGGTAGTCGTCATCCAACGGGTGATAACCTTCATCGAACTCCACACAGAGAATAGCCGGTCGGATGTCGCTGACCAGGATCGAGGAGAGGATCTCGTACTCGGCCCCCTCCACATCAAGTTTGAGCAACGACACGTCTGAGTGACCCAATGTCGCCATTATGGTTCCAAGCGTCCGGCAGTCCGCTTCGAAGTAATCAGCGGTCTGCTGGAGGTTGACGATCGAGTGCGACACATGAGTCGGGTTGGCCGGCGCATAGAATCGCATGGTTTTGTCGTGGCTCCACAGACCAATGGCATGAAAGTGAAGCTGGGTCAGGCACCCCGGAGAGAGGGTGTACCACACATCGACGGCATCATTGATCGACGTCGGGATACCGTTGCTCGCATTCCTGTGCAACTGGTCCACATGCCGTTGCGCCCGCGGAGTCGGGTCGAAGCAATGGACTTCACACCCGTACTGGTTGATGAGTTCAATCTCAAAACTGATGTCCTCACCGGCCCCCACCCCATAACAGAGCGATCGACTCGACAGCAGGCTCGTCGGGACAAACCATCCTCCATACCCTGTTCCGATCTTTTGGTGAAACACTGACAACTGATCCCGAAGTTGATTCAGCTTGTCCTGTGCCACACGTTGCCGGACCTTTTTATACAACGCACGCGTGTGCTTCATGAGGATGTTCATCGCCCCTCCTTAACCGAGACCGAGTCCTCAAGCGGTCCACAAGGCACGGCACTATCCGAGTGCCGCGGGGTTGTGGCGCCACGCGCTGGAAAGACACAGTGCTGTGCGATGGACTTGACGAACAGATCGGCATGAGTGCTCGTGTTGTATCGACTTCTAATCACCGATCGGCATGCCGCCGCCATCGCCGGCTTGCAAGAAATGGGGAACAGGGCGTCGATGACTTTCTCCGCACAGTCCGACAAGTCATCGTATCGATAAAACCATCCGGTCTCCCCTTCCTTCACGGCTTCCCACTCTGGAAAGTGCTCTTCAACCTTGTCGTGCAAGAGAACCGGCGTCCCGTACCCGAGCGCATGCATGACAGAAAGCCCGGCTCCCGACGGCACCACGGCAAGATCACTGGCAGAAAGAACAAGGCCAAGGCGTGATTCGTCATAGGTTGCGCCGAGAAAATGAACGAACCTGGTGAGTCCGAGTTCGACCGCCAGTGACGTCAACATCGGTCGTTCACTGCCGTCACCGACCAAGGCGAGATGAACACTCCGTCCCTGTTGCACCACGAGGTGTATCGCATGCAACAGCCAGGGCAAGCGTTTCACCGGTTGGAGACGACCCGTAAAGCAGATCAACCGCTCCGATTCCATGATGCCGAGCGATCGGCGGAACGTCTCGCAATCAGCGGGGGTGATCCGTTCGGACACGGCCACCTGCTGTCGGTCATCGAGCGAGTTATAAATGACATGCAGCCGATCCTCGGCAAAGCCCTTTGCAATCAACAGGCGTTTGGCGTGATCCCCGTAGAGTAACAACCCCCTGGACAGTCGAAACAGCCACGAGCGAACCCTCCATTTGACTCCGGCCTCTTCACCCTGAAGCCCATGGGTCCACAACAGAACCGGTATCCCGTAGATCCGCCCGAGAATCGTCAACATCCATGCGGTCAGCTCATAGGGACTCCCCTGTGCGATCACAACATTCGGACGGTGTTGGATCACTGCCTTCACGGCCGCCGGTTGCCAGGACAAGGCCCATCCAAAAGGCAGTCGAACTACCCGTTGTGAAGCCGCTTCGAATTCGCACCGGTTGGGAGGTCCGGATAACGGAAGGAACGGCACGTCAGCCTCCGGATCCGCGAGCACAAGAAAGCGGAATCGTGAATCCATTCCCAGCGTTTCCAATAAACGCTGCCGGTAATGGGGGATGCAGACTTGCTGCAGCACAACAAGGGGAGGGTTCACGGTCCTTGGCTTCATGATCGAACACCCCACATCTCCGGCTGCACCTCACGCAGGTCGTCGTCCACGGAATCCCCGATGAACTCCTCTGTCTCGCTCTCGTGAGAGGCATACGCGTGCCCTGCAGCCTCCGATTCGTCGTGAGAAAGGGACGGGACAAGAATACTCAGCAGAAACAAGAGTGAGGTCGGATTGCCCGCATTGATAACGTACCGTTCGAATATCGCAAGCACGAACTATCCACAAGCCAGCCCGATCAGCACGCTGTAGCTGAATGTGTGAGAGGGATCCTGATTCCGGCGCCATGTTCTCCACAAACCGGAAAGAGTGACGAACAGCACCGCTCCGAATCCAATCACCCCGATCTCTGCGAGTAGTGCCAGGTAGCCGTTGTGTGCGGAACTCGCGACTTTCAACACGACTTCGTGCGCCCGAAACCCGACCCCGAAGATCGGATGGCCGAGGAACAGGTTCCACGTTGCTTTCCAGGTTTCCAATCGCCCAGATCCGCCTGAGTCCAGACCGCGATGACGATCCTGCACTGCGAAAAAGTCAGTGGCCCCACGCATGACCGCCTCACTGTAGCAGGCCGCCAGGGTCACTCCGATCACGAAGCATCCCACGAGCAACAGATGTCCGCTGGTCCCGGCGGACCGCCGGCGCAGGAATAGAGTGATCGCCAAGCCGAACATCGCGGCAAGGGCCGAAGCACGGGCCCCGGTGAGATAGATCACGATCCCCATGGTGATGAGTATCGGAATCCGGATGAGGGAGCGTCGGACGGCCATGGCGGTAATGAACACGGACATGGTCACCAACGCGAAGCTGGCTGGATTCAGGATCTCCTTTCCACCGCCGAGCCGGCGTCCGGGAACATAGTCGTAGAGAGCAAACCCCGAAACAAGCACGGCCATGAGCACGGCATAAACCTTCATCCCTCTCTCATACTGCACTGCATCCAGGTTGGTATTGAACTGCAGCGCGATCAGAATCGCCAGAATCGTCAAGGCCGTGTATTGAGTTGATTCGAGCGGAGCCCGGCTGACCAGCGCACTGAAGCCACAGAAGATTCCGAACACCGCCAACCCCGCGATGGTACCCGGGCTGAAACCGGCAGGAATAAAACGGCACCGGCTCAGGAGAAAATATCCGACCGGCCACAGGAGTGATCCCAACATGATTATTTCATAGAGGTGGCCCTTTCGCCCTTCCATTCTGCCGAAGAGCGATCCAGCAAACACGCCCGTCAGCCACAGCCCCAGAACGAGCCCGATCCAGGTTCGATTTTCCACGGTCATCGACTCATCATCATGGTCAATCATCGGTGTCATCGCGAGTCCGGCCGTCTCGCAAGTCGACGCTGTAGGAGATAGCCCATCACACCCGTATCGGTGGCTTGAGCTGCAATGGACGCGAACGCCAGCCCATCGGCGCCGAGTGACGGCACGAGCCAACTGCCGCACAACAACAATGTCATCCACTTAATCCCATACCCGAGGACCGGTGTGCGATAATCGGCGAGAGAGTAGAACGAATTTCGTATGACCCCATACAGACTGGCAAACGGCAGTCCCCACACGAGTAGCGCCAAGATATGGGCCGTGGTCTGGGCATCGGTCGATGAAAATTTACCTCTGACCAGCGCGATCTCAACCAGCGGTTTCGCTCCGATCGCCAACCCGATGCTACACAGCAGCGTCCCGCCGAACAGAATCGATCCATACCGAACCAGTAATACCTGTCCATCACGGTAGCCGGTGTGAAACGCACGGGCCAATTTTGGAAAGAGTGTCGTATTCAGGGGCGTCGTGAACAAGGCCAGCGGTACGGCAATGATCGAGCCGGCATAAAAGAACGCGGCGATGTTCCCGGTTCCTAACCCGGACGCAAAACTCCGTTCCGTCATCACCACCGCCTGAAACAAAAATTCCCCGAACAACACGATCAACGTCGGGCGCCATAATTCGTTGACCTCAACGCGTTGGGCCTGCTCCTCCCCCTTCGGAAATGGAGATGAGGCAGGGCACTTCCACAGCGCCTGGGCAAACCAGACAAGGACGAGGAAATGTCCGACCGCAAATCCCCACACCAGTGAATCGATTCCCCATCGATCCGCAAAGACCAGGATCGAGGTGATGGTGGAGAGCGATACGACCGCCCCGCCAAGGAAGACCGGCGCGAAACTATTCATGAGAGAGAGACCGCCTCGCAAAATCCCCGCCAATCCGGCACACACGATAGGGAACAGCAAGAGGCGTATCACGCGAACGCCTGTCTCGTGCTGTTCGGCGGTGAATTCAGGGAAAATCCATCGGAGCACAGGCTCCGACCCGAAGACCAATGCTGTCAGCGCGACCGCATTGACCGAGAGAAGAGCAAGAGCAGCCTGTTTTATGAGCGGTTTGAGGTGATGGCGGTGCTGCGACGCCAACTTGGATACGAACACCTGCTGAAGCGCATTTCCCACCTGCACCCCAAACAATAAATGAAATCCCATGACCGCGACGAGTACATCAAGATCCCCGCTGAGCCCGAACGTCGACGCCACGATGATTTCCCGGGCCAGCCCGGCGAGAATCACGACTCCGGAGGCAAGCGAATACAATGGAATCCGACCGAGCAGGCCCATGTCCTTGGCCCCGGATTTGAGACTGGTCCACCATGGAATCCACGCAGAAACGGTCAGCATTCTGGAACTCGCTGCTACGCACTAAGTAAGGACAAGAGTCGGCATGTTCCTCGCCTACATCTTTCACGACACACCCTGCCGCAAAGACTGGTCACCCAGAAAAGACGGTGCCCCCATCGCATCACGATGACTCCCTGGGGGTGCACAGTGTACTTCCCCAAGATCACAGGAACGAACACGGATGCCTCAAATTTGTGTTAACAAATCGTAAATCAGGGGGCAGCACGAGACTTTCTTCTCTGCGCCATGGTACGAAACCGTTGACAAACCGCAAACGCAGACCCCTCAAGATTGGATTCTTGCTACGTTACTTATGGGACAACACAGGTCGCCACATCATGCGTTCCACTGGATAGTGCCCCTTACAATCTCGGCACTGGGCCTGCTGTCCTGCAGCGGTCAGGCCAATCAAGAATCATCCGGCAACCAGCCGCCTCCGACAAGCGGGGTGGTCACGTCGCACCGATTTCTCTGGCAGAGCGACGGAACGGGCCCAAGCAGAGGGCGCGAATCGATCAACAACTGGCCGACACTCACGGAGGGCACGGCCAGCTGTGACCTGAGCCAAGTCGATGACCACCGTACATTGCCTCCCCATGCGCCGTTCGCAGGAGACACCAGCGTCCACTACATCATAGCCGTCTGCACAGGCGGCGCAAACGGCGGAAGAATCCAGATCCCGGTTGATATGGAAGACCGCACGATGGACAACCTCGGCAACTTCGGGTTCTTCTGGTATCAGCCATCAGTTGACGTTTCGAGCGCGATGACTCTCGAACTTGCGACAACCCCGAACTTTTCTCGATATCTTCGATTCAATTGGGCAAGGGGAGCCATCGGAAGACGGAGGATCGACGGATGGAATCCCATCACCTGGCAAGCTAGTGACCACGTCGGGAATGTCGGCGGAGCCCAATTAAATCAGACATTTTCGACCTTCCGCATGCTCCTCGACCTGCA
>JACCDZ010625037.1_pt1 | contig 10489 bp, 20 predicted proteins | sample 7449551 | NCBI WGS metagenome assembly JACCDZ01 (sample SAMN15323452, study PRJNA562643) | freshwater metagenome | isolation source: river surface water | place: USA:Blue River Watershed | collected 2017-08-18
ACCGTCTTCGTTCTCAGGGAACCGCATGACGTTGGACTCTGGCTCAAAGATCCTGCTGATCCAGAAGTTAGTGGCGTCGTGATCTATCTGGGCTTTACCAGTTTCGTGATTGACCTCGACAACCCAGTAAGAGTAGGTAGGGTTATCGCTCATCGAAGATCCTCCAATTCATACATAGGTAGCTCGCTGATCCATTGCTTGACTTTGGCGGGCAGGTTCAAGCCAGCGCCGTCTACATCCCAGTCATCTATCGGATCGCCATACTCATAGGTGTAGCCGAGCTCGCTCCAGATAGCACTCAGGTTCTCTACATCTTCGACGGTGAAGGTGTAGGTGTCATACTGCTGGGTGTCGGTGTTTTGTAGCCCCTTGTCGTCTATGTACATCTGGTAGGCAGACACCTTGATGTCGCCGTAGCCGTCGGTCCATAGGTTGATGTCATAGTCTTTGGTGATGACTACTTCTTTAGTCTCAACTCGGAATAGATCCTCATCGTGATTAGGGCATACAGCAAAGTACCCCTCTGATACCTCAGTAAATTGGACTGGGCTATCACATCTAGCGCATACGTGCTTGGTTCTCATTAGAGGCCACTCTCCCAGCCAGATCCCTCGATCTTCATGCGGGCCTCATCGGTGTCTTCGTTCTTTACCCAGTAGTCCTCAGTGGCCTCAGACTGGTCATAAACCTCATCCCAGTCATCGCTATCCTCGGCCTGTTCAATGGCGTCTTCAAAGCTAGTTGCCTCGACGGACACCTGCTCCCAACTGATCACCTTGCGCTGGACTGTGTATTCTTGCTTCTTGCTCATTAGATTGCCACCATTTCTTCTAGTGTCCAATCGTGCCAAGTGGCAGGAAAGGCTTGCTGTAGGGCACTAAACGCCTCGTTGCGGGTGTTGGTGTCGTCTTCAAAGCCGACAGGTGCTTGTAAGTAAACGCCGAACTCGACGTTATCGAACTGCTTATTGGTGAAATAAGCCTTGATTGTGTATTCGTTCATTTCGGTTCCTTTCAGTGGTTATTTCTTGATTGGTGGGACATCGCCGACAGGGATCGAGATGATCTCCTCATCGGTTAGGCCTAGGTTCTGGATCTGGTTGAGCACTGAGCGCATAGCCAGAGTAAAGCCGATGAAGAAGACCTCGCTCGATTGCGGGCTCTCATAAGCCATCATCGGTGGCACACGATCAACACCCTCGCTCGGCTTGCCGGTGGCTTTGCTCCACCATTCGACGTGCTTGCGTTGCTCGGACATAGCCAGTTCAGGGTTCATCTTGTTGAACTTGGTATACCAGACGTCATAAGCGTTCGCTGAGTTGATCTCGGCGATGTTGCGTAGCGCCTTGGCTTTCTCGTTGTCCTGAGCAACAGACTCGTTGATCGGGATCTCCAGATCGGTTCCGGCAGGGACATAACGAACATTGGAGCCCTCGTTCTGTTCAAGCCACCTCTGGACACTTGCTTTGCGGTAGTACGGACTTGCTCCGATGTAGACAACACCAAACGGTGCTTTGTCTAATCGGCTAGGCATACGCCAATTTCTTAGTTGATTCATCGTTAGAGTTGTCGCTTCGGACACCTCTTTGGCGGAAAGCAGTTCGCCGTAGGTTGGGTCAAAGATAGTCAAGATGTGTCATTTCTCTCGGTTTAGGGGTTGTTTTTGGATCTGAGTAGATGAGTTCAACTCACCTACTACTCGATTTATTTTAGTGTTTTTTTGGTCAAAAAAGCTGAGTAAGTGAGTATTGCTCAAAAAAAACCTTGATAAATCAGGGCACTTTTTAAGTTTTTTGAAAATCTTACTCTGATCTTAAGAAACTACCTACTCATTCATCATCTACTCAATAGTAGTTGAGTAATGAGTAGGTGCTTTACTAGCGAAGCGGTTATTTTTTGGGCTTTTTACGAGATCTTCAATCTTTCCACAATCAGGGCAAGCAGAGACCGACGTAATGTTTGGGCGATTCCATTCGCACGCTAGGCACATCATCTACGTTTACCAACTTGCCCTGTAAGTGAATTCAAGATCGGCAAAAGCGGGTTTGGTCAGGTGTTCTAAAAGCTTTTGCGTGTAGCGCAGTTGATCGTAATAATTTTCACCATAGGCAAAGGCGTCAGGCGATCTGTCGGGGATAAGTTGCGAGGCATAAGAGTTATCGGCTAGCACTTGGTTTACTTGATCCCTAAGCGCCAACAGCCAACTAAACGGAATGTCGCATTCTTGCGAAACGATCCCAACCCGATCGGCAAACCAATCGTTGATAGCGTAGGCCTTACGCCAATACCCGACATTGACTGACACCTCTGCGCCAGTATCGCCGTAAAGATCCACACCAAGCGGTAAAGCAGATTCAACAAGATTGGCAAATTCGGCAGTATCGGCAAAGCCTCGATCTGGATCATAAGGCACGCTTAGATCGTGTCGGCTTATGTATTTTCTAGCGTTTAGGTACTGATCTAGTCCCATTTTGGTTAGTTCCTTTCGTTGGTTGGTAGAGCGGGCTCAGTAGCCCAATACCCGCAATCTGGGCATTCGGTGCGGTGGATAGAGGGGAAAAATACAGAATCGCAATACAAGCAGGCCATAGGCATTACTTGACCTCCAAACAAGCGTCGCAATGGGTAGAAAAGTGGTTAGATCCGGCGATGAGATCCCCGCAGGTTTGGCAGGTGTCGCCGTCGTCTGGGCGGGTAATGCCCCATTCATTCACTTGAAATTCGGCAGTGTCCCAGTCCATACCCGCTATCTGTAAAGCGTCGGTTATGCCCTCATAAAGGCTGTCGGCGATCACATAAGCGTCATAGCGGGTTTCGAAATCGTCGCCATTCCAAAAGCTAACGGTGATTTGGTGGCCTTGTAGGCGGTTATCAACAACAACCTGCCAAGCGTCGTCTTTTGTGTTGTAAATAGACATCAGTAAATCCCCTCATAACGTGGCAAGCCTAGATCTTCAAAGCCGTTGGCCTTGAAAAGTAATTGGAATGTGTAGGCGACATCGTGCGCACGGTCAAAGCCAAGGCCAGAACCTTTTACCTCGCCGTTAGCGTGGCGTGTCTTGCCTGTAAGCGTCGCAAAAGTCCAATTCAGGTAATAACTCTCGGTCTTGCCGTCGATCACGCCATACAGGCGCACGTCATAGCGGAAAGACAAGTTAGATTCGCTTGTGTGCTTGATGATCACCGAAAGCAACCCGCCCGCTTTTAGATCGGCGTGGACACTTTCAAGTGTTGTCAAAGCCAGTTTTAGATCTTGTTCTTTTTCTAGTTTTGTAGCCATTTTGCTTGGATCCTTTCAAGGTTAGTTAGGTGTTGCGATTAGTAGCCTAGTTGCTTAGTTAGCAACTTATGACATTTTTAGATAACAGTTTGATAACAAGAATTGGCTAGCCAAACAGCCCCGCACTCACGACAAAAAACACTTTTTTCGTGCTTGTAGGGGTTGTCTAGCAACCCTGCGAATAGGGCAAGCCCTGATCGCCCTGCTAGCCAAGCACGCCACGCCACACCGCACCATTCCAGCCGTCCCCTTCTAGCCGGATCTGCGTGCCCCGCATAGCCAAAAGCCCCGCTAGAGGGGGCTAGCGGGGCTTTTGGGGCTTGTAGGGGCTAGTTGTGGTGGCTTAGCACCTCCTTGCAGTTGTCGCAATAGACCTCGATGCAGGTGGCGTCCATTTCTTCGTGGGTTTTGCAGTCGTTCCAAATTTTGGCAAAGGCGTCGTGGTCGCATGCGGTGGTTTGCACGGTTGCGCCGTAAGGCATGCAGTAGGTGCCCCATGTGGCGCACTTACAGCAGTCCTCGCAGGTTTGGCAGTCTCCTGAGCCCATTTCGAACGGCTGGAACCTCTTGCACACTGGGCAGGTGAAAGCGGTGCTCACGCCGTAAGTTTCGGCTAGTGCGGTGATGAAGCCCGGCATGGTGCCCTCATCGTCGAACATGTCCAAAGCTTCTTCGTAGACCTGAGCGACGTGGGTGTAAACGCTTCGCTTGTAGTCTGCGAGCGCATACTCGGCACGGTCGCGCTCAGCGTTGGCCTTGCGGAGCATTTCGAGCAGGTCGTGCTGGGTAATCACGGCGTCAAGGCTTACAACCCTGCCGGCCTCACGAATCACGTGCTCGTCAATGTCCTCCGGCTCAGCAGAGATTGCGTCGAGTTCAGCGATGTGAAGCGTGCGTCCCCAGTTGGAGTTGGCCTCCCACCAGTCGCCGTTTTCGTTTGCGATGTAATAAGTGTTCATGTGTCCCTTTCACGCCCAGACCGTCTGGGCTATGCCCAGCCTATTTGCCGGGCAACTCTGCACCAATTCCAGCCGTCCCCTTCTAGCCGGCAGGTTTAGTGAGCAGTTTTACGTCATGCTCAGGACGCTTGAAGGGACAAGTTATGGGCGGGTCAACCTTGGTTGCTGGATGGCTCCAAAGTTTTCAGCTAGTAGGCGGATCGGTGCAGGCTTAGATGGGTTGTCGGTTTTGCCTAGCTCAACCTTCCAGTTTTCAACCTTCTTACCGGCTTTGTTTACGATCTTGGTTAGACGGCTCAGCAAGCTTAGGTCTAGCTCAACCGGGGTTGCCTCGGTGCCGTGTTGCCACTTAGCAACCATTTCGGCTACTGGTGGGTAATTGGCTTTGACGTTGCCAGTGGTGTAGGTTTGCCCGGCTATGTTGGCAACGATTAGCTCCTCGCTGATCTCTAGCGTGAGCTCAGCGTAGCCCTTTAGGCCGGTGATGAACTTAGCCATGGCGTGGGTAATACCAAACTGAACGGTTTCGCCAGTGTACTCAGTGTCATAGCTAGCGGTGATGATGGCATAGCGATCAGTAGCTACGGCTACTAACATGCCGTCGCTGTATAGGTTGCAACGAACTTGCTCAAGTACCGGTGCAACGGACTTAGGCTTTGATGCGATGTTGATCAGGCTAGCGATGGACTTAGCGGTAGCTAGATCGATAGTGATAGTGCTCATGTTATTTAGTCCCTTCAGACTTATAGCGGTACCGGTAGGGGTCCCTGCCGATGAATCAATTTCAGCAGGTTTGATGTTGTGAACCAATTCCAGCCGTCCCCCTATAGCTAGCAACGCACCCCTAAAAATTGAATTTGCAATACCTGTCTACTAACTTTGCTATAATCGCTGATATGGATATTTATGAGACCATCAACACTTTCTTCGCTATCGGTACCATCCTTGTTGTCATCGCCTTTGTTTGTTGGGCAGGTTTGCAGTAATGGCTCGTATCGCAGATCATCCCATAAGGGTCGCTCGCCTAAAGGCAGGGCTGTCTCAGAATAAGTTGGCCGGCTTAGCTGGCATCCATCGCTCGGCTCTCACAGCTATTGAGGATGGCAGAACCCAGAACCCCACAGACAAGCTGATCGGCACCTTGGCGACAAGCCTAGGTATCTCGGCCCAGTCATTACGTCAGGAGATTACCGAATGGTTAGACAAGCCCTTGCCAAATTCTTTGCGACCATCAGCACAAAACTTGATGCTGATACCGCCTTACACACTTGGGCAGTACTACAAGACGTTTCAGCAGTGGAGATCAGAAATTGCACCTACCCAGACAGCGTTTGCGAGTTTGTTGCGTATCAATCCTGCGATTGTTCGTGATTACGAGAACGGCAAGTACCAAGTAATGCCGGATAGCTTGTCAGGCAAGATGCTCAAAGCATTCGAGCAATACGGCTTTAGCCCGGACTATCTAGTTGCTTTGGAAGGATTGCCTCGTGGCTAAATTGATTGGACTCTCTGGCTACGCCAGATCTGGCAAGGACACCGTTGCCGACTTCTTGGTTGCTAACCACGGCTTTACCAAGGTGAGCTTTGCCCAGCCTATGCGTGATGCTTTGTACGCGTTGAATCCGAAGATTGATTACGATCTACGCCTGAAAGAGATCATCGACTTCTGGGGTTGGGATGGCTACAAGGCATCTGAGCACGGTGATGAGATCCGGGCCTTGATGCAGCGACTTGGCACCGACGTTGCTCGCAAGCAATGGTACGAAGGCTTCTGGGTTGACCTTGCTATTGACAAGGCGCTAGAGCTGCTAGACACCGGCAAAAACGTAGTGTTCACCGATGCTCGTTTCCCGAACGAAGCAGAGATGATCAAGTACTACGACGGTCAAGTGTGGCGCATCGAACGAGATGGCGTGGGTGCAGCTAATGCTCACGTAAGCGAGACGGCGCTCGATACCTACGGTTTTGATCGCATTATTTACAACAACAGCACGATTGCAGACTTACACGAAGAGGTTGCTCAGTGGATCTAAGTAAATTCGAGACGAGGTTAGAAAGTGAAAAAAAGACAAAAGAGCAAGCCCTTTTTGAGCGTGTATTGGCAGCTGCCATTGCCGCGGATAGACAGGGTTTATTCCTGGAAACTTCAGTTATTCTGGACCAAGATGCCGAGCTTAGTAAGGATGAGCTGGAGCTTGTGTGGCAGTCATCGAAGTTTCAGAAGGCACTGTCTGACCGTGGTATCAAAACAACATCTAATCCAAACCTCACGCTCCGTCAGGAAACTTTCCTTCAAGCGTATCTAAACCCGCTCAACATGATGCCACCGCAAGTCTTGGCTAAGCGGATGAAGATCAACTTGGCTGAGATCGATGGCTGGATGCGCCAGAAGGAATTCGCAGCTGCTATGTCAGCTAAGGCTGAGGACAACCTAAAGAAGTACATCCCGATGGCGGATGCTGCTTTGGGCCAGCTGATCCAGCAGGGTGACATGAAGGCGATTACATTCGTCAACCAGTTGACCGGGCGCTTTGATCCGAACGCCAAGCAGAACCTTGACTTGCCAGCGATCTTGATGCAGATCCAAGACATTATTTTGCGACACGTGCGCGAGCCGGAGATTAAGCGTAATATTGCTCGTGAGCTGATCGCACTTGCACAGGGTCAATCTCCGCTATCTGTCGTACCGGAGCCCACTTCTGAGCCTGAACCTGCTACGATTGCTATTGAGGCGACAGTTGTAAAAGACGAACAATAGGATTGATTCATGGCGTATACAACCACCACCCGCCTCGGACTAAAGAAGGCAGTGCCGGGCTCTAACCAGCCATTCGAAACTGCTGTATTCAACGAGAACTACGACAAGCTTGATGCTGAGGCAGTTGCTGCGGATACTCGTCTCGATCTGATCGAGGCAAAAAACGGTGATCAAGATTCTCGTCTTACCGTTCTTGAAGCTACCGACGTATCTTATGACACCAGATTAGATTCACTAGAGGCTTATGATGTTGCACTTGATGGACGCCTTGACACGCTTGAGGGCCAAAACCTTAATACTCGTCTTACTGCTGCTGAAGCGCTAAACACTACTCAGACAACTCGTCTGAACGGCATTGACACCCTGAACACAACTCAGGACTCTCGCCTAACTAGCATCGAAAGCATCAACACCACTCAGAACTCTCGCTTGACATCGATCGAGTCTTTGAACACTTCTCAGGAAACTCGCCTGACAAACATCGAGACTTTGAACTCGACCCAAAACACCACTTTGGCAACTTACGGATCTCGCCTAGATGGCATCGACTCTTTGAACTTAACTCAGAACAGCCGTCTATCTAATCTAGAAACTCGTATTCAAGGTGGAACCCCGTAATGTCACTACCAAGCGAACCGCACGTAAAAGTCACCTTACAGACGATTTACGATAAGCAGCTCGACAACGAGAAACTGCTAGTCAGAACCCTTGAGCGCCTAGATGGGTTGGCTGACGTGCCGGATCGCTTGCGTAATCTTGAGATCAATTCTGCCAAGCAGGAGACTCAAGTAAAGGACATCAAAGAGGCTCAGCGAGTAGCCAAAGGCGCTACCGTTTCTGCTATTATTGCCCTAGGGACGGCAGTAATCGCATTTTTTAAGTAGAGGATAACTATGACTTACGTACTACCGTTCCCTGAGAGCAAGATCCCAAAGGGTGGCGAATTCGGCAACAACGACGCCCCACGCACTAACGATCACCGTGGTGTTGATTTTGCTGTTGCAGCTGGCACCCCAATTAAGTCTGCTACTGACGGAACCGTTGTTCTTGACAAGTGGTCAGACATTCTAGGTTGGGTTCTAGTTGTACAGTGCCCACGTGGCGTCACTTGGGGCTACTGCCACATGCGTGAAGGATCAAAGCTAAACATCGGCGACAAGGTTGTTGCTGGTGAAACTGTTATCGGTAAGGTCGGAAACACCGGATCAGCATCTCGTGGCGCTCACCTACACTTTACCTGTGGTGGCAAGGAAGAAACTTCGGTGTTCTATGGATGGGTTCAGGATCCTATTGCTGCGATCAAGCGTCTTGAAGCGAAGACTGCCCCAAAGGCTAAGGCTGCTCCTGCTGCCGAAGCACCTAAGGCTGCTGCACCTGTCGCTGAGCCAGTGGCAAAGAAGCCTGAAGCCAAGAAGGCTAAATAATGAAAAAGTTTTTTCAAAAGAAAACAGTAAAGCGCACTCTTAGAGTTCTCGCTTTCACCGCTGCTGCTGGTTTGAGCTTCATGGGAGCCGGAAACGTGCTCAGCTTTGGAGCCCTAGAGTCTGCAATGTTTGGTGCCATGGGTTCGCTAATGGGTCTAATTATTGGTCTATTGTTCAACTACGCACTTGACGGAATGCTATCTGACGAGGAATTCGACGCCGGCATCAAGCAAGCTGTAGATACTGTTCAATCAAACACAAAGAAGGCGAAATAACATGCCAATGGTTAATGGAAAGAAGTTCCCATACACTGCTGAAGGTAAGGCTGCTGCTAAAAAAGCTGCTGGTAAGAAGCCAAGCCCATCACCTAAGCCGATGACTTACTGGGAAAAAGAAGAAGCTACCCGCTCAAAGATGGACTGGAAGAACGCTGGCTATTCTGCTGCTGAAAAGAAAGAAATGGCTAAGCGCAACGCCCTAAAGAAGAAGATGGGCAAGTAAAATCGACAAGCCAGTCTGGGACAAGCCGAACCCTAATAAGGAGTCGGCAAAGATGAGCGTCGCTAAGAAGATGGCTGCTAAAGCCAGAGCTAAGCGTGCTGGTCGTCCTTACCCTAACTTGATCGACAACATGTGGGCCAAGAAGAATGGCTAGTCCAGCTTGGCAGCGTAAAGAAGGCAAGGCTGCCTCTGGTGGCCTAAATGAGAAGGGTCGCAAGTCTTACGAGGCTGCTAACCCGGGATCAAACCTAAAGCCACCTGTCAAGTCTGGCAATAACCCTCGTCGTGCATCGTTTCTAGCTCGTATGGGCAACATGCCGGGGCCTGAGCGCAAGCCAAATGGTGATCCAACAAGACTTCTCTTGTCTTTACAGGCATGGGGCGCAAGCTCTAAGGCCGATGCCAAGCGTAAAGCCTTGGCTATGAAAAAATCTAAGATGTAAAAAAATCCCAGCTATTCAGCTGGGATTTCTTCTTTATCCGTCTCTTCGATCATGTCGTGTAGCAGAATGCTTACAGTTGGACATGGGTACTTGATAACAGTCCAGTTGCCTTCATCTGGGTTATTGATGTTAGCCATTTCGGTGCAGTGGCTGCAACCTTCTACTGGCTTGTCGTTGTCTTCAAGCTCAAATTCAGCCAGATCGTGCAGTCCATAAACGCCATTTAGCGTCATGTACATGATCTTTGCTGATACTTCTAGTGCGTTATCGCTCATTTCGTCTCCTGTTTGTATTGTTCGAGCAACATTTCTTTGGTGCGCTGGGCCAACTCGTTCTTAGCGTTCTTCATGTCAGCTGGAGTCATCGTATCACGGAACTTTAGACCGGTCATCCAGTTGATCAGGTTCAATTGGCGATCGCGGTCAGTTAGTGGGTTGCTAGTGTTCTCTGGCAACTTGTTCTGTGGAGTGTAAAGGTTTAGACCCTTTAGCAAGGTAGCAAAGCCTAGGTTTCCGATCATCTGGTCAGCTACGCCACGGATACCCTCGATGTTTAGAGGCTTGCCGGTTGCTAGATCCGTCTGAGTGACAGCCTCAATACCCGGCTGAACGATCAGGTTGATGCTCTTACCTAGGGTACGAGTAGCAGCTTCAGTATTGATAAATACGTTCTGCTCCATAGTCTTCCGTGGATCAATAGTGATGTTCCAGAAGTCTGATACGTCAAGCGGCAAGACGGCTGGCTTGAAGATCAAACCACCGCGTGGGCCAGTCGATGTAGGGCCAAATACTGAGTAGCTCATGTAGCCCGGCAACTTAGTCTTGTCTGCAAACGGCTGACCAAAGCTTGCTGGCTCTTGGTTGTTAGCTGCTGCAAGGTTGTACTGAACCTTCGAGTAGAAGGTGAAGGCTGCTGTGTGGTTTAGAGCCATGTCAACCATTGCGTTGTGTGCAACGCGGATCCAAGTGTAGTAGCTGAATGCGAAGCGAGGCCACTTGCGCTCAGTAGAAGATAGTGACTGAACGGTTGGGTGGAACTTGTTTACGGCATCTGCTGCTGCATCTAGAGCATCGTCAATGCTTGCCCATGCCTGAGACTGCATAACCTTTAGAGCGTGTGCTCCAC
>JACCDZ010009758.1_pt1 | contig 10485 bp, 7 predicted proteins | sample 7449551 | NCBI WGS metagenome assembly JACCDZ01 (sample SAMN15323452, study PRJNA562643) | freshwater metagenome | isolation source: river surface water | place: USA:Blue River Watershed | collected 2017-08-18
ACATTATGGCCTTTTGTAATCTTTTCAAAGAAACGTTATTTTGGTAATCTTTATGAACATAATCCAGAGAAGTATAAACCTAAGTATATGGGTATCGTATTGAAGCGTCGTGATAACGCACCGATTGTGAAGACGATATATAATGGTGTATTAGATATGATTTTGAATAAGAGAGATTTGGAAGGTTCAAAGAAGTTTTTCAGACAATGTGTACAAGATTTATTAGAAGGTAAAGTAGATATTAGTCAATTGATTATTAGTAAGACATTAAAAGCTGAATATGCGAATCCAACACAGATAGCACATAAGGTACTAGCAGATAAGATGGGTGAGAGAGACCCTGGTAATAAACCACAGTCGAATGACCGTATTCCTTATTGTTATATGGATGCTTGTAATTTAAGTTGTCAAATATGTAAAGGAAAAGTAAATCCGGAGAAATGTAAATGTATTGGATGTCAGACAATCTTCTGTTCGACTCATTTAGTAAGACACAAAGAAGTATGTGTAAAGAGATGTCGATTCTGTCGATTAACTGAGAAAGAACATAAATTGACAAAATGTATGACATGTACTGCATACTATTGTGGAGGTTGTTTTACAAAACATATGAAGAGAACTGATTCAAAGACACAAGTTGAATATAATGATAAATGTAAAAAAGCATTGACATGTAAGATTTTACAAGGAGATATTCTCGAACACCCTAATTATATCACTGAACATAAACTGAAGATTGATTATACTTATTATTTGGAACATCAGATACAGGTACCTGTCTTTCAAATATTTGCATTGACACCTGGTAAACCAGAATCGATTATTGAAGATATTGTTCGAAAGAATGAGAATGCTAAAAAAGGTAATCATGCTATCACAGATTGGTTATCAAAGATGAAGTCAAAACCAAAAGTAGAAGTGGAAGAAGAGAAAGTAGAGAGTGAAGTAGTATTACCAGATAAAGAACTTGAGGAAGTACAACCAGTTGAAAAGAAGGTTAAGAAATTGATTAAGATGACCACATCACCTTTAGTCGAAGAAGAACCTGTATTTGATATTAAAAAGAAGGTAAATTTAGAAGATGGAGATTTAGAAGAACTCGATATGTTAAAAGACTTCTTTGAAGAAGATGAAGACCCCGAAAATAAATATCAAGTTGATGAATAAATTAAAAAATAATAAAAAATTTAAAAATAATCTTAAATAAAATACGTTTTTTCATATAAAATCATTATATTGATTTAATATAATGACTATTACTTACAGAAAGAATACTCCATCCGGAGATTATCAATTAATCATTATCTCTCTCATTCACCAAAATAAATTCATGTTAGATTATATGATATCCAATATTGAAAGATATTTGGAAGGTAAATATTTATTTTGTGTTCATTATAATGGAAGTGAAGATGTAGACGAGAATACTTTACCGTCATGGGTATGGTTAAATCGTAGTCCAATACATACACAACGTTTTACAAGAAGATTATCCGATGCGATTATAGATACAATGGGATGGGTTTTACAATATGTGAATACAATAAATATTATGTTAATCTCATCTGGTAGTGCTTTTTTCAGAAGATGGCAGATACCTTCTTATCCACAAATATGTATTGAATCTCATGAGAAGATATTTAATCCTTCAAAAAATTTAATTCATACATCTGCTATACCGATTGAAAATAAAGGAAGAGTAGTCGAATATTTAAGAGAGAGAGGAAGTGGAGGATGGCAATATGGATTTGAAGGTCATGGTTGTGATTTAGATATTCATTTTCATGAATGTTTACACAAAAGAGGTATTCAATTCTTTCGTGGATGTCAATGGTCTGGTCAATTATGGCCTCAAGATGTTGGAAAAATGATTGTTGAAGATTTAACTCTACTTAAAAATAAACCTATGCAAAATTATGCTTGTGAAGAGATCTATTTTTCAACTTATGCCTATCACCATTATCTTCTTTCAAAAATACCAATTCAATTTTGTGAAGTGATCACCAATTGGGAGTTTAAATATGATATACATGATATTCAATATATCATCGATTTACATCAAAAACATCCTCTAATCGGTCACGCTATCTGTAAACTTCCTGATGATGTGAATCATCCTGTACGAAAATTTATTCAACATTTTTATTATTCTCCTTAATACCTATAAAATGAATATCTATATTTGAGATTTTTGTCACTTTTCGTAAAAACATCGCTCCAAATGTTCTTGCCTTATAAATTAATTCTTTATTGACTTGATAAAAGTTCTCTGCTTGTGTTCGATTTATATGAAGATTACAAAAATGAATCTGTTGTTTTATAAATTCTTTTTTATATACTGATAAAAAAAGATTCACAAAATAATGTTCATCAGGACATTCCATTTGTTGAAAAAAATCTGTATAATCATTCTCTATAAACCATTTTACATCTTCTCTCATTAATAACATATTCGGTTGCTGTTTTACAAATTGATTCAGTCTTATATATCTTTTCAATATAAAAGAGAGTGAATGATATCTTTCTACTTTATTATGTTGAATTACCGATATAAGTGATTTTTTACAATGAGTGATGATTTTTTTTTGTACTTCAAATGAATATAATGGTATACAACTCTGTGTCAAAAAAATAAAATGAGTTGCATGAGGAGTATTTTCATAAGCTGTTCTCAATAAATGTATTGTTGCCCTTACTATTCCTATATCTGTTTTACCTTTGGTCGGATATGGATTTTCAATGATATTTACTGGAAAAGAATAATGATGTGGTTCTATCTTCTCCTTTGCATGTATATATACTTTATAACCAGTTTGATATTGAAAATACTTCTCCCATATATCTTTTCGTACAATATGATGATATGTCAAAAAACAATAGACTATCTCTCCACCTTCCATCTCTTCCTCTCTACTCTCCTATTCATCTTATTTTTTTACTTTTTTTCTTTAAGTCATAAAAACTTAAAAAATGAATTGAATATAAAAAAAATAATTATTCAAAAAGAATTTGGAAGAATTGAATTAACCAAGAGCGGATATTATCACGATTGAGTTGAAAAGGTATGGATAATAATTTATCACGTATAATTGGATCTGGATAAATATGACATAGTGATTTTAACATTTTAAATAGTTCTTCTGTTTTGACGGGTCCTTTTTTAAAATTATATTTAACATATTCTAAAATCATCATTTTTAATTGATTTTTATCAAATATCTCTTTTTGATAAAAATCTTTTGATTCTTGTATACTCCATATTCTTTTTTTATTTGATTTATTTACATTATTATGTATTTGAATTGTCCATCCAAATAATCTATCTTTTGTCATATTCTCTCTTAATCTCAAACCAGGAGAATTTAATTGTTGACGATAATGATTAATACATATATCACATGGTAATAGAATTTTAAAACTTGAAAAGAATGTCTGATAATGTTCTTTTTTATCTTCTAAAAAATCAAGTGTAAACATATGAAAAATATACCATGTTGTCTGTTTCCAAGTTAACATCTCTCTTCTTTCTCCTCATATTTTATTTTTTATCTTTTTCTTTACAGTCTTGGCATAAATGTTTGGAATGTGGTTCCATAATGATTATCAAAATATTTCTTCTGTTCCATCGGTACCAATATTGAAGAATTGTAAGTTAATAAATAATCATTATTCATTAATTTAATCATCTCCTTATTCTTTACTATTTTCGAATTCTTCGTATGTATATTTGTCACAATTAACATACCATTCATACGATAAAACAAGTATTTTGTATTTAAATAATTAATTAAATAATATTGATTATTTTCAGGCACATGAATCGCTATATTTTTACGAATAACTAAGTTACTTGGAGGAATTTGATTCATTAATATATTATGGAAATTGAGTTCATTCGACTGTTGAGCCTTAATACAAGGTAATTTATAAACACGATTTAAATGATTAAATTCAATATATTGAATAATATTATTTTTCTGTTGAGCTTCGAACATCTTCTTTTCAATTCTCTCTTTCTCTTCTTCACTTCTTTCTTTCTCTTTTTTTAATTGAAATTGGTTAAAATCTTGAATGATTTGAATAAATTGTTTTGTATCTGCTTCATCTTTCTTCTTCATACGCATCTCATGAATCTCCTTCTTCTCCTGTTCTATCTCATTCATCGTATCAACTACCTCTTTTATTCTTTCTTTATCACTCGGTATATCACATATTATCTTATTCTCCTCTATCTCCTTTTCTATTACCTCTTCTTCATACATCTCTTTTTGTTCTTCCACTGAAGTCTCCTGTTGAACAACTTCTTCTACTGAAGTCTCTTGTTGAACAACTTCTTCCATGGAAGTCTCTTGTTGAACTTCTTCCATGGAAGTCTCTTTTTGTTCTTCCACTGAAGTCTCTTGATGAACTTCTTCTACTAAAGTCTCTTGTTGAACAACTTCTTCTTCAGTAGTCTCTTGATGAACTTCTTCTTCAGTAGTCTCTTGATGAACTTCTTCTACTAAAGTCTCTTGTTGAACAACTTCTTCTTCAGTAGTCTCTTGATGAACTTCTTCTACTGAAGTCTCTTGATGAACTTCTTCTACTAAAGTCTCTTGATGAACTTCTTCCATTGAAGTCTCTTGTTGGACAACTTCTTCTACTGAAGTCTCTTGTTGAACTTCTTCCATTGAAGTCTCTTGTTGAACTTCTTCCATTAAAGTCTCTAACTGAACTTCTTCCATTGAAGTCTCTTGTTGAACTTCTTCTACTGAAGTCTCTAACTGAACTTCTTCTACTGAAGTCTCTAACTGAACTTCTTCTTCAGTGGTCTCTAACTGAACTTCTTCTTCAGTGGTCTCTTGATCTACTTCTTCTTCTTTATGTTGAATAGGAAGTGGTGTTAATTTAAGATTATTTTTTTTATTATAATCGATACTATATTTTTCATCAAATTCGTACAAAGTACCATCTTGTAAAATAGGTGAATAATGAGTATTTAAATATAATTTTTCTTTATATTCAGAATGAATATAAACTAATTCTTGATTTAAATAAAGACGGAAACAACCATCTTCTTCTTTTGTCTCAAAAAGAATCTTCTTCATATTTTTATGTGTCTTTACTTCTACTTTTTTAGAAGTTTCAAAAGGTACAAAATATCCATCATTCTCATCTTCTTTTAAATGGTACAAAAGGAATTCATCATTACTTAAACTTCCAGATAATGATAAAACTGTTATCTTTTTGGATGTTGTAAATGGTTGTTTACCTAAAAATAACTGTCCATCATGTATTGAATCAAGCACTTTACTCATTTTATAAAAAAGATTCAGATTTTATTTTATCAATCTAAACAAATTTTTTTATATTCAAATATAAAAAAAATTATTTGTTAAAAAATTATAATAATGATAAAAGATAAAATGATTATGAGATAAAATGATTATGAGATAATCTCTTGGAATAACTCTTCAGCCATATTAGCCTCAGTATCCACATAAGTTTTATTCATAACCATTCTTAACATCTTCCATTCACGGAAAAGAATCATCGCATTGTATGATTTTTTACCTCTACGACCCGCTCTTCCCATCAGTTGATAGACCGAGTTTCTTGATGCTACTTTGTCAAATGTCTCATCAATATCAATAATACTGATAGACATATTAGTACCATATACAATCGATGGAGTACTGAAGATAAAACGATAATCATTACGATGCTGTTTAAAAATCTCTAAATCAAAAGGTGTCATCTTCTCAGGTTGATATAATGCAATACCACTCAATAGTAGTTTCGCATTCTTCTCTTCCATCTGTTTTAGTTCATTTACTTCAACTGATAATACTTCAGAAACATTGTAAATATCTCTTCCAAATTGAGCTCCATGTTCTCTCGAATTAATCACTAATTCAGGTACCCATTGAATTCTAAACTTCTTATTTTCAAGTTCAGAAATACGAATTTGAATATCATTCTTAGTCTTTAATCTAAATTTACTAGGATTCTCTTTAATCTGGTCAATTAATTTTTTATTATCCTCCATCTCTTTCGTATACTTTTCAAGATATCCCTTTAGACGAGGAGCTTTTGTTAAAATAGGAGAAACAATTATCTCCATATTCTCTTCAAAATCTTCTGATGATGATACATGTAATGTATTGCCATCCTGATAATAATGTGCATTAGATGTAAGAATCTTATCTTTATCCATATTCTCCATCTTCTTCGGATGATATGACTTCAATTTGTTAAATAGTTCAATATTACCTGAACTTGCTACAAATGAAAGAATTTCCATCGCATAATTACGAATATATTCATGTCGAACTTTACCATAATCTTCAAATTTAACTTCAAATGTCAATTCTTCAGGTAAATCTTCCATCATGTGTTTCGCCATTAAATACACAATCTGTGGTGAATAACAACGAATCTTAAGTGGGTCTTTCTTGATATTATCAATAAAACTACTAAATTCACTGTACTCCTCAATAAAGTGATGAGGCATATAAATACAACCATCCGGTGCTATCACCGTACAACTAATATGTTGTTTATTCGATTTAATTACCTTAATATTATCCTCAATACTTGTTCCATGATTTCTCACAATAAAGTTCTGAATAATTGTCGGTATATTCTTAGGTTCAGGTAGTGTTGCCGATAATAGAATCGACGTCTTAGGTAAAATGGATAAGATTCGAATCGTAATCTCATTATCTGATCCAGCAAATGCTTCGTCAAAATAAGGAATAAAACGGTCCGGATATGTCTTTATCAATTCATGTGCTGAATGTAAATCTGAAATAATCATAGCTGGACGTCTCTTCACTTTCGTTTGGAAATATGCCCACTGTTTACGAATATCTCCAAATCGGAATTCATCTTCTTTAATCTTATCCTTCTTCATATTCTTCTTATTCGAAAATGATGAAAAGAAAGGTCTGATTAATGTATCAATCTTACCTCCAAATTCTTCTGAAGTAGCCAACCAAAAAAGTTGATCTACCTCAAGTGAATTACAAAGTGTTGCTACTTCTGTACGTACTAAATTGTTGTAACAGATATAAAGAAGATATTTCGACTCATCCTTCAAAAAAATCTTCTTTGAACTCTTATGACCCGTCTTCTTCTCTTCCTCTTCTACTTTATCTTCTTCTTCTTCCGAATCATCTTCTTCATAATCTTCCGATAATTCTTCATTCAGTTCTTTCATTACTGTCGGTAAATCATCTTTACCTCCAATCGTCTTCGATTGAATTAATCCTGTATAGTATTGGTCAAGTTTTCCTGCTAGTAAAACTGCATTTAGTGTCTTTCCTGTACCAGGTGGACTAATCACTTCAATTAATTTTGTCTGGTCATGTATGACTGAACCCATTACCTCCCGATTAATCTCCATCTGTACCGAGTTTAACTCAACCGCATTCGGTTTAGAAATATCCCATGCACACTCTTCAATTAAATCAGGATTCTTAAAAATGTTCACATACATATCCATCTTAAATCTCTTCGTGATAATCTTTCTCAATTTTGGATAAATAAATGTATATGCCTTCATAAAATCAGGTCCATATCTATTTTCCCTCTCTAAGTCCTCAATCGCTCGAGAACAACTAAGAAGAGCATTCAGATACAAACGATGATTACGAGGTGGCATCTCATCTTTATCTAAAAATTTATATAGACGAATCGCCCATTCATTCATATTCAAATAATAAGTGACACGATACTTAAATAGTGATACATTCTTTATGTTAATCTCTGCATCAAATTGAATATCCATCAAATCTTTATCAAATTTGTCCATAATCTCATCAAATGCTGTCACTTCGGCTCGATTGTTTTTCATCTTCTTATTTACATCATTCAATTTAGGTCTTTCAAGACGTACTTTTGATGTATTCTCATAAGGAAAATATTTACTCATCTTACCTAAATGCTTCATATAATCTTCCATATAAAATGGAAGATACTCTAACATAATATCTTCTTCCTTAGCTACCTCTAGTTCACCTGTTAAGGTCTGTTTTAATAGCTTTGAAAGGGTCGGATTCTCCTCTCGAAGAATCGAACGATAATCTCTTTGACCAAGGGTCTCTACACCACTTGATGCTTTAATCTCTGTTGTCTCTACCGGGGTAGGTGCAGGTGTTGCTTCAAATTCAGCCATTTTTACGTTATTGTTGGTATCTATTGTCCCTTTATAATCTATTCATTCTCATTTTATTCATTTTTTTTTAAATCACCTTCATTCTTCTAACGTAAATATTTTAAGATATTTACGTTTAAAATGAGTTTAAAAAAGAATAAGAGAAAAATAGGATAATCAATGTGTAGTATTAATCATGATAAAAAAGCCATTTTTATACATATTAATAAGACTGGAGGTAGTTATATCGCCGGTACTTTAGAAAAATATTATGGTTTTGAGACTTTTTATCTAAAACGACCTGACCATGACGCCTTCTGTTTTAATAAAAAAAAGAATCCTAAACAAAAATACTATGAAAACAGAGTACATGGAGTGATGAATTATTATCGTTCATCCCCTTTTTTAAATCATAAGATGAAGATGACACCCGAGAAATGGGATTCTTATTTTAAATTCTGTTTCGTTCGTAATCCTTATGACCGTACTATCTCCGGTTGGAACCACTTAGGAAAAAAACACCCTTTTAAACAATATGTTCATATGAAAAATATGGTATCGGATATTGAATATATTCATGCATTTATGCCTCAATATCGTCATGTGATTAATTTTAAAAATGAATTAGATATCAATTTTGTTGGAAGATTCGAAAACTTGGAGAATGACTTTATTTATATACTCTTTCATTTAGGTTATGAATTCCCTATTCATGACCCTGTAGTTAGAGTAAATGTAAAAAAACATAAAAAATATATGGAATATTATGACCAGAGAACATTAGATAAAGTAAATGAATTAATGAAAGAAGATTTTGAACGTTTTCAATATAAGATGGTGTCAACTCTAGATGAATTAAAACATCTAGATGAAGAGAATAAAAAAATAGATGATGAATTAGTTTTACAAAATCAACTTGAGAATGCTTAAAGATTACGTTTTTTTTTTCCACCTGATAAACTGGGTTTCGAATCCCAATTTATCTTTTCACCTTCTGTTTTTGTATCAAGTAAAGTCTTCATCACATCTTGAGAATTCGAACTTCTTTGTTGTTCAAGAGTTTCGAAAGGAGCCATGTCACCATAACGATGAGGGTCAAAACCTGTGATATCATTCTCACCTCCCTTCATCTTTTTTACTTTTTTAACTTTCTTCTCTTTCTTTTCTTTTTTCTCTTTCTTCTCTTTCTTTACCTTCTTCTTTTCATCCTCTTTTTTTTTAACTACTTTCTTTATCACTTTCTTCTCTTTCTTATCTTCAATCGCTCCTAATTTCTTGATATCTTGGAGACCCACAGTCTCCGCTGATTGAAAGAGTCTTAAAATATCTTGTTCTGACATCTTATACATTTTTTGTGCTGTGATTAATTGACTTCCTTTCTTTTCAACTGATTGATGTAAAACATGATATTTACTCGGGTCTTTCTTATTCGATATAGCACGAGTGTGATAGGCCTCTTGATTACGACGATTTAAAATATTAACAATGGTTCTTTGGTCACCCTCTGAATTGACAGTCTGAATAATCTTCTTTTGAACAATACGCATCTCTTTCTTTTATTATAAAGTTAGAAAAAAGTTCATTTTCACAAAGAAAAAAAAAGACTTAATCATTAGAAGAATGAGCGATTTTGTTTTCTCCCGTTTACTAAGTGATTCAAACGAAGCATCCAAAAATATTAATAACTATTTTGATAAATTTGATAATTATAATAGTAATATCTATCAAATTCTTAATCAAATACCATCTGATAATCTTATTATCTATATCTTCATTATCGGTTTTATCTTCTTTCTTTTTAATTTTTATGAAGTAAAATTGAATCATCTTATGACTCTTTTTATCTCCATTCTTGTCATCGGTTATCTCATTCAAAAAGATTTTGGTGATTTTAATAAATATACTGAGACAAAGAAAGACCAACTTAAATTCTTAAATAAATTATGTTTTGATGGAACTTTATGGAGAAACTTCGGTCCAAATAATACAATGAATATTATACCTAAAGTGTCAGAATCTTATTTATATTTGAATCCATTAATTGTGGAGTTATTTTATAATATAAGAGAATTTACACAATATAATTTGGCATCATATGTGGGTACACTTTTACATGTAAATAATGTGATGGGAATACATCAACAGATGAAGATGGGATTAGCGGATCCATTCGCCAATTTAGATTTGGCGAAAGAAGAGATTGGAAAAGCGATGAATTCATTAGAATCACTTATTTATAAACTACCTATCTCTGATGTATCAGAGAATAAATATGTAAGTGCAAAGAATCTACTACAAAGTATCTTAACCCGTTATGTGATCGAGATGGAAGATATTTGTGAGAGAGT
>JACCDZ011197559.1_pt1 | contig 10484 bp, 6 predicted proteins | sample 7449551 | NCBI WGS metagenome assembly JACCDZ01 (sample SAMN15323452, study PRJNA562643) | freshwater metagenome | isolation source: river surface water | place: USA:Blue River Watershed | collected 2017-08-18
AATCTCAATTAAGTCTGATTGAATCTGGTACAGGTACGTTTAATAACTACTTAGACAGAATCAACATCATCGGTGCTGGTAATAAACGTTTTGCTGAACTTAAAGGTTTGGATACGAGTGACGACTACAGTTCTAGTGACGATTCCTCTAGCAGTAGTGACACTTCTACTGAAGGCGATACAGATGATTCAGAACCAACTTCTGATGACATCTTTGACATGGACTTTGACTTGGACAGTATGCCAGGTTTAGATGAATAAAAAAAAAGAAACCCCCTCTACCGAAAGGTAGGGGAGGTTTTATTTACTTTATTAAGTTTAAGTAATTCACATTACTTGGGTAGATGTCTATATAGTCACCAACTTTAGTGGTGTTAAACATATCCTCATCTACTTTTATTTTAGTACTGGACATGCCAGGAACAAAAGTCACGTTCAATATATAGTCGTTAGCGCACTTCTGGTCACAAACACGGTTGATTGCTTTAGAGGTGGTCACCACGTTTAAGATATAAGGTTTACGTAACTCTGTATCTTCTAGAATGTTAACTGAGAACTTAACCATGCCCAGCATAATCAAAACCAAACCTATTGAACTATGGAAAGCCACCACACCAAGTTTACGGTCTTGGTGTTCAGGGTAAGCACGGCTTAAGAAGAACTTGATTAAACCAGACAACAAAAACATCCAGACGATAGTAACAAATGTAAAATACCAAAAATCATGGATGTAAACCAAAGCTAACAGGTTGTACTTACCTAAAGAGTCATACAGGTAATATTGCAACAAAAACAAACCAGCCGTTAGGTAAATAAGTACAGATGAATACGGTCTAGGTAAGACAGTGTTAAAGTTGATACGCCATGTACCGAATACATAAACCAAACCACAGAAAATAACAACTGAACAAATTAAAACGTTCGATAACATCTTTAAAACTCCCTTTATAAATAAACCAAACCCTCACCTTTAACGGGTGAAGGTTTGGGTTTTAACAATTAAGACAACATATCAAAAGGTATTAAGGTCAATAAGAACTCACCTTGAGCGAAGAACGCTGCAGATACATTAAACACATTACCGTCAGCTAACAGGATATAAGTTTCATCACCTGCGTAACCTGTGGAGCGGGCTGTTTCCAAGTACTTGGAAAGTAACTTAGACAACACGGTGTTGTAGCTTTTCTCCACCAGATAAGGTTTACCTTCAACAACATCGTATTCCAATTCATCTAAGGTGTACTTTAAGAACACCACACCGACAGTCTTAGATAAATTGGTGTGTTTCAAAGCTTCGTCGACGTCGTTGTCGAACACCATGTCCGCGTAAACAGTCAAGTCTTCGTCGTTACATTCACCTAAAGCGTTACGAATCAAAAAGCCTTCGAAACGTTCAAACGTAGACACGATATTGCTGTCTGCCAAGAACTTAACGAATGAATCGTAATCAACCATAAAACTACCAAAGCTGGCTGCGTGCATACCCATAGAGGTACGAATGAAATTACGCAACGTGTCTGTTAAACGACGATTGATTTGCAACAGGTATTCACGACTGGCCACATCTTTATGGTCACGCAACAAACCAAGAATTTCTTTAAGCGTTTCAGCCTTAGACAATTCTTTATACAAGCGTTTGTTATTCAGATTGGTTTCTTGATAAATACTTGAAACCACTGTTGCTTTAGCGATAACCATATCCGCGTGTTTGCTACCCAAATCCCAGTTAGCTACACGTGGGATAAAGTTCATGAAATCACGAGTGTGCATACAAACGGTTTGTTCTAAGAAGAAAGGCTTATCTGGAACCGACATGTTAAAGTCTTTGAGTGGTTCTAAATCACCTAAATCCGTAGTACCAAAAGTTTCTAAGATATCAGACATACTCTGGCGTGTTGCCACAGCAGGCCGATTCAATACCGTATTGATAATGCGGTGCTTGTTGCGATCCATGATTTCACTTTCGGTTAAAGGAATTACATTTTCTACCACTTGACCTTTGCTTAAACCCAAAACAGATTTGTATTCACTGTATTTGAACAAAGCTTGATAAGGTTGAGTGAAACTGAAATTCCAAACCTTAGGCTGTTGGGTCTTGGGTGCTTCTTCACGACGAGGTGCACGTTCGACACGCGGTTCACGCTCTTCCGTTTTAATAGGCTTACGGTATTTGTTACGCAAAGCAGACATGTCGTTAGTAGACTTGTAAGCGTTACCTGATTTGTTTTCACGTTCATTACCAAACAAACCACTGCCCAAAGATGTAGTACTGTTACGGTGACTGCGGCCAGCAGAACGACCCTCACCTAACGGTAAGGCCTTACTGCGGAAGTCGTCCAAGTCAGGTTGGATTTCATCCAACACACGCAAGTACTTATCGAGTTCTTTCATTTCACGGTCATTAAAACCATCAGAATGATCGTAATCTCGAATGTGTTGGTCTACATAGCTGGCGGCGTATAACAAACACCCAAGACCAATAGAGTTCTTCAGTATTTGATTGCTTAAGTTAGCGTTCTTGAAATACACTTCCAAGACCACCAACAACCAAACATAGTCCAACAAGTCTTCAAAATTATTGTTGTTAAAATCGTTTTCAGCTGTGAGGTTGTAAGCAACCATTAAGAACACATTCCCGCGTCCACTAAAAGCACTGGCCGATAAGTAGTTGGCGGTTTCAGAAGCGATGTAATCGAAATCGTTTTCTTGACCTGCTTCAGGAATGTGTTGAGGTGGTGAATAACGCAACGGTGGATCACGTTCTGTGAACTTACCTGGGTCACGGAATTCGGGTTGTAAAAATGCTACCATAAATAAGACTCCTTTTTTCTTTTGTTAATCAGACATTGACTCGGCACTTACATCGTCAACGCTCATCTGCAGATTCAATAAACCACTCAAACGTTTCAAACCAGCTTGAGCTCGGTCTACCGTTTCTACTAACTCTGGGTTGCGTATAATATCCCCATCGGTATCTATTAATACACAAGGATTGATTTTACCACGACCTGATACGTCGTTCTTGGTAATCACGTAATGACCATTGACTTCAGCCAAACTAGCGTGTAGACACTTGTTAGGGTCTTTATCCGCTGTACCCGTTGTTTTCTTTTTGCTCTTATCAGAGCTTTCTTGAGCCACCACCACAGAGGTCAACTTGAATATCATGTTGTCTGTAGAACTCACCACGGCCTGCATACCACCGTGTCTGGACTTAAGCTGTTTAACAGCGTCCATGCTTATCTGAGTGTTTAAAGTACGGCTGACTGAGGAATCACTTAAACCCTTTTTCGCTTTCTTGTAAAGCTCAAAACCAAAAGTAGTGATACTACTGATGATGGGTTGTAAAGTATAGTCCAAGACGTTCAGTTGTTTATCATACATACTACCTTGATTGTCTCGATAAATTAAAACCATTTCTGTAAAATGTTTCATGATGTACGCTAACAATTGGTAGACGTTAGTGATGTTCATGTTTAACTTATTGAAACGACGTTGCATGATTTTATCAACGTATAAGTCTAAACTGTCGTAGTGTTCTTCCACGTCTATGATTAACTTAGCCCGTGAAATACTGGTACCCCAAATCAGTTGGCCTAAAGCCACGCGCCACATATTAATCTTATCCAAGTTATCAGCTTGTATCAGTTTAGGGAAGTGGTCAGTTAAGTAGAAGAACCCAGACACCAAATGACGCATGATAGGTGTGTAGTAGATTCTAGGGATAGCCAGTTCCACATTGGGAACCCACCATTCTTTTTCTACGTAACTGTGCGAAGGTTTAACACCCACAGAGCGACAAATCACCCAGTCCTTACTTGGATATTCTTCTTCTGTGAAAGTTCCTGGAATACCAGCCTCAGGAACGTAACCCGTTAAGTACTCGAACGTTTCACTGAATCCCCATTTACCAAACAAATAATGCAGTAAAGTGGTTTCAGCTTTGATGCCGTGTTTCAAGGCTTTGTTCTTCTTAGTACGGTTGTAAATACTTGAGTAAAGAATGAACACGATTTCTTTACTGTCGTTAGCCATGTATTGATAAATACGGCGGCGTGTGATGAACCGACCCATAATCAGTTTGGTAAATATCGTACCACCTGATTCACTTAAAGTACGGTCACAAACGATGGGTGAAATATGAAACTCTGTGTCATCCAAATTAACCAAACCACCAGGCCTGGCAAAAGGGATGGCCACCCAACGACTGTATATCTTTCTTTCAAACTCATAGTCGTAACGTCTTAAGAAAGTGTCGTTACGAGCGATGTCTATGGTTCGACGCCCCCGCTTGGCTGTGCGCATGTTAAATTCTTCCTGAGGGGTAACAGGAGCTGAACCTACATACTTAAATTCTTCTGGATAACCTTCACTCACTATCTCTTGTATGTCCTCGATAACGTCCACTGCTCGTTTCAAGTGGACGTGGGCCAAACCGATGGCCACCTCTCGATTCAAATCAGGCGTTTGTAAATCTATCAAACGACTAACTACATTATCCATAAGAACTCCTTTTTAATTGTTAGATTAACAATAGAAAACCCAAGACAGTTCCTAAACCTACTACTAGGTTAGGTAAAAATTTGACAAACTCCGATGTGTCTTTTCGATCTAAAGATGCGTTACTATAGTGATGCTTTATTACGGTACCTTCTAAATCTATCTGATGCTTCTCCTGTGCTATGCGATGTTCTTCTTTCATCTTTAATCTGTCAAACTCCAACCTAAGTAACTCGTATTCTTGTCGCTTAAGTTGATTCTCGTTATTCAAATCAGTTAAAGTCTTTTGTAATTCTAACAGTTGTTTTTTCTCTGCTTGCTCGATATTACCATAAGCTAAAGCGTCTGTTTCATTCAAGAAAAAACCACGCTGTTTCAAACCCTCAATATCGTTGTACTCGATTCTGAAAGTTGTCTTAACGCCGTCCACAGGGACAGTGCAATAACAACCATTACGCAACTTGTGATTGCGTATGGGTTTGATTACGTGTATGTCACCATTACAGTTAAAATACAAAGTACTGATTTGACTGGTGTTGTCCACGGCATAAGCCTCGAAAACCAGCCCACCAAGGCTGTCCGTCGGTATGAGCTTATTAGGACCTGCTTCTGAACAATATGGATGAAACGGGGCTTCTTCCCAAGACTCTAAACTAAACAACATGTCTATGTCATTGTAATAAGCGCTGTCACCTAAGTCACGCAAACTGCGCAAAGTAATAACTGCGTCGAATTGCAAGGTGAGCATATCATTTTGCCAACCTGATACTTTTTTATTCTTTTGCACCAGATATAAGTTACTGTTAGGACCGCAAGTTGCTAACATGCGTTCAGCAGAACTGACACTTTCTTTACCACTTATTTCTATTTGGGTTACTACTACAATAGAAGGTTCGTCTAAAATAAAACCACTGTTCTGAGGTTTCATTAAAGTCTTCAAGCCCAATCGATTACACATAACGATGTCTTGACCCGTTTGGTTATACACCTGAGTAGATAAGGTGTATCTTGGTTTACCTATCATCCGCCTGTTAATGGTTCGCGGTAGCCGAGTTTCGGAAATCACTGGCTTACTGTGTTGGTATAACATTTTCAATTTTCCTTATAATAAACAGTAACTACATCTAAGTAATATATCGCTTAAAATAGTTCCAACACAGCATAAAACCCAACCCCGACCCGAAGGTCGAGATTGGATTCTTTGATTAAACCGATTAAGGTTTAGGAGTGGTCCAAACGTTGATAGGAATACGCTTGGTAACTGCTTTAGTGATGTCTTCCACTTCAACTTCCCACATGATAGGTACGTTAATACCGAACAAGTAAGAAGGTTGAACAGTCAACTCATTAGATGCAACGCCATCACGCATCCAAGGCAAGTTAACCACCAACTCAGGTTGGGTAGCCATGAAACCGAAGTTCAATACATCGATTACGTTTTCTTGGCTGGCATCAGAAGTGAACGCACAGTAGATTTTACCACGGTGTTCAGCCAAAGTAGAAACCACGATTTCCATGTCGAACAACACACCACCAACACGAACTTCAGAAGCTTCCATCAAGTACTGAGCCACGTAAGCATCGCAGCCCACTGTGATTTTAGGACGGTAGTTTTCGTTACCGTACAACAAATCAATAGCGATAGGCAAGCCAGAGTACATGTAAGCGCGGTAGCCCATGTCACGGATTTGGTTCAACAACGTCGCACGGATGTCGTTAACACGTTCAGAAGACTTGATGCTGCTAACAGAATCAAGCAACTTAACAGTGGCTTTTTCGTGCCATGGACGAGCAATCAATTCACGACCAACACCCATGAATTCAACACCACCCATAGTAACAGCGTTTTGCATGTCACGGCAAACACCAGCCAACATTTCAGAAGTTTGACGTACTTTCAACTGAGCATCGTTGTTAATCATGGTGCGCGTAGCTGCGATCAAAGATTGCAACATTACTTCATCTTCATCACCAGCAGAAGTCACAGGACGCAAAGCAGTGATAGGAGAACGCAAAGGAATCATGTATTGCAAACCGTAACGGCTCACATGCAAGATTTTACCACGTTGACGACGGTTCGAGTTAGTCAAGCGAGCCATAGGCGTCCAACCCAACAACTTGGTAGTATCAGCATCGATCAGGTCAACAATCGCTTTGGCTTGTGCATTAGCTACCAAATCGATTTCATCACCGTCTTTGTTGATGATGCGTTCAACTGTTTTAGAAATGCTTGCCAATTCAGTATCAGAAGTGGCCAAGTTACAACGACCAGCTACGTTGATACGCAAGTAAACTTTCCATTCGTTGGCTTCAATGGCTTGCAACACAGTACCAGTCAACTTAGCACCGTTAGCGGTACGAGTTTCTTTGTCCAAGAACTGAGAAGTGTTGATGAAGTTCAAGGTCATGTCACGTTCATCACCCATGTCGGTTTGGGTGAAAGTAGACCATTGGTATTGATCCAAGTTCTTGAAAATCACTTCGTTACCTGCACCGAACTGGTAAGCCAATTCAGCTACTTGAACAGCACTGTCCAAAGCGTCGGTGTAACCAGTAGGGCCAGATTTAACCAGGCCAGGGCGAGAACCCAAAGCAACCAATTTAACACGGCGGCCAGAGCGGATCATTTGAGATTGGTAATCCATGCCGTTTTCAGAACGAGGAACCAAAGGAATCAAAGCTGGATCAACCAAATCGGCTTCAGTAGAAGGAACACCACCAGAACCATCAGAGTACACAGGGAACAAGCGTTGGGTTTCATAACGCAAGATTTCAGCGTCGATGCGAGCCAACTGCAAAGGTTTACCATTCCAGTAATCAGCTGGAGGTGTATCCAAACCGTAAACTTCATCAGAGATAACACGGATGACGTTGATAGAAACAGACAAACCCGCAGAGCTGGTAGGAATGGCAATGTGTTGGAAGAAACCACGGTTGTATGCATCTTGAGTGTATGCATTCATGTTAAACAAAGTGGTGTAGGCAACCAAGTTGCTGTTAACCTTTTTGTCGTAGTTTTCCAAAGATACGGCCATTTCATGGCGAGGTACTGAGAATTCAGTCGCACCCAATTTAAAACCAGGCAACATTTGGCTTGGACGGGTTGATTTACCGTCGTTTTGTTTAACGTAAGCTTTAGGGTCTTGAGCAATCATAAATGCCTCTACACCCATAGTAACTGCTGGTGAGTTACCAGATTTCATTTTAACGCCAGCTACTGAAGAACCACTGTCGAAGTTTTCAGTAGAAACGAAGAAGGTAGAACCTTTCAAGCTTTCGGCCAAAGAAGAACCCAACTGGTTCATTGCAGATTCGTTTTCTTTAGACACTTTGTTACTGATGCGAGCTTTAGACATAGATTCCAAGCTAACGCCACCAGTGAAAGAAGCAGCTGTGTTGTTTTGCAAACCAGTGATAGATTCAATCATGGTACGCATACGGGCTGTTTCATTAGATGAAACGGTAGCCGCGTAGTTAGCTGAGTTAGGGTTTAAAATTTGATAACTCATTTTTTAGTTCCTTAAGAATTAAAAAGAAATGTAAGACTACTAATCGATTAATAGTCTGCAAAGACCATCATATAATAAAGTTGAGGCTACTTGACGAAAGCCCGCTCTTAAATCCAACATCGTTAAATACGTGATAGCAAACTCACGGTGGATGTTAAAAACTTCAAAGTCAGTTTCTTTCGTTAAAACGAAATCACTACATAATAGGCGATTTAAATAAGACGGAGTAGTCTCATCATGTTTTTTACCAAAACCTACAAATAAAACACCATGGTTAGCAGGGTTATTAAAAGCGTTGGTATAAAGACAAGTTGAGGCGGTAGGAATGATTAGTTTCTCAATGGATTTTAACATGCTGCCATCCATACAAGACAATTCCAAATAGCCCTCTAACTCACGTCGATGTTCTTCTGTAGCGCCCATCCACCATTGATAGTAGATGTGACCAACGATTTGTGGATTCGTGGCCACCAAACCATTGTAACTTCGAATACCACCATTAGCGAAACCTTCTTTTAAAGAACTGTGTACAGTGATAAGCTGAGAAGGGTTATCTAAAAGGTAACAAGGTTCGGCTTTGGTTCGGTTTGCCATGGTTACGATACTCAAAGCAAACTCAGGTAACATACGTAAAAGACTGGCAGATTCTTCGGCTAACCAAGTAGCCAACACAGGTAAAGTTTGTAAACGCTCAGCCCCCTGTTCAGCTGCGGTGTGACCAGCCACTCTAAACACCTTATAAGGTGCCACGTAACTGGTTGGGTTATAAATAAAACCGAACTGAAATAGTGTAGCCGAGTTAATGATATGTACCAGATCATTCTCAGAGAGAACGTCACGAACCAAATGATATTTACCTATGTCGTCTGCGTTCAAACCCGTTCTTTGGAAAACAGATTCTAACCAACTAGGTAAGGTTATCACGGTTCTTGCGGAATCAAACATAACCGTTCCTTTTCTTAAATAAATTAGTCGATAAAGTTTAATATTTCATAGTTATTAGGATAATAAGATGCTGTCAGATAAAGCGCTTTTGATAGATGGTATTAGTCTTTTATATAAAGAATCATATTTAGAGGGTGTTGAGAAGTCTATAGACATCACTAACAAAATCTTAAATAAGGTTAAGTTACCAGAAACCCTCTTAAACGAGGTAGATGAAAGAGACTCTCTTAAAGAGCTTAAAAACATTCTGTTGACAATGCGTAATGACACTGCTGGTCAGCCTTACCAAGCCTCTGATATATTACCGCGTATGCGTTTGGTGTTGTCTAACGACCAAGACGAAATCCTTTATGAGTCTCTTAAAGAGACTTTGAAACCAGCAGCTGATAGTGAGTCAGCACGCATTTCTTACTACCACTTACAAAACCAAATTAAATCTCGATTCAACATAGAAGAATTGGAGAAACTGAGTAAAGAGTTTTATCACACTTTGACTTTCAAACCAGAGAACATAGATTCTGTACACAAATACGTTCAGGAACACATCTCTAGTTTAGAAATGTTTGCTAACTCTGAAAACATCAGTCAAGAGGGTGTCATTGCTCGGGTGTCATTAGACGATTTAAGTAAACTGGAAGAGTTATACGAACAAGTCAATACCGAAGCTTCTGGTGAGTCCATTATGAAATGTCCTTACCAAGACGTTAACCGTTTCTTGGAAGGTGGTTTCAGACGGGGTTTGTTTTACTTACTCTCAGCTTTGTCTCACAAAGGTAAGTCTTACTTCTGTATGTGCTGTTTAATAGGTATAGCGATGTTCCAGAAGCCTTACCTATTCAACAGTGATAAAATACCTACCTTGGTTTTGATTTCTGCTGAAAACTTAATGGATGACAACTTAAGTAAGATGTATAAAACCATTTACGAATGGTTGAACCCGTCTTCTTATGTTGGTCTAGAAGAATTAGCTAACATACCTGCTTCTGAGAAAGCTCAGTTCGTAAGTTACCACATGGGTCGCATGGGTTGGCACGTTGAAATCATTAACGTGAATCCATCTGAATGGACTTTCCGTAACTACTATAACACCATACAAGAGTTAGAAAACGCAGGACATGAAATCGCTTTTGTGTTGTTTGACTATTTGAACATGATTTCTAAAGAAGGCTGTACTTATTTAGGTACCACGGGTTCAGACATTAAGAATCTGTTCCAACGCATCCGTAACTTCAACGCCCCTAGAAAAATCGCTTTCTTGACCCCACACCAAATGGCTACCGATGTGTTGAACTTGGTAAGGGAAGAACGTGACGACTTAGTTAAGTTGGTTAACGGTGGCGGTTATTATGCAGACTCTAGAAAAATCTGGGAAGAAGTGGACTGCGAAATCTACTTACACAAAGTAGATGTTAACGGTATCAGTTACGCTACTATCCAACGTGGCAAGCACCGTATCAGTATCGTTACACCGTCACATCAAACTTACGTATGTTTACCTTACAACCGTATTGGTGGTTTATTACCTGACTTA
>JACCDZ010930254.1_pt1 | contig 10483 bp, 8 predicted proteins | sample 7449551 | NCBI WGS metagenome assembly JACCDZ01 (sample SAMN15323452, study PRJNA562643) | freshwater metagenome | isolation source: river surface water | place: USA:Blue River Watershed | collected 2017-08-18
GCCGTTCCGGTTCAAAACTCAACTGAACGGCCTTGCCGATCCCTGTCCGGGGACATGGGCGGCGCCACCCCATGCTCAAATCTCTTTTTGACCTGAAATAAAATGACCGTTGGTCGATTTTTGTGCGCCATTCTTTCAGGCCTTTTGCGCCGTGTGATGGCCGTATTCCGGCCTCTGCAGGGCATCGCTGGAACCCGCGTGGCGCCTGATGCCGGGCCCATTTGTCGATGGTCATAAAATTGTCTGTTTGCGTGATGGAAATGCTGTGTTAAAAAGCGCGCGTTTTTTCCATTCCACCTATCGGCAAGAGGTAACCATCCCCAACTATGACCATGCGCATCTGCATCCTGGAAACCGACATCCTCCGTCCTCAATTGATTGGTCAATACCAAGGGTATGGCCGGATGTTCAAACAACTGTTCGAGAAACAGTCGATACCAGCGCAGTTCGATGTGTACAACGTTGTGGAAGGCAGTTATCCGGACGAAGACCAGCTGTACGATGCTTATCTGGTCACCGGCAGCAAGGCCGATTCGTTCGGCACCGATCCCTGGATCCTGACGCTGCGCGAGTACCTGCTGGCGCGCTACGAAAACGGTGATCGGTTGATCGGTATCTGCTTCGGTCATCAGTTGCTGGCCCTGTTGCTGGGCGGCAAGACCGAGCGTGCTGCACAGGGCTGGGGGCTGGGAGTGAACCGCTACCAGTTGCTCGAGCAGCCGCAGTGGATGAGCCCGGACCTGCAGAGTCTCGACCTGCTGGTGTTCCATCAGGATCAGGTGACCGTGCTGCCGGAAAACGCCACTTTGCTGGCTACCAGTGAGTTCTGTCCGAATGCCGCCTACAGCATTGGCGATCAGGTACTGTGCTTTCAGGCACACCCCGAATTTGTCGATGACTATGAGATGGCCCTGTTGAATCTGCGTCGCGAGTTCCTCGGCGAAGCGCTTTACGCGCAGGCTCTGGACAGCATGCAACTGCAGCATCACGGTGTGGTGGTGGCCGAGTGGATGCTGCACTTCGTCGCTCAGGAACGTGCACAGAACCGACTGGCCGCCTGATCGCCAGCGGTTTCACAGAAAGCCCTGTCAGTCACGCTGACGGGGCTTTTTCTTGTCAGTCAGTAAACAGCCGGATGTGTCCGGGATTGCCGAAAATGGCGGTTGGCTTCATGCCAATGATGCTGCGGAAGGTGTTGCAAAAGTGCGAGGAATCGGCAAATCCCGCCTCGATCGAGGCACTGGTCAGCGACATGCCTTTGGCGACCAGTTTGGCTGCAACGAACAACCGATGCCATTGCCGGTAACGGCGCATAGGAATCCCCAGGCTTTCCCTGAATAGTTGGGTCAGGCGTGGCACTGAAAGCCCAGCCTGTTGCGCGAGAAACTCTGCCGTGAGGTTTGAACTCACATCGCACTTGATCAGTTCGACCGTGCGCACAATGCGTGGATCGGTTCTGTGTGGACTTTGGGTCAGGTGCAGCGGATTGATCAGTTGCTCGAGCAGTTCGGCCGCCGCTGCAGAATCCGGGCAATTTTGCTGAAGCCCGCGCAGTCGCGCGATCAGAAATTCCTCGTTACGGGCATGGCTCAACAGGCCCTTTTGCCGGCTCTCAAAGAGTGTGCTCAGACGGGAGAAATCCTCACCGAAGGCGTCGAGGTAACAGACTGCGACGGTCTGTCCATGGGGCTCCATCCGCAGTTCGACGCCAGAAGGCAGCAAGGCTGAACGGCTGGTAACACGTTGGCCGTCGCATTCGAAATCCAGTGCTGCGCCCAGGCTCACCACCAGCGTTGCCGCAGACTGGGACAGCTGCAATGGCTCCGTCAACGGGCCGAGATAAAAGGTTCTTCTTTCCCATAGGCAGAGCAGGGCGGGTTCAGTGTGGGCAGCCATGGCAGGTGTCCTGATTATTGTTATGCACTGAGCGAGGCAGCACGCAGTAAAGCACAACACCTGTTGTTCGCACGATAAAACGATCGCTGTGCTTCATCAGTTCTTACAAGACAAGTGGCTGGCACGCATGCTCAGATTCACCGCGCTGCTCAGCAGACACAACAAGAACAACAAACAGGAACTACTGCCATGAAGAAAATGTTCATAGCCACGCTCGTGGCTGCGGGTCTGGGGTTCGTCGGCACCACTCAGGCCAGCACCGCTGCCCAGACGAAAAATCCGATCGTACTGGTGCCGGGCATCTTCGCTTTCGACACCATTGCCACCATCGACTACTGGTACAAGATTCCCCAGGCGCTGCAGAGTCAGGGGGCCAGGGTGTATGTGCCCAAGATCAATGCCTTCAACAGCTCGACCAAGCGCGGGGAAGAGTTGATCGCCCAGCTGGAAAACATCCGTGCCAGTTCCGGCGGCACGATCAAGAAATTCAACCTGATCGGCCACAGTCAGGGCGGCATGACCACCCGCTATGTAATGAATGCCCGGCCGGATCTGGTGGCTTCGGTCACCACCCTGCATACCCCGCACAAGGGTGCACCCATGGCCGATGTGGTCACCGGCGTAGCTCCTGGCGGCACCCTGGTCGGCATGACCTTTGATGCCTTTGCCAATACTGTTGGCAATCTGGTCAATCAGCTGTCGAATAATCCGCGCAGCCAGTCGGATATCCGCGCCATGCTCGCCGAATTCAACAAGACTGGAGCGGCCAGTTTCAACAGTCTGTACCCGGCGGGGGTGCCCACCACCAGTTGTGGCACCGGCGCGGCCAGCGTGACGCTCAATGGCAATCCGATCAAGCTCTACTCATGGAGCGGCACATCCAAACTGACCAATGCACTGGATGCATCCGACGCTCTGTTCGGGATCACCGCACTGGTCGCCAGCGAGAGCAATGACGGCGTCACCGGGCGCTGCTCCAGCCATTTCGGCACGGTTCTGCGCGACAACTACAACATGAACCATCTGGATGCGAACAATCACATCCTGGGTCTGGTATCGCTGTTCGAAGCCAATCCCAAGACCTTGCTGGTGAACCACGCCAGCCGCCTGAAGAACGCCGGCCTGTAAGGGCCGCCAAGCCTGCAATGTAGTCCTCATAACAGAATAAAAAAGGATGCTCTGTATGCGACAGTTGTTCCTGTTTTGCCTGCTCTGCCTGTCCAGCCTGTCCCAGGCGGCGACCGGGGTTTTTCCGGACAGCACCTTTCAGAACCTGGACCACGGCCTGTACTGGTTCGGCTACGGAGACAGCTGGCAAAAAGCCGTGCCGGGCAACAGCAATGCCTATTACACGGCCAGCAAACCGACGGTGATTTACGTGCACGGCTGGCAGAACGGCTCGAGCCAGGCGAAAAACCGCGAAACCTTCAACCGTCAGGATGCCGGCGGCCCCAATCTGGATCTGGCCAATGCCTGGCTGGCCGCCGGTTATAACGTCGGCATCCTGTACTGGAATCAGTTCGCCGACGAGGGCGAGGTGAAGGACGCCGAAGCCAAGATCTGGACCGCCACGGGCCCGCGTGCCATGCGCTGGAAAAACAGCAGCGGCGTTTATGCCACCGGCCCCGGTATTTCGGCTGGCGAGCTGCTGTTTCGCAGTTACCGTGACAACCTGGCCGGCTATAGCGGCAGCAACATCCGTCTGCTCGGTCACTCACTGGGCAACCAGATGGCCATTGTCATCACCAAGAAAATCAGCGATGCCGTAACTGCCGGCAGCATGAACAGCAAGCTGTTGCCCAAGCGCGTGGCCTTGCTCGATCCCTTCTATTCCAACCAGGCCAAGAGTTATCTGGGCAACAAGTGGGTGGGCGAGGTGTGCCGCAGTTACGTCAGCGAGCTGAAAAGCAAAGGGGTGATCTTCGAGGCCTACCGCACTTCCGGTGCCAGCAGCACGGGGTTTATCGGTGACAGCAACAGCGGGCTGATGAACATGACCGCCTTCACCGAACTCAAGCCCTGGTACTTCGGCTCCACGCAGCTGACCGAGAAGCACAATGCGGCGGTCTGGCATTACCTCTGGTCTTTCAGTTTCAACTCGCCGCTGATTACCGGTACCAGCAATCAGGCGGCCTCAGCCAAGACCAGCGATGCCCGCATCAACACCCTGATGAGCGGCACGCAGAAGCTGGTGCATGATCAGGGTGCCTACACCAAAGAGCCATCGGACGATAATTTCAAACTGCAGGCCCGCTGAGGTCCGGTGGCTTGGGGCCCTTCGCCAGTCTGCAGCAGCATGCAGTCCGGCGAAGGGATTGGGGATTTAACCTGCCGCTTTGGCCGGCAGTCGAGTTCAGGGAGTCGGGCATGTTGCGGGGTGTGAGTTTCTTCATAGTGCTGGTAATGCTGGTGGTGGGTCTGATCATCTGGCGTGCGCCGGCTGCAATCGAAGCAACGCCTTTACTGGAGTTGGCCCGGCAGCCGGGCGCCAGCACCGCCAGTGAGCAGGTGATACAGCGAAATGAGCAATTGCAACAAACCCGCGCGCCGCAGCTGCCTGATCCCGGGCCGCTGCCCGCCAGCTTGCAAGGGGCAACCCAAACGGTGCAGCTGGGCGTCGATGCTGCCGGGCATTTTCAGCCGGCGAGTGACAGTCTGGAACTCTTCGAGTTTTACCTCGCCGGGATCGGTGAGGAGCCGTTGAAGACCGTCTTGTTGCGTATGCATCGCGATATGGCCGCTCAGCTGGCAGAGCCAGCGCTGAGTGAAGCCCGTGACCTGCTCAAGCGCTACCTGGATTACCGCATTGCCCTGATGCGTATGCCAGCGCTGGACAGCCCTGATCCTGCGGCCTTGCAGCAGCGTTTCCTGAACACCCGGCAAACGCGCCAGCAGTACTTCACGGAGCAGGAATATCAGCTGTTTTTTGCCGCTGATGAACGCGAAGATGAACGCATGCTGGCGCAGCTGGCAAACCCCGAGTCGCTGTCGCAGATTGAATCGGATTTCCGCCAAGGCCTGTCAACGCAACAACGTGCCCGACGCCTGGAAATTACCCGCGACGCTGAGTTGTACCAGCAGACCGAGCGATTGCGCGCCGAGGGCGCATCGGGCGCAGCGATCTATGCATTACGTGAGGCCGAGTTGGGATCGGTAGCGGCCACGGCATTGGCCGAGCTTGATCAGCAGCGTGCAGACTGGGACAAGCGTATGCAGGCGTATGCCCAGGAGCGCCGGCGAATTCTTTCCGCAGGGCTGGCGCCTCAGGATGCGGAAAATGCCATCGAACAATTGCTGACCAGCAACTTCAGTTCGGCAGAACAGGTGCGAGCCAGGGCGCTGTCCGTGGAGGAACAGGCAGGCCAGCTCTGACAGGCTGTTCAGGCGCTCCAGTCAATTTTGTGATCATTCAGGTAAGCATCCACGGCGGCACCGACCGTAGGCTGGATCCGCTGTTCCTGGTCCGGCAGCAGCAGGCCGAAGCGCCGAAGCTTGTCCTTCAGCGGTCCTTTAACTTCGGCCAAGTGGAACTCGATACCGGCTTCGCTGAGGGTCTGGGTCAGCTCAGCCAGCATGTCGGCGGAGGTGATATCGATGCTGGTCACCGGTTCAGCCGCCACCACCAACCGGCGCACCGGGGTGGGTGACTGGGCAATGCACTCGAATACGCATTGCTGGAACTGTTCGGCGTTGGCAAAAAACAGGGGTGCATCCCAGCGCAGTAACACCAGCCCGGGCACCAGACGGGCTCCGGGATGCCGGTCAATATCGTGAAAGCCGCGAATGCCCTCGACCCGGCCAAGGATGGCGAAGTGCGGGCGCCAGCCATCCCAGAGAAATTCGATTACAGCCAGCACCACGGCGATGCAGATACCCGCTATGGCGCCAAACAGCACCACTCCGGCAAAGCAGGTCATGGACAGCCAGAACTCCCACTGCTGGACCTTGTAGATACGTTTGAGGTCGGCAATTTCGAACAGCCCGATGGCCGCTGCAATCACGACCGCGGCCAACGCGCTGTTGGGCATGTTGTGCAACAGGTTGGGTGCAAAAATCAGCAGAGTGGCAACCGCCAGTGCGCCGACCACCGCGGTCAGCTGGGTCTTGGAACCGGCTGCTTCAGCGACTGGCGTGCGTGACGAGCTGCTGCTGATGGGGAAGCCCTGAAACAGCCCGCCGATCAGGTTGGCAGCCCCCAGTCCGACCATTTCCTGATTGGGATCGACTGACTGCCGGGTGCGTGCCGCGTAGGTGCGCGAAAGCACGCTGGTATCGGCAAAGGACACCAGCGCAATGGCAACGCCGCCCATGACTATCGCCAGCAGATCGGCGTCACTCAGCCAGGGCAGAACAAAGGCAGGCAGGCCTTGCGGCAGTTCGCCGAGCACTTTCACGCCGTGCTCGTTCAGATCGAATGCACCGACGGCAAGGGTGGCCAGGATCACCGCCAGCAATATCGTCGGTATTTTCCTGAATCGCGCCAGTAGCAGAATGAGCGCCAGACTGCTTCCTCCCAAAGCCAGACTGTAGAGATTGGAATCGCCATCCATCACGGCATCAGCCAACTGCACCATGTCCCGCAAGGGGCCTTCACTGTCGAGGGATATGCCAAACATTTTCGGCAGCTGACTGATCAAAACTGTGAGTGCGATACCGTTCATGTAGCCATAGCGGATCGGCTTGGACAGCAGTTCGGTAATGAAGCCCAGTTTCAGCAGGCCGGCCAGAATGCAGGTAAATCCGGCGACCATCGCCATCATGCTGGCGATGGTCACGGCACGGGCGGGATCACCGCCCGACAGCGGTAGCACCACGGCGAGGATCAGTGCCGCCAGCGATGAGTCCGGGCCCAGCACCATGATCCGGCTCGGACCGAACAGCGCGTAGGCCAGCAGCGGCACAATGGTCGCGTACAGGCCGTAGATACCCGGCACCCCGGAGGCTTCGGCATAGGCGATGCCTACCGGGACCAGCATGGTGGTGAGCACCAGACCGGCGATGATGTCCTTGGGCAGCCAGGCTCTCTGATAGTTTTTCAGCATCAGTAGACCGGGTAGCCAACGCAGCCAGCCGCTGGCAGGTTTGTTGACCGGCAACCTGGATTCCGCGGGTTTAACGTTCATTGGTAGTTGCCTTTTGGTCAGGAAACGGCGGTGGTGGGAATGAAAAAGAACGCCATGCCGAATACCAGATATACCGCGAGTAATTGCACCCCCTTGAGCCAGTCGGAGCGGCCATCGCTAGCCACTTGTCCGGTGATGATCACGGCCAGCAAGACGGTGAGGGTCAGGCCGGCAGGGAAGGCCAGGTTCATCGGTTGCGGGCCAACCAGCAAGCTGCTCAGCACCAGTACCGGAGCGACAAACAATGCCACCTGTACGCTCGAACCGATGGCAATCGACAGAGCCAGATCCATGCGGTTTTTCAGCGCGGCGGTGATCGCCGTGGCGTGCTCTGCAGCATTGCCGAGAATGGCCACCACGAACACCCCGATGAACAGGTTGCTCAGGCCAAACGCCTTGGCGCTGGGCTCGATGGCGCCGACCAGGATCTCACTGACCCAGGCGATCAGCCCGGTGGCGATGGCCAGTACGCCTATGGCTTTACCCAGCGGCCAGAGGTCAGTGGCCTGACTGGGTTCCTCGCGTTTGCCGGCAAACAGCGCCTTGTGCGTGACCAGCGAGTAGTAGAGGAACAGGCCATACGCCAGCAGCAGCACCACTGATATCGAGTTGCTCAGATTCTGCACCTGTCCCAGCAAGGCCGGAGCATCGACGGCGCGGAGCATGTAGATGGCCGGCAGCACCATGGCGATGGCAGCCAGGGTCAACAGGGTTGCTTCCGCCCGCGCGCCTTCGGAATTGAAATGCTGCTCCTTGAATTTGAGGCCGCCGCAGAGCATGGCTGCGCCCAGTACCAGCAGAATATTGCCGATGATCGAGCCGGCCAGCGAAGCCTTGACCACATCGTGCAGACCGGCGCGCAGGGCCGCAATCGCGATGATCAGTTCGGTGGCATTGCCGAAGGTTGCATTGAGCAAGCCGCCAACGCCTTCACCGCTGCGCTCTGCCAGTTGCTCGGTGGCACGACCCAGCCAGCCGGCCAGCGGAATGATCGACACGGCGGCACTGATGAAAATCAGCAGGTGCAATTGCGGAGCAAGCAACTCCAGCGCCAGCGTGACAGGAACAAAAATCAGCAGCCAGTTGAGCATCAGGTCAAGCTCCTGTGGGGTTTGCTCTGATCATAACCGCAAGCGCGCTCGCATGAGGCGGAACTTGCGCCTTGGCGGCGGGGGCTTTTCAGTGCCGCAGGGGGCAGGAGGCCGGCTTGAATGATCGGCAGCAGATGGAAATGACGTTTTGAGTTTGCAGGTCGCGCCACTACAATCGGCGCATGAATCCCCGACATTTTTTCCGCCATCTGCTCATCGCTGGATTGTGGCTGACCAGTTCCTGTCTTTGGGCGCAAACGCAGTTGGATGTGCGTCTGCAACCCAGGGATCGCTTGCTCAGAGCCAATATCGAGGCGCATGTCGGTCCGATTGCTGATCGCGACCACGAGGCCTTGTCGCGCGCGCGCCGCAGTGTGGAGCGTCAGGCACAGGAAGCACTGCGGGCGCTCGGTTATTACCAGGCACAGATGCGCACCGAGGTCACCGATCCGGACTCCAAGCCACGCCTGCTGCTGCACGTCGAACAGGGCCAGCCGGTGCGCCTGCGCGAGGTGGATATCCGGCTCAGCGGTGATGCCACCCAGCTGCAAGTTTTCCGTGTGCCAAGTGCTGTCGCCTTGCAAGCGGGGCAGCCGCTCGATCATGGCGTCTACGAGTCGGCCAGGCAGCTTCTGCAGCGGCAGGCTGAGCAATACGGCTTTTTCGACGGGCGTTTCACGCGCCGGGAATTGCTGATTGATCCGGACGCCGGCTGGGCTGACATTCATCTGCATTTCGACAGCGGAGCGCGCTACCGCCTGGGCAAGGTGAGTTTTACCGGCGAACATTCGATCGACGAAAGTTTGCTGCGGCGGATGGTGCCGTTTACCGAGCAGACCCCCTATGACGCTGACCTGCTGGCCAATCTGGCCAGTAATCTGCGGCGAAGCGGTTTTTTCGCGGATGTCCGGGTGGATGCCTTGCCGGAAACGGCGCAGGGACGAGTGATTCCGGTGCAGGTGCGGCTGGACAACGTCAAGCCACACACGATTTCCACGGGGATTGGCTACGACACTGATGTGGGGGTGCGTACACGTGCCAGCTGGACCCGTCACTGGCTCAATCCGCAGGGGCATAGCCTGGGCGTCGAAGGTGAGGCCTCCGTGATCCGGCAGAGCCTTGGCACCTGGTATCAGATTCCGCTGGAAAATCCGCTGACCGACAACCTGCGCCTGCTGGCGGGTTACCAGCGCGAAGATTTCGCCGATGTCACCAGCACCCGCTACGATCTGGGCGCGGCCTGGAGCAAGCGGCTGGCCAATGACTGGCAGCGCACCCTGTCTCTCAACTGGCAGGAAGAGTCATTCGATGTCGGGCGCGGCAGCGCCAATGGTCGCAGTACGTTGCTGTTGCCCGGTGTGGCCTTTGATCGTCTGCGCAGTGATTCACTGGTGGATCCGAGCAACGGCTACCGCTTGCAGATCGATCTGCGCGGAGCCCGCGAGGGCCTGCTTTCCGACATGGACATCGCCTGGCTGAGTACCCAGGCGCGTGGCCTGCACAGCTTCGACAATGGCCAGCGGCTGCTCGGCCGGGTGCAACTGGGCGCAGTGTCCAGCAATAGCTACACCGACATACCGCCGACCCTGCGCTTTTTTGCGGGCGGTGATCAAAGCGTGCGCGGTTATGACTTCCAGAGCCTGTCGCCGGAGGATGAGCAGGGCAACAAGGTGGGTGCCCGCTACCTGCTGGCTGGCAGCCTGGAGTACCAGTATCCCTTGGTTGAGCGCTGGCGACTGGCGACTTTCGTTGACCAGGGCAATGCGTTCAATCACTGGGGCGACCAGATGGTTACCGGCGTAGGCATGGGCGTGCGCTGGGTCTCTCCGGTGGGGCCGCTGCGTCTGGATCTGGCCCATGCGCTGGATGACCCGCGCGGGGTACGGCTGCACTTTTCCATGGGGCCGGAGCTATGATCCGGCGTCTGGGCTGGTGGCTGGCGCCATTGTTGCTGGTGGTCACGCCTCTGGTACTGCTGTTGGTGCTGGTGCATGGCAGCGCCTCCAGTCGCTGGCTGCTGCAGCAGCTCCCCGGGGTTACCGTGCAGGGCTTTAGCGGCACGCTCGCCGGTGACTGGCAGGTCGAACGGCTGCAGCACGAGAGCGCCGGGCAGTCGCTGGAGTTGCGCGGACTGCAGCTGCGCTGGCGGGCTACCTGCCTGATCCGCGCGCAGTTGTGCCTGGACGAACTGCAGGTTGAGTCTCTGAGCTGGCGTGATAGCGCTGCGGCTGAAAATGCCCCGGAACCTGTGCAACTGCCGCAGCTGCGTCTGCCGCTGAGTATCGTGCTGGGTCAGCTGCGGCTGGGCGAGTTGCAGGTGCAGGATGCCCGGTTGTTCAGTGATCTCAGCCTGCGCGCCCGCCTGGATCGTCA
>JACCDZ011845903.1_pt1 | contig 10481 bp, 10 predicted proteins | sample 7449551 | NCBI WGS metagenome assembly JACCDZ01 (sample SAMN15323452, study PRJNA562643) | freshwater metagenome | isolation source: river surface water | place: USA:Blue River Watershed | collected 2017-08-18
GCGCAACGTGTGGTCTCCATTGTAGGGGCTTAATAATTACACTACGCTGCAAGCGCTTGCAGCGTAGTGTAATTATTAAGCCCCTACAATGGAGACCACACGTTGCGCGATAATCGGGTCAAATACATTGCCCATCTCTTTTGCCACGTTAAAGCGTTTGTTAATCTCCGCGCCACTGCCCAGATCTGCCCAATAATGAAACAGACTCGATAGTGCGGTGTATTGTTTATACTGCTGCGCAGTTAGCTGGTTTGCACCCCGACCAGTGAGTTCTAGATCAAAAATGCAGTCGCACCATTTAAAGCAGGCAAACACATATCGCATGCGCTGCTGGGCGTTCTCGGGGTATTGGATAGCTGAGGTCATCAGACCAAGGGTAAACATAGTTGCTTCCAAGCAACCCTTAGTGTCAAGAGGACGCTTGCGTTTGTATTTTACTGCCGTGGTAAGGGCATTGCGAGCCCAAGCTTTATCGCTATCCGATGCACTTGCACTAAAGTGTTTTAGGAATTTAAAAAAATCTTCCTTAACTTCAGTTTTAATATCATCGGGAACAGTAACTTCATTAACAATAGGGGTATCTTGTTTGACCTGGACTTGTGCTTGCGGTGTAGTCGGCTCTGGTTCTTTAACAGTCTCTACCATCCGCGCAGGCTTAGCTTGTTCTTGCACCACTTGCTCTTGCACTTGCGACGCTTGGGGTTCTTGAGGCTGTTGCTCTTGGGCAGCAGGCTCTTGAATATCTGTTTGCAAGCTAACTTGTTGCTCAGACGTTTGTTCTTGAGCTGTTTGTTCTTGCTGTGCTTCTTGCGGTTCTTGGTTCACTTGGGTTTCCTTTTGGGTTTGAAATTGACGGTTTTTAGCCATTGAAAATCCTCTTTATTGGTTAACAAATTTTTGATACTTATCAAGCCTAACCACGGTGGTGTGCAGGACATGATGCTCATTGATATCGCAAGCAGAACGAGCCCCATACAGCGCTTTTCTTGAAGCCGTGCAGGTTTTCTCTACATTGTCAAACCATACTCGCTTATTGCAGTTTACTGTAGCAGCACATTTTAAAATCCGTTGGCGTGTTGCCCCAATACCGCCGTTGTAAGACGCATCGGCAAATCTTAGGTCATCCATATAAGACTGACCCATACCTTTGAATGTATTGTAGGATCGCTTCATCATTGCCGTCATCAATACTATTTGCAAATCTGCTCTTTGCGTGATATTACCCCAATTAAGATCTTTTAGCCTAGGATCTAAATGTTTATTTTCGGCTAAAGCGTCAAACCTCACACCAGTTCTAGCATCATAATCTTTTAAACCAGCTCCTGGTCTTAACCGATAGGCAATAGTGATTTGGCCAATACCAACACCTAACTCTCTAGCAGTATCGAGTTTACTGGTAGTGCTAAAACACCTGCTGTGCACAAGCGTAATACAGCTCTCAGTCTCAGCCAATGCAAACATATAGCCAGGGTATTGTAGATCTGGCCATGTGGTATCAATTGCGCTGATGAATTCTTTTTTCAGTGTATAAGCCCCTTTAGGGATATAGTTTTTAACATCGCTTGGTTTAGCAATTTGCTTATCAAAAGCGATGGGGTAAGCATAACTGGTTTGAAAGTTCAAAAAGACTACCAGAGCCAATAAGGCCCTGGTAGCTTTTGATGCAATTGTTAGCATCTTCATATTTACCAGCTCAAACCACAGCTCGGCTGTTGGTCATGAAAATAGTATATGCCATAGCAACAGCAGCAAAAGTAAAGATACGAGCAAAAATAATGACGGCAAATACAATTGCAGCTGAGAGCTGACCAGTTGGGTTTTTGTCATCGTATGCACGGCGCAATGCTTTAGAGCTCTCCGCTTTATTACTCAAGCTGCCTGCAATGATATAAGCCATCAGCGCCATCATTGTGTATTGCGCAGTCGCTAGTGTATGCACAGCTAGCTCGCCCAAACCAAACACAGCAATATAGCCAGCTAGCACCATCAAAGGAATGCCAACAAACACCAGCCACCGGGAGCTGATGAATTTCAGCAGTCTATAATGCCACTGGCCACTTACCTCGTTGTAATCTTTATCATCGACTTCCATAATTGCCCTTTACAAAAAAAAATCATTTATCTAAACATTCTACCACGTCGTAGACTGGCAGCAGCTGCGTGATATACCCAATAGATGGGGAGTTTGCTTTCATTGTAATGACCATGTCTATATCATTTTTAACGACACTAGGTGTTAGCCTAGAGGTTTGGTGGTTTTTATCTGCTGTGTATTTATTGTAGTTGTAAATATTAGAATTCAAACCTACATTTAAAAACATGGATGCTGTTAAATAATCGTATTGATCTTTAATATGCACCTTGATAATTTTTCCATTATAGTAGTTTGTATAGCCTAGGTACATTAAAGCAATATTTTCTTTGCTGTAATTCATGTACCTTTTATTGTTAGGACCAATTGGTGAGTATGTGCAAACCCATACGCCTGAATGAACCGTTTTGGGGTTTATTAAAAGGGCTATTACCAACGCCGCGCTGGTAAGTAAATGTTTAAATGTCTGACCATACTGCATTTTAGATTTTTGTTTTTATCTATCAACCACTTTTTGGGGTGGTTTCATAGACTGAACTATATATTCCAGGTTTGCTTTTTGTTGATCCAAAACCACCTTTTGCTCAAGCAAAGAAGTGCTGACTGTTTGGAGTTGGATCTGCATTTTATCTACAGACGTTTTAAGTTCCTGCATATCTTTGAGAGTTTTCTCTACACTGCTGATACGGCTATCATGTGTTTTAATGGCCGTGTCGACATTGTTTTGATTGTTAATCCAAAATGCAGTAGCTACTGATACGCCTACAATTAGACTGCCAAAAATGCCAAACATTTTTTGCATGTTTAGCTTAACAGAGGTATTATCACTGATGATAGTATCGCCGTTTTTTTGGTTGGTTGTAATCTTCTCGTGCAACAGTGTAGCAATTCGGTCTTCTAGATTACTGCCGTTTTTAACGACTGGCTTTCTAGCAGTTTGCGTAGAGGTTTTTCGGGCGGACATGGTTAATAAATAAAAAAAAAAATAATGTTAATTGGGGAAACGTATCCAAAGCATTAAAAAAACCATACTCTACACTTCCATATGGAAGTGTAGAGTATGTGGTTTAAATCCAAACCCCGGACTCTAGAGGTTGGATAGATTTTGTTCTGTCTTTAAATAGTGTCATTTTACTTTTGTGATAGTCCATATGTTTTTGTATATCACGACAAGCAAAGTAATAGAACTCTAACTTTGGATCATCAGCGAGTTTTCTCAAACGACCAAAAGCTTGAATATTGGCTTGAATAGAATCGATAGCCTGTGTCATGATCACAGTAGTCAAATCTGGTATATCAAAAGCTGTAGAGCCTGAGCCAATAGTGGAGACTCTGATGTCGGGCTCAATCATATTCTCATACGGATCTTCACCAACGTACCGCCTGACATCAAGCATTGGGTACAAGCCCTGTAGATATTTAGTCAGGAATGTACACATTTCAATAGTGGAGCAATAAACCAAGGCTTTTTTCTTCTCCCTTGGGTTTATAAAGTAGCTCTCTTTCAAAGCTTTCTTAATTAAGTACATGTAATTTTTAAACTTTACACGATCTCGCATAATGCTAGCTTCAAAAGCGTTGTGTGAATAAAAGCCACCTGGACCAGAAAAAGATGTACGAATACCTTTCATATTAGAGATACGGTAAAAGTACGGATACATGTCCACATACCTTTGATATGCCCCACCATCATAACGGCATTCACGAGGAAACATCACGTCATACATATCACAGATAAATCGGTCTTTATTGACCAGCGTTGCCGATAGTGCTAGAGCGCTATGCACATGTGTGTAGGTGTCTATTTTAAAATTGAAATGAAAGTCTTGATGGATCTCATCCCTTAGCAGCAGACCAATTTTGAGCTTTGGCAATAGATCAAAAGGTGTGCAGGCATATCCCATTTTAAAAAACTCATCTGGTGATCTTTCAAAATCACTGATGTAGTTTTGATAAGTTTTATTGGAGATAATTGTCACTGCTGGTTTGTATTTACCTTTAGCAGCTGATTTTGTTAACTTCTTTAAAGCGTTACCGCCTTTAATGATATTGATTTCATTTTTTGTAAGCAGCAACATTTGTTTTAGCTCGGCTACCCATTTGTCAATATAGCTAGGCTTAATAATTACGCAGACGGTATGACCTAACTTAAAAGCTGTGTACATCGAAACCAGGCCTTTGCCCTGGCCTGTTTGCAACCCTAACAGCATATTTTTATAACTGTAGTTGGAGCCTAGTCTATTTATAGCAAAAGAAATAACGTCTTCTTGATAGTCTCTTAGCTTGATGTTTGGATTGAATTTATAATCAAACTTAGTGGGTTCGTATACTAGAGGCTCTTGTACATCGTAACTCCAGTTTTGGTACCCACTGGCGTACTTGACTCTTTCCATAAACCTGTGATAAGTGTTTATGTGAAAGTTGTAGCATTTGTCGCCCTGTATCACTGCTCTGGAGCCAAAGAACTTATCTGGTTTTTTAACTTTACCACCGCCTGGTATAAATTCAAGCTTGTAGCTAATTAAACCGCTGGCATGCTGGATACACAGCTGTAGCTGCTCCTGTGTCTTGGGTATAACACTAAAGGACAGACTACGTTTTACAATTTTCATCACCGACATCGACTCCGTCCTTTAAAAATGTTTTACGCCATACCTCTTTTATACGCAGTGGGTGCTACCCACTGCGTATATGTTTTCAAACTATCTTTAATATTTAGAGACTGCGTACCACTCTAGCAAAGTTTGTGGTTGCACTACGTTGGTCTTTGTAGGCTTCTCAGACTTACAGTATGTTTTTGCAAACTCCAAGAATTTTACTTTTGCGGATTTACGAGGCCCAATGACCAATGGCGGATTGGTATACACTGTCTCAATGATTTCTTTGATCCTAGGGACAAAGGTAAGTTTATAATACCGGTCATTGAGTGCTTTATCTGCGGTTGATTTAACCAACATTAATGCTAGGCAAGCGTGGTATAGTTCTACCCACTGTTTTTGGCTTCTGGCTTTCTCTCCATATTTTTTATCAATACACAGCAACTCTTGGTGCATATGTTCGATAAAGATCATTGACTCTGCCACTGGCAATACCAGTCGTTGGTCTAGTACAATTCGTTTGTTTAAAAATGACAATACGTCAGTAGGAGAGCTTTTTAGCACTTCCTGATAGTATTGGTCTTGCTCTGATAGACTAGGAGTTTTTGGTTTGAATAGCTCTTTTAGGAAGTTCATGAAGTGTGTTTCTTTCTATTTTTAGTTCTACAACAAAGCACGAGTGCAGCTGTTATTAGCTACAATTTGCTTTGCTGTAGAATATTTACTGTTTTGAGTTAACAATTTGGCTGGCAATATGCGGGATAAACATGTAGTCAAAAGGGCTGCTAACGCGGTTCTTGCGTGTCAGTGCCGTTGGGTCAAGGAGTACCTCATCCATTCGCTGGTATGCAGCAATTGTACCAAAAGAGCGATTTTTGATAATTCTATCGCCAGTTAGAATATGGAATTCATCGCCGGCTTTTGGTAGACGATAATCTCCGATTCTAGGGTCTTTAGCACAATAAGCATATAGCATACATTCAAAAACACTGTAGTTAATATTAAAGCGATCTTTGACTGTATCGTAGAGTGTACCTAGCACTTCAATAGGTGAAACGACTTTATTGCCTTTGGCGTTACCACCAGCACCATGCAAAATACGTTTTACTTTTTGCTGAAAGATTGCCATATCAGCAGACTTCATTGGCATAGATAACAATGGAAGCTTATGATCCCATTCATCCATACACACAATGACTTGCCTGCCATCTTTGACATTGAGTCTTTCCGGGTTTTGCCTTACATAAGCAATTAAATCTGTAGTGAAACTAGGTTTGCGGTTTGCATCAGCAACGGTTACGTTTTCGCTGACTGTTCTGTCTTTATCAGTAATGCTAATGGCCACCGTTGATAATGATGCTACGGTCGATGATGCGATTGTAGACGTACTGGTTTCACTAAAAATAGCTGAAAGCCCATGGACATCTCGAATGTTAAAAATAATCGAAAGACTACCACTGGCTTTGCGCTTTTTCAATAGGATATTCTCCACTTGCTCATCAAACTCAAACCAGTTGTTAAATGTTGCCCCCATCTGTGGGATCAGCATAGCGGCTGAGCCTGAGTAGTGTTTGGTCGATAAGATACCCTGTGATTGTTTTGCACCAAAAGGAGCTGCAATCCAATGGCCTACGTTTGCACCAGGCGGTGCCCACTGCAGCAAATCACCAGCACAGACAGTACACGCGCCGTTCTCGTCTGGGTGAGCACAACCAGCGAGCACGCTACGCCTGTCAATGGTTTGTCCAATGAGTCCTTTCATTGTAGAAGGATTTATCCTCACAGGTTTTTTGGTTTGCTTATCAATAAAGTATGTGCCTTCAAGTGCACTAAGTTCTCTCTCGTCTCTGACAATCATAGAGAAAGTTTTGATACTTCCACAATCTACACTATGTACAGTTTCTAGGTACATTGAGATTTGCTGGATTAATCGATTATCAGTCTCTGCTTTTTCCAAGTCCGACTTAGATGCTTCAACAGCGCTGGCCGCCGTTTTGATTTCAGCGTGTGAGTCAGCTAGGTTGGTAATACCTGTGGTGTAACTATCCAAGATAGGTTTTCTGAACTCATCCCTATTAACGTCATATGTCACCCCACGGCATATTACTACTTGATTGAGCTGGTTTTGCTTCATCAGACCAGATTCGACTGCAGTGGCATTAGGATTTGCTTTGTACTTATCTTTAATTAATTTCTCACCGTAGACAATAAGATCATCAACAGCAGTTTTAACTGCGTTATGATTCATATTGGGGAAATCTTTCTGTAGTTGTTTTTTCTTTTGAACCAGCTGCTCGTCCATAGCAATTTCAACAAAGTCACCAATGTTAACTGTTGTGACATACGCTGCTGCATAAATACATGATAAATTATAAACCTCGTTAGAGGCTACAGCAAGACGCCTACATAGTTTATACAGTTGCTCAGGCCAAGCGGGAGCAATATCGTCAAACATCGCTCTGTAACCCTTTAAAATGTATTCGACGATTTTAGAGCCGGCACTGGTAGAGAACTTGGTCTCTTGCATAGATTTAAAGCCTGCGCTAAAACAAATTTTGTTTGTAATAGGTATACCAAACTCCGTGCATGCTCTCCAATAGACAGAGCTAAAGCGCACGACGTTTGCATGTACTATGCGGCTAGTCTCATCGTCATAGACAACCTCAATGGCTCCAAATAGCTTTTCAAATGTTTGCTCATTGCTGAGCTTTGTTGCAATATTTCGTGCTTTGATTTTTGGTATCAAAATGCTGTTCCTTTTTCCGTGAATAAGGCGTTTTAAGGTATTTGCCTTTAGCCGGCGTAATTTAAACCAGCTAAAGGCAGTGAACTGTTTTACTCGTCAAAACTATGGTCATCGTCCTCGCTGTTGACAATTACAAAGTTATTGTCTTGTTTGCGGTGCAATAGCTTGTAGCCAAATGCTGCCATGTAGTGGTGAAACATATTGACAGGCACATTACCGCATTCGCTGAAATCAAAACCATCTATAACGTTTTGAATTTGCATGGGGTTATCAGCCGCTACAGTTGATTTACACACATGTTCATGCAAGATAGGATTATTTTGCATGTCATGGTTTACAGCAGCAAACTCTTTTCCAATGTAACTCGTAGCAATACGGCCTTCGGATTGACCCCAAAACCGCGTGCCTTGATCTGTGTATGGCCTTGAAGTTTTTGTATCCCTGTTCTTAGGGCAGATAAGTCCATGCATTTGCACTCGTGCGCTGCTGGTAGCTGACCAATTGGTGGTGGTTTGCTGGAGCAAAATCATATACAGTTTGCCCATAAGCACATTTTGTTTACTCAATGATCTCTGGCCTTGGCTGTTATAGATCCAGATAGGTTCAATCTTAGGAGCAAACATAGAGCGGCTTAGTGCCTGCTGAATATCGCAAAGCTTATAAGCGTTGTTGGTTGGAATAATGACATATGTTCCATGTTTGATTACATGCTCGAGATTGATTTGCATATCCTGCAAACTCATCTGCCCACGCATATCCATATCAGGATTGAAATGTGCGTAGTAGAAATTAAGCAAGTCAAACGCTTCTTTGATTTTAGGATGGCCTGTCAGATCTACATCACTGTAGCTTGGCACGCCAAGCATATTGCACACTGCCTCAATGGCTGGCTTGCCTGAAGCGTTAACGTAAGGCTCATACAACCTACCTACGTTCATACGTCCAATACTTGGCTCAGATACCACATCGGCAACAATCCCGTCTTGTGTCATAGGCATTTTATCGTCATCGACAATACTCACTAGCACGCCTTTGCCGCCATTGATGTCAGTGATCTTTGAGCCAAACGTTGGCACGTTAGAATGTCTAATGAGTACAGATACATAGACGTTATCAAGTGGCTCTTTGCGAATAGATAGATCAACACGCAGATGCGGTGATTTACCAGCCATCAGCAGTTTTGAATGTGTAAGAAAATTTTGCAATGCATGGCTGAGTTTTGGCTCTCTGCCATGTTTTCTAAGAAATGGCAGTCTTATCTGTGTTTCATAAAAATCATTAATACCTGCCAGGTATTGACTATGCAACACGTCGTACTTACTAGCATGCACAATGTGGTCTTCTTCTCGTTTTGCCTTTGGGTTTAAGATTGTCGTGATATCAACAACCTCGCCACCTGGTTTTGCGTATACGATTGTATCAAAAGGCTCTATAGGCTGCATCAAAGAAGTGTTTGTCAAATCGACGTTGATGTAATCGTTATCAGTTCGTCTGACTGCACCAACAATACCATTTTCTTTGATTTTATCTCCAATATTTGGAAATGGCTTATAGTATGTTTCATCGCCATGTACATTTAGCGCAATAGTGTTTTTACCATATGTAAGCACAACACGCTCGTATGTAGTGTACCTGAGTTTTTCTAGGAAATCACGACGCACTTTCATACCGTCTTCAGCACCTGCTGGGTCAGTGATCATGACTACGTTAGCATTAACGCCGTAGTTGTACCAGCCGTCATCAGTAACTTGTGGTGACGTTAGAAAGGCTTGTCCACGTCTGACATGTGAGCCAGTATGCAGCTTGTTCCAGTTTTTGGTTTTCTTGTATTTAAAACCAATTTCTTCATGGAAAAAATGATTTTCGTTGAGTACTAAACAGTCGTAGTCCCACATAGCTTGCGGATCGCTTGGATCGCATTCGATCATCACAAACGTTTCTGGGTTATGCTTGTAGATAGTTGATCCCATTTTAACTGGATACTTCTCATGCACTAAAATAATTTTGCCGTCACATGGCATTTGTGCTTGATACGTGTATTTTCCAAACTCTCCTTCAAAGCCACTGCTAAAGAGTCTGGGCTCTGCGCCGTGCTCAAGGGTTAGCGATTGACCAAGGTGCGAATTGACCATTTGTAGGCGTGATGCACTGGTATTACCTACTACTGGGTTGATAGCCGTAATGCCAAGCATCTCTGGATGCAGCTCACTAGCGTCTTCACCGATATTTACACCTGCGTTTGCTGTTGAATAATCCATTACAGATCTCCATGTTGGTTAATGGTTTGTTTATACTAATTACTAGTATACCATACTAGTAATGTAGGTATGGAATTTTTTAGAGATGCGGTTTAAACCAATTTTTTGACACAATTTACTGAATATACAAAATGATTACATTAGAAAACTACGCAACCCAACATCCAATGCTCAGGCAACTACCCGGTTCAAACAACAATGAGTATTTTTCAGAAGAGTTGTTTCATCAGCTGCAGCCTCACATCTCATTAATATTAAAATTCAGTGGAGTAATTACCGTTAATGTTGATCCTAGCTATATTGATATGTACGCTGGGGACTTCTATGGATATCTAAATCGGTTTCAACCTTCTGTACCGTATGAGCTGTATTGGCTCAGCTGTCGGTTATCTGGCATGAATGGGCCTAACGATTTTGATAAACGTTTTTTAACACTTTACCTATTGGTCGATACCGATGTCATTGATAAGGTCATTACAACTAAAAAAGCTATTCAAAGGTCGGCTTTCTAATTAAAAAAAAAACATACTCTACACTCCCTCTAGGGGAGTGTAGAGATATGATCTTTTACTTACTGTTTAAACAGATGAATAAAATCGTCATGAACGAATTGCAGGGCATTGCCATTTTGCCGCACGGCAGCCATACACAATTCAGGTGTTTGCACCTGAACGTAATACAAGGCATTGCCATATTGCTGTACGGCAGCCATACACAGTTCAGGTGTTTGCACCCGAACATATTGCAGGGCAGAGCCACAATGCTGGACAGCAGCCATACACAGTTCA
>JACCDZ010028991.1_pt1 | contig 10479 bp, 9 predicted proteins | sample 7449551 | NCBI WGS metagenome assembly JACCDZ01 (sample SAMN15323452, study PRJNA562643) | freshwater metagenome | isolation source: river surface water | place: USA:Blue River Watershed | collected 2017-08-18
TAAAAGCGGTCATAGCACGAGTGCCATTAATACCAACCAACCAATCTGATTCTGAGCGGCAGCGTGCGGCATTGGCTAGGTTCATGAGTTCTTCATCAGGGCGTAGCTGAGCAAAGCCATCCCGAATGGCAGCGGGTGTCATCGATTGCAACCATAGACGTTGTACTTTTTGGCTAGCTTGCGTGTATTGGGCAATCAATCTAAAAATCAACTCACCTTCGCGTCCCGCGTCGCATGCATTGATTAATCGATCAATGTCTTTACGTTTAATGAGTTTTTTTAATACTTTAAGGCGCGCCTCAGTTTTAGCAATCGGCCTTAAGTCAAAGTGAGGGGGTATGACAGGCAAATGATTAAATGACCATTTGCCCCGTTTAACTTCATATTGCTCTGGGGCTGCAATTTCTAATAGGTGGCCTACAGCCGATGACACGACATAGTCATCGCTTTCAAAATAGTCATCATGCTTCGTGAAGCCACCTAAAGCACGTGCAATATCAGCAGCTACAGAAGGTTTTTCTGCAATGATTAGGGCTTTTAATTTATCTGTGGAGCCGGTACTTTTTGCCAATTTTTTGTTCCTTCAGACACTTTTTTGGGTCATTTCCTTTTTTCATTATTAACCGATAAATAAAAAATTAGGAAATTTCTCTGAATGTCCTTTCAATGGCAGCACAGAGACCAAGACCCGCTAATGATGTATAGAAGGTCTGTAAGTCTTTAATTCTACGAGGATATCTTCCAGGCTATGGACTAATTTTGCGCCGTTTTGAATCAGCAAATGGCAGCCTCGGTGGGATATTCTGGTCACATCGCCTGGTATGGCCATGACTTCACGGCCTAATTCATTAGCAAAATCAGCGGTAATTAGGGATCCCGATTTTGGTGCCGCCTCTGTCACTATGGTGGCCTGACTGAGCGCTGCGATTAAACGATTGCGTTGTACAAAGAAGTTTGGCCTGACCTTTTTATCAGCAGCATATTCAGATATACATAGGTGATTTTTACAAATCTCTTTTTGAAAAAATAGATTTTCTTTTGGGTAGACTTGCGTCAGGGGGGTGCCGCAGACAGCCACTGTGCTGCCTGAACGGACTGCAGCCATGGCCCCAGTATGAGCTGCAGTATCTACCCCCCTCGCAAGACCTGAAATAATGACAAAACCCCGTCTCGCTAATTGATATGCCAAGAAATAGCTGAGGCTCAAACTTTGATGGCTGGGGTTGCGAGACCCTACGATGGCCACAATAGGTTTAGTCAGTAACTCTATATTTCCCTGGTAATAGATTTGACTTGGAGGATCGGCAAGATCAAATAGTTTGGGGGGATAATGCAGATCAGTCGGTTTCAGTGTCAAAATATTACTCATGCAAGAAATCTAAACTAGTACTTTGGAAATGAGAACTTCCAAATTACTTATTTTGTTGTAGGAATCACGATGGCTTTATTACCCATACTTCATTACCCTGATCCAAGACTGCATACCATTGCAAAGCCAGTGGAGCGCGTCGATGAGAAGATTCGTCAATTGGTTGCCGACATGGCAGAAACTATGTATGACGCGCCGGGGATTGGTTTGGCAGCCACGCAGGTTAATGTGCATCTGCAAGTTATCGTGATTGATTTGTCCGATGATCGGGATCAGTTACAGGTATTTATCAATCCTCAAATTACTTGGGCCAGTGTAGAGAAGAAAAACTGGCAAGAAGGTTGTTTGTCTGTGCCAGATTTCTTTGATGAGGTTGAAAGACCTGCAGAAGTCAAAGTTAAAGCTTTAGATATCGATGGCCAAGAGTTTGAAATCAAGGCTGATGGTCTCTTGGCTGTCTGTATCCAACATGAGATGGATCATTTGAAGGGCAAAGTATTTGTTGAGTACTTATCATCGCTTAAGCGAATGAGAATTTCTAGCAAACTCAAGAAAAAGGCGCGCCTGGCGCTTTGAAATGAAGAAAGTAGTTTTTGCCGGAACTCCAGAGTTTGCAGCGAAGGCCTTAGAGGCGATTGTGGCGGCTGGGTACCCCGTCGTGATGTGTCTAACGCAACCTGATCGGCCTGCCGGACGAGGGATGCATCTGCAGGCGAGCCCCGTCAAACGTTTGGCTCAGGATTTAAACATCCCTGTTTTGCAGCCCACCTCTTTGAAGGTCAACGGTAAATATTCAGAAGAGGCTCAAGCAGCACTCGCGCAACTACAAAGCATTGAGTTTGATGTGATGATTGTTGCAGCGTATGGTCTTTTGTTGCCCCAAGAAGTTTTCGATATTGCTACGCGTGATGGGCGTGCGGGCTGTATCAATATTCATGCCTCCCTATTGCCACGTTGGCGAGGCGCAGCGCCTATTCAAAGAGCTATTGAAGCAGGCGATACAGAGACCGGGATCGCCATTATGCAAATGGATTTGGGTCTTGATACAGGCCCAGTGATTTGTCAAGAAAGCCTATCGATTGGTGCCGATGAGACGGCGCTTGATTTACACGATCGTTTGGCCGAACAGGGCGCGCGATTAATTGTGCAGGTCTTACATCGTTTAAATGAAGAAGGCGCAGTGTCTGCTATACCGCAAGCTGAATTAGGAGTTACTTATGCTGCCAAAATCCAGAAAGATGAGGCGCAGATTGAATGGGCCCTGAATGCAAAAGTACTGCATAAAAAAATTAGTGCCTTCAATCCTTTTCCAGGTGCAGTGGCATATTTGGATGAAGAAAAAACCAGTTTTATTAAAGTTTGGCGCTCATCTTTAGCGGATCCTCAAAAACAGAATTCAGACCCGGGGACTATCCTTGAAATCAATGATCGAGGTGTTTTGCTTCAGACCGGTGAAGGTTGTCTCTATTTAAAAGAATTACAAAAGCCAGGTGGTAAAAGACAAGATGCAAGCACATTCGCCTTGCAACAATCATGGTGCGTGGGCCAGCGCCTCTTTTAACCCCCTTGAAGACTCAACAATTGGACCTATATTAGATTGCCTCAGAGCCTCTAAAATAAGGCTTAGCTAGAACAAAGGAGTGAACCATGTTTAATTGGGTAAAAACCGCCATGTTGATGGCTGCCATTACCGCCCTATTTATTGTTGTGGGTGGCATGATTGGCGGTGAGCAAGGTATGTTGCTAGCCCTATTGCTAGCTTTAGGCATGAACTTCTTTAGCTATTGGTTCTCCGATAGCATGGTGTTGCGCATGATGAATGCGCGAGAGGTTGACGAGGTGACTGCGCCTCATTTTTATCGCATGGTTCAAGAGTTGGCTTATAAAGCCCAGTTACCGATGCCGCGCGTTTATTTGATCGATGAAGAAGCGCCTAATGCATTTGCTACAGGTAGAAACCCACAGCATGCAGCAGTGGCAGCCACTACGGGCATCCTAAGAATTTTGTCAGAGCGAGAGTTGCGTGGCGTGATGGCTCATGAGTTGGCGCACGTCAAACATCGAGACATTTTGATTTCTACAATTTCTGCCACCATGGCAGGCGCCTTATCAGCCCTTGCTAACTTTGCGATGTTCTTTGGTGGTCGTGACTCAGAAGGACGCCCTGCTAATCCAATAGCGAGTATTTTGGTCGCGATTTTGGCGCCATTAGCGGCAAGTTTGATTCAGATGGCTATCTCTCGTGCCCGTGAGTATGAGGCTGATCGTGGTGGTGCAGAAATTTGCGGTGATCCTAGCGCCCTAGCTAGCGCCTTGGATAAGATTCATCGTTATGCGAGTGGGCAACATTTTGATGCTGTAGAGCATCACCCTGAAACAGCTCAAATGATGATCATGAACCCATTATCAGGTGGAGGCATTCAGGGTTTATTCTCCACCCACCCACCGACTGAAGAGCGTATTGCACGATTGATGGAAATGGCCAAGACAGGCAGCTATCCTGGTTGATTCAGCAAAAAAAGGAGTTAACTTGGCCGAGGCTATCGTTGCCTCAGCCAAAGTAATTTCACAGGTTCAAGCGGGGCAGTCACTCAGCCAACTACTGCCAACGCTTGATAATAAGCTAAGGCCTGCTGTTCAGAGCATCGTTTTTCAGGCTCTCAGAAAAGCATCTTGGGCCGATGCCATTATTCAAGATTATTTGAGTCGTGCGCCATCTGATGAACTTAGGCAATTACTAAGAGTAGCGATTGCCCTATTGCCAGATGGTTCTGAGCAAAATACTTATTCTGCTCATACGCTCGTTAATGAAACTGTTAAAGCAGCGGCGCTATCTAAAAAAACATTTCATGCTAAGGGCTTGTTGAATGCGGTGATGCGTAAACTCATTGGGCAGACCTCGCTTTATCAAGAATACCCTTTAGATCAATACTTACCATTTCCGCAATGGTGGCAAAACAAAATACAAAGAGCGTACCCCGATCAATTTGCCAGTATTTATCGTTCAGCTTATCAAGCCGCGCCCTTAACTATTCGTCTAAATTTAAAAAAACTAAATACTCAAGAAAAAATCAAGGCATATCTGGATTCCTTATCAACTGCTGGCTTTGATTGGATCGACTGTCCAACAATCTCTGGACATAACTTAATGCAGGCGAAGATTATTCTCAATCCAAAACCTGTGCAGCTGATTCCGGGTTTTGATCTGGGTTTATTTTCAGTACAAGATGCGAGTGCACAGTTAGCGGCCAAGCTAATCGATGTGCCGCCCAAAGCCATGGTCCTGGATGCTTGTGCAGCACCTGGAGGTAAAACCGCGCACATACTAGAAACTTACGATGTTACCGTTGATGCAGTTGAGATTGACCCTGAGAGGGCAGCCCGCATTGATGAGAATTTACGGCGTTTGGGATTAGAAAATTATCGAATAGAAGTGGCAGATGCCAGTGCCAATCTGGGCAGTTTTGAGCAAGAGCGATATGACGCCATATTAGCGGACGTGCCATGCTCGGCCTCCGGCATTTTTCGTAGACACCCCGATATACCCTATCTCCGCTTAGCCGAAGACATCAGCCAGTTAGTTGATATTCAAAGAAAAATTCTCACGAATTTATGGTCAAGGCTTAAGCCCGGTGGTAAATTACTCTACGTGACTTGTTCAATATTCCCTGATGAGGGTGAAGAGCAGGCTCAGTGGTTGATGCAACATTTAGCCGGAATTACTCGTCATGAGGCGCCTGGCCAGATCTTGCCATCAGAATTTAACGACGGGTTTTATTACGCACTTTTTTCAAAACAATAAAGTTCACAATGCGCTTTGCCATTAAAAAAGTAATAACTTTTTTTGGGGCCGCAATATTGGTCCTTGGTATAGCGCATGCGCAGAGCCTAGCATTCAAATCCATAGAGCTTTTAAATAAGGATAAAAATTGGGTGCTAGCTTCTAAGATTTCTTTAGAGCTTAATCCCACCTTAGAGCAATTTGTCAAAAAAGGACTAACTCTTTATTTCGTTGCTGACTTTCAATTAAGTAAATCTCGTTGGTACTGGTTTGATGAAAAAATTGTCGAGCATTCTCGGGTAATGAAAATTACCTACCATGCGCTCACTAATCAATATCGTGTCACATTAGATGGCTTGAGTGTTGTGGCCCCCTCATTGAAAGACGCGTTGACTGTGGTGGGAACCATTGAGGATTGGCCGGTCATTGAGCAGGCCCAGGTTGTAGATGGTCAAGTCTATCAAGCTGCTTTAAGAATTCGTTTAGACACGAATCAATTTGCGAAGCCTTTACAGGTAAACGCTCTCAACTCGAAATCTTTAAATATGCAAAGTGATTGGCGACGCTTTGAGTTTGTGCCCAAGAAGGTTGCTCCATAAGCATCATGCTCAATACTTTTGCAAAACCATTTTTTGTTAGCTTAATTGCGATATTGGCATTGACACTTTTAGTGCTCTTAGCCTTGGCGTCCGCTAATACACAGTTTTTTGATCAGTATTTCACTTGGCTTTATGTTGCCAATATTGTCATTGGCCTCATATTTTTATTTGTCATTATCACGCTGGTATTTAATTTGTGGTTGCGCTGGCGAAAGGGCCAATTTGGTTCTAAGCTGATCATTAAGCTCGCCGCTTTTTTTGCTTTGGTGGGCGTCTTGCCGGGTGCCATTTTGTATGGCGTATCTTTACAGTTTGTGTCTCGCAGTATTGAGTCTTGGTTTGACGTTAAGGTTGAAAACGCCCTAGAAGCCGGCCTCTCATTGGGTAAGTCAACAATACAGATAACCCGCCAAGATTTATTGCAAAAAGGCACAGAGCTCGCTACAGAAATTGATGCGATTAGTCGTCGTTCTGGCGAGGGGGGTTTAACACTTCTTTTATCTAGACAGCGACAACAAATAGATTTAGATGAGCTCACACTTTTGGTGAACGCTCAAAAAGTGGTAGCTTCCTCTACAACGGGTTTGGTTTCATACGCCAGTCAAATGGGTGTTGTCGATAAGTTAGATCAAGCCAAATTAAAAGGTAGCTATATTGAGATTGATGAGCCTAACCGTGAGCTTGATAAATCGAGCTATACCATCAAGATATTGATACCGATTTACTACGGATCATCATCTTTGGGTGTCTTTAATCTACGTAGTCGTTCAGAAGATCGTTTCTTATTGCTGGTTAAGAATCTACCAGTAGGTTTAAGTAATAATGCGTTAGCAGTTCAAGAGGCCTATACAGAGTATCAAGAGAAAGCTCTTGGTCGTTCAGGCTTGAGAAAGATGTATATCGGCACTTTGACCATCAGCTTATTCTTGGCCATGTTCATAGCGATGGGGCTTGCCTTATATTTGGGCCGACAGCTTGCCTATCCTTTAATTACCTTGCTCAAGGGTACTAAAGAAGTCGCAGAGGGTAATCTGAGCCCGAAGCCAGAAATTAATACTGGTGATGAACTCGGCTTACTCACTAAGCAATTTAATTTGATGACTTCTCAATTAAGAGAAGCCCGCACATCGATAGAGCAGGCTAGGAAGTTTTCTGAAACTGTTTTGTCTAACTTAAGTGCTGGTGTTTGTGTGTTTGATATAGATTTTCGTTTGGTACTTGCTAATAGTGGTGCCGACAGAATCTTTTCACTGCCATTGCAACAAGCGCATGGCAAAAAATTATCAGACTTTCCTAAGTTGGTGCGATTAGAGCAAATGGTGCAAGAGGCTTTTGCTACCCATGAGGTGATTTCTGATGATGACCATTGGCAAAAACAATTAATCTTAGATGATGGCTTAGCTATTGATCCGCAACATGAACATGGAATTACTTTGTTGGCGCGTGGCTCTAAGCTGTCGACAGGACAATATATTTTAGTTTTTGACGATATATCGGACGTGGTCAGCGCTCAAAGAGCTTTGGCTTGGGGCGAAGTCGCAAGACGTTTGGCACATGAAATAAAAAACCCACTCACACCCATACAGTTATCAGCTGAACGTTTGCAGCAAAAGCTATCGGATTCTTTAGAGCAATCACAAAAAGAGTTGTTGGAAAAAAGTACCAATACCATCATTAATCAGGTGCAAGCCATGAAAACCATGGTGGATGACTTTAGAGACTTTGCTAAAACACCTGAAGCAAATTTACAAGATATGTCTTTAAATGGCTTGATTGAAGAGTTGCTAGGTTTGTATGAACAAGTAGGCATTCAAGCGCAGCTGGATTCTCGTTGCCCTATGATGAAGGGTGACCCGACACAATTGCGCCAGGTGATTCATAATTTGTTACAAAACTCGATGGATGCGTCTTCAGATGCTGGCCGACAGCCTGAAGTGATAGTCAAAACTGAGTATCTACCCTTTACCGCAACTAGCACGAATGGGAAAGGCGTCATCAGAATGACAGTGAAGGATAGTGGAAGCGGTTTCCCGGCGAAAATTTTAGCTAGAGCGTTTGAGCCCTATGTCACTACGAAAGCTAAGGGCACTGGTTTAGGTTTGGCGATGGTGAAAAAGATTGTTGATGATCATCAGGCGAAGATTGAAATTAGGAATATCGTCGTCAATGAGAGTGTGACGGGTGCAGAAGTATCAATATTATTTAATCGTTTGGTGTAACTATGGCAAGCATATTGGTTGTAGATGATGAAATGGGAATTCGTGAGTTACTCAACGAGATCCTCACTGATGAGGGGCATACAGTCATTGCCGCAGAAAATGCAGAAGAGGCTAGACGTGCTCGTGATAACTTAGATCCAGATTTAGTTCTTTTAGACATTTGGATGCCTGATATTGATGGTGTCACATTACTTAAAGAGTGGTCGACAAACGGTAAGTTAACGATGCCCGTTGTGATGATGTCTGGGCATGCCACGATTGATACGGCTGTAGAAGCAACTCGCATTGGCGCGATTAACTTTTTAGAAAAACCAATTGCTTTACAAAAGTTATTAAAAACTGTTGAGGCGGCTTTGGAGAAGGCACCTCCTAAAGAGTTTAGAGAGCCCCCTGCTTCACTGGATCTCAAAGAAAAGCCAATCAATGAGGTTGCTAAGATAGAAAAGGTTGACTCTACTCGTCCAGCAAGTAGCTTTGATACAACTTATGTTGATCTACCACTAAGAGAAGCCCGGGACTTATTTGAAAAAGCTTATTTTGAATATCATTTGGCTCAAGCACAGGGCAGTATGACTAGGGTTTCTGAAAGAACAGGTTTAGAGAGAACCCACTTGTATAGAAAATTAAAGACTTTAGGGATAGATGTCAGCGCTTATAAGGCTGAATAACTTGTAGCCACAATCGTTGAAATTAGTATTCAAAGTTTTACACATAGACATCAGATACACATTATTGGTCTATTGATTTCTAGTCATGCAAATGTATCGCCCTAGTTAAGTTGGGGCTAATTTGATTTTTTATTTGATGATAAATTCAGCAATCAAATAACAGGTTAGCCATGACAAACACAACTATTCAATATATTGCTACAGCACTATTTGGTATCGCTGTTTTACATACTTTCTGTGCATTCTATTTTGAAAGATTGGCGCATAAGTCTGCCAATCACTCTGGCTTATTTCACTTATTAGGTGAGGTCGAGGTCGTATTTGGCTTTTGGGCCATGATTCTCATCATCAGCATGGCGTTTGTGGCAGGCACTTCCACTGCAGTTAACTATGCAGAGTCACGTAATTACACAGAGCCACTATTTGTATTTGTAATTATGGTGATAGCCGCCAGTAAGCCTATTTTATTTCTAGCCAAACAAGCCGTGCTAGCGGTTTCACAACTATTGGTGAAGCTTTTTAGGTTAAAGGCTAACGTAGCTAATTATTTTGTAACACTGTCATTTGTTCCCATATTAGGCTCACTCATTACCGAGCCAGCTGCAATGACATTAGCAGCTTTTTTATTAAGGGATAGCATCTTTAGTAAAACAAAATCAGTCAAGTTAATGTACTTAACTATAGGTGTATTGTTCGTCAATATTTCTATTGGTGGAGCGCTCACCAGTTTTGCGGCGCCGCCGATACTGATGGTCACATCTGCTTGGGGTTGGGATACAGCTTATGTATTTCAAACATTTGGTATTAAGGCCTCTATAGCTGTGTTAGTCAATGCTGTACTTCTCACATTATTGGTACATAAAGATTTGCCACAACAAACTTCATCCAATGAAAAAGACGAAATGCCTTTATGGGTTGTTGCTACGCACATGGCCTTTTTGTTAGGCGTGGTTATTTTTGCCCATCACCCCGTTATCTTTATGGGCCTATTACTATTTTTTATTGGTTATACCTATGCCTACAGTACTTATCAATCGAAATTGATTTTGAAAGAAGCCTTGCTAGTGGCATTCTTCTTGGCTGGGTTGGTTGTTTTAGGTGGTTTACAGCAATGGTGGCTACAACCATTGCTTAGCGGAATGAGTAACACGGCAGTATTTTATGGAGCAACATTACTGACTGCTATTACAGATAATGCCGCCCTTACTTATTTAGGATCACTAGTAGAGGGAACTACGGAAGAGTTTAGGTATGCTTTAGTGGCAGGCGCTTTAACAGGTGGTGGATTAACTGTGATTGCCAATGCCCCGAATCCCGCAGGCTTAGCGATACTTAAGGACTCATTTCCAGATCAGGCCGTATCAGCATTAAAACTGTTTGCATCTGCGATACCACCCACGCTAGTTGCAATTATTGCGTTTAGATTTATCTAAATTAATACTAATCAATGGAACTGCCTGAAACCCTAAGTGTATGGGTTTCAGGTGGTTTATCCCTAATGCATTGATATACTGCTTGGGTGATATGGTTGACTTAACTAAGACACCCGATAACTTGCCAATTCCAGAAGATGATGGTGCCGCTAATCATCTAGTTGGAATGACTTTGCCTAAGTTATCTTTACAAGCTACCAATAATCAAAAAATAGATTTTTCTTCGCATAGCAAGTTTTTAGTTATCTACTGCTATCCAATGACTGGAAGACCCGATGTGCCATTACCCGATGGCTGGGATGAGATACCTGGTGCTCGAGGTTGTACGCCACAAAGTTGTTCATTTAGAGACCACTACAAAGAATTACAAGAGTTGAAAGCTGAGGTAATTGGTCTAAGTGTTCAAACGA
>JACCDZ011201923.1_pt1 | contig 10479 bp, 7 predicted proteins | sample 7449551 | NCBI WGS metagenome assembly JACCDZ01 (sample SAMN15323452, study PRJNA562643) | freshwater metagenome | isolation source: river surface water | place: USA:Blue River Watershed | collected 2017-08-18
AAGGCAGCCCCGAGAACTTTGCACCCAGCGTCAACACCACCGGTACATCCTTCGACGCCACCGAACAGATCTACGACAACATCGTCGACTTCGAGCGCGGCGGCACCAAGGTCGTTCCCGGCTTGGCCGAAAGCTGGACCGTTTCCAAGGACGGCACCGAGTACACCTTCAAGCTGCGCAAGGGCGTGAAGTGGCACTCCAACAAGAACTTCACCGCCTCGCGTGACTTCAATGCGGACGACGTGCTCTTCACTATCGAGCGCCAGTGGAAAGAGAACGATCCCTACTTCAAGGTAACCAGCTCCAACCACGCCTATTTCGGTGACATGGGCATGCCCAAGCTGCTCAAGTCCGTGGACAAGGTGGACGACTACACCATCAAATTCACGCTGAATCAGCCCGAGGCTCCTTTCCTGGCCAATATGGCCATGCAATGGGCCGGTATCCAGTCCAAGGAATACGCCATCGCCATGCTGAAGGCCGGTTCGCCCGAGAAGATCGACCAGGAACCCATCGGTACTGGTCCCTTCATGCTGGTGCAGTACCAGAAAGACGCCATCATCCGCTACAAGGCTTTCCCCCAGCACTATGCCGGCAAGGCCAAGATCGATGACCTGATCTTCTCCATCACACCGGACGCATCGGTGCGCTGGGCCAAGCTGCAAAAGGGCGAGTGCCATGTCATGCCCTACCCCAACCCCGCCGATCTGGATGCCATTCGCAAGGACGCCAATGTGACGGTGATGGAGCAGCCTGGCCTGAACATTGGCTACCTGGCCTACAACACCACCAAGAAGCCCTTTGACGACGTGCGTGTGCGCAAAGCCGTCAACATGGCCATCGACAAGAAGGCCTTGGTGCAAGCGGTGTACCTGAGCACCGGCGTGCCGGCCACCAACCCCATTCCACCCACACAGTGGTCCTACCTGAAGACACTGAAGGACGACGCTTACAACCCCGCTGAAGCCAAGAAGCTGCTCGCCGCTGCCGGCTACAAGGACGGCTTCACCACCGACCTGTGGGCCATGCCAGTGCAGCGCCCCTACAACCCCAATGCAAAGCGCATTGCCGAGCTGATGCAGGCCGACTTGGCCAAGGTGGGCGTCAAGGCCGAAATCAAGAGCTTTGAATGGGGTGAGTACCGCAAGCGCATGCAGGCTGGCGAACACCAGATGGGCATGCTGGGCTGGACCGGCGACAACGGAGACCCAGACAACTTCCTCAACACCTTGCTGGGCTGCTCTTCCGCCAAGCAAAACGGCTCCAACGTGGCCAAGTTCTGCTTCCAGCCGTTTGAAGACTTGGTGCAAAAAGCCAAGGTCACCAGCGACGTGAAGGAGCGCACCAAGCTGTACGAAAAAGCCCAGGTGATCTTCAAAGAGCAGGCGCCCTGGTTCACCATCGCCCACGCGGTGCAGTTGAAGCCCGTGCGCAAAGAAGTCGTCGACTTTAAGCTCAGCCCCTTCGGCCGCCACACCTTCTACGGCGTGGACATCAAGAACTGATCAGCTTCGCAGCAGCAAAAAGGCCGGTACAGAGTACCGGCCTTTTTTTATGCAAATCGGGCTCTAGCCCCCGAATAGCAAGCGCATGGCGCTTTCAAAAAGATAGCAAATCAAGTCTGGTCAATGCCCGTCTTGGTATTGTTCGCGGATCGCAAGAACTTCGTCCCAAGAGTCGAGAAATGCTTGTACAACGGCGGGATCAAAGTGTTTGCCGGCTCCGGTTCGCAAGTTCTCCACCGCGTCTTCCAGTGACCAGGCTTTCTTGTAGGGACGCTCCGAGGTCAGCGCATCGAATACATCGGCGACGGCGACTATTCGGCTAAAAATCGGAATTTCCTCGCCCTTCAGACCCGCAGGGTATCCACTACCGTCCCATTTTTCATGGTGTCCACGGGCAATTTCCGCACCCACTTGCATGGCCCTGGACGAGCTGCCCTGCAACAGTTCGTAGCCAAATACGGCGTGCTGTTTCATCACCTCAAATTCTTCCGGCTCCAAGCGCGCCGGTTTGAGCAGAATTTTGTCGGGAATGCCCACTTTGCCAATGTCGTGCATGGGAGCAGCCTCCAGCAACAAGTCCTGCTCCTCCAGGGGCATGCCCATGCGGGCTGCAATAAGGCGGGAGTAATGCGCCATGCGCTGAATATGCGCACCGGTTTCAGGGTCACGAAATTCCGCCGCACGGCAAAGACGCATCACAGTTTCCCGCTCACGCTGCACAATCTCCAAGGTCGCCTTGCGGACCTCGTCGGCAAGCCAACTGGCGCGGTCCTTGAGGCTTTTGCGGGCCTCGGACAGCGTCAGCATGTTCTTCACCCGCGCCAAGAACTCCACCTTGTCGACAGGTTTGGTCAGAAAGTCACTGGCGCCAGAGTCCAGCGCACGGTAACGAATTTGTTTCTGGTCATTGGCCGTAATCATGAGCACTGGCACTTCGCCATTGCCAGCAAGGACCTGGTAATGCTGAATGAATTCCAAGCCGTCCATGCCCGGCATCATGTAGTCCACGATGACAAGATCCGACGGGTTCGATTTGGCCCACTCCAAGGCCAGCAGCGGGTCTGCAAACGGATGGGGCACACAGCCTTCGAGTTTCTTCACCAGCGCGCCAAAAAGCACGAGGTTGACCTCGTTGTCATCCACGATCAATACATGTTGGGTCATTTCATGCGCTTTCTTCCATCGGCACTATTGCACCGGCACCACTTGCCGCAAAGCTGCAATCACTTGCTCCACGTTTGAACACAGTTGGGCCACATGCTGTGCCATGCCATCGACTTGACCCTGACTTGCCGCCAACTCCATCTGCGCAGCGACTTCGGCGGCGGGTTGCGCACCGAAAAGGTTCAAGGTACCTTTGAGCGCATGCACCGTGTGCATAAATGACTCCATGTCCTTGTCCAGCAAGTTGGCCTCAAGTTTGGCCCGGTCGTGCGGCCATTGCTCCACAAAGGTATCGGCAACGATTTCCACCATTTCCATGTCTTGCTGGCGCATCGCGGCCAGGTAGTCAAAGGCACCGAGACCACCACTGGCCTCCCCAAACTCTTTGCCAAAGACAGACTCCAAGCCGATAGGCTGGGTCAGATTGCGTGGATTGAAGCGCTCCAGCATGGCCTGCAACTCTGCGGCCTTGATGGGCTTGGACAAGTATTCGTCCATACCTGCTTCGATACACCGCTCCCGGTCTCCCTGCATGGCGTTGGCGGTCATGGCAACGATAGGGACCCGCCGGCCGGGCTGTTTGGCGCGGATCAGGCGGGTGGCCTCCAGGCCGTCCATGACAGGCATTTGCATGTCCATCAGCACCACGTCGTAGTCCTTGGCCAGCACCTTGTCGACAGCAATGCGTCCGTTGTCGGCTACTTCCGTTTCGTGCCCCCAGCGTTCCAGCAAGGCCAAGGCCAGTTTCTGGTTGACGATGTGGTCTTCCACCAATAGCACTTGCAAGGGCCGCTGCTGCTCGCGCAAAAGATGGCGTGTCACCAATTCCACCGGGCGGGAATCTGCCGGGGCCATTAACCTGGCGATGGCATCGAGCACTTCTTCGCGTGTGACGGGCTTGGAAAGGTAGCCGGCAATGCCAACCTCTTTGGCACGCTGCGCATCCCCTTTCATACCGGCGCTGGAGAGCATCAACATAGGGACGTCTGCGCACAAACGTTCCTGGCGTATGCGCGTGGCGGTGGTAAACCCGTCCATATCGGGCATCTGGGCATCGAGCAGCACCATGTCGCACCCCTTGTCGGCCGCGGACTGCGCACGCAACCACTCCAGCGCGTGCGCTCCCGAGGAGACGTCCTGGGTCTGCATACCCGCCTGGCGCAAAGTGCGGACCAACACCAGACGGTTAACTTCGTTATCGTCAACGATAAGCACCCGTTTGCCAAAGAACTCCACGGGAACCTGCTGCACATCTTCTGCATGCAGGTCGACATCCACCCGTGTAATGAAGTGGAAGGTACTACCTGCCCCCGGTTCACTTTCGACCCAAATTCGCCCCCCCATGGCCTGTGCCAACCGCGCGCAAATGGTCAGGCCCAAGCCGGTGCCGCCGTACTTGCGCGTAATCGAGCTGTCTTCTTGCGAAAACGCTTCGAAAATGGAGTCGAGCTTATTGGCGGGAATGCCGATACCGGTGTCCCGCACGCTGAACTGCAACGCGGTCTCGCCAGTCACCGTGCGCGGTGCCCGTGCCACACGCACCACAATTTCGCCCTTGGCCGTGAACTTGATGGCATTGCCCACAATGTTGACCAAAATCTGGCGCAAGCGCCCAGGGTCACCAATGACGTGCATGGGCACATCGGGCTCGATGTCGCAAACCAGCTCCAGCCCTTTCTCCTGGGCCCGCAAGGCAGTGGTCTTGAGCGTCTCGGCCACTGTGCGCCCCACATGGTAGGGAATGTGTTCGATGAGAAGCTTGCCCGCTTCGATTTTCGAGAAATCGAGAATGTCGTTGATCACCCGCAAAAGCGCCTCGGAGGAGGACTTCACAATGCCCAAGTACTCCTGCTGCTCCGCGTCCAGCTGGGTATCGAGCAGCAACTCGGTCATGCCAATCACACCGTTCATGGGTGTGCGAATTTCATGGCTCATATTGGCCAAAAAGTCCGATTTGGCCTTGTTCGCCGCTTCAGCGGCCGCCATGGCTTTTTGCAGCGCCTCGCTGGCCAGCTTGGACTCGGTGATGTCGGCAAAATATCCCGTAAATACCGTGCTGCCATCGGCCATACGCTTGGGCTGGGACTCCCCATGCACCCAGACGACTCCCCCCGTTTGGACATTCACATAACGGAAGTCCTGGCTCCACACTGCAATCTCCAGATGGGCCTGGGCCACAGAGGCATTCACGGCTTCCAGATCTTCAGGATGGATACACGAGAAAATACTGGCGGAATCTTCCATCACTTGCTGTGGCGCCAACCCCGTGATGGACTGGACTGCCGCGCTAATGAAAGGAATGGAGTGCGAACCGTCGGCGTGGAAGCGGAACTGGTACACCGCCACGGGCACGCTGCGCGTGATGTCGCGCAATCGGGCATCGGCCTCCACAAGCTCTGTGACGTCCTGCCAGATACCGGTAAACACCGTGGCCCCATCGTCGGCCAGTTCGGGTTCGGGATTGATCTCCGAACGAATCCAGCGCACCGATGCGTCCGACAACCGGACGCGGTACTCCCCTCGCCAAAAAGTGCGCTCGCGGGCTGCCAATAACACCCCATTGACAACACGTTCATAGTCTTCGGAAACAATTTGGCGGGTGGTGAGGCTGGCGTCGGCGAGCAAAGCCGCAGGACTAATGCCAAGCACTTCCTCAAGCCGCTCGCTCACAAAGTTGAACTTGTAATAAGCGTCGCTCACCTGCCACTGAAACACCACGCCCGGAACCGTGTTGGTAATGCGCCGCAAGCGGGCTTCGGCTCCCTTGATCTTGGTCTCCGTCGCCTTGCGCTCGGTAATGTCGGTGCGGATGGCGATGTACATCGTCGGTTTGCCCGCCTCGTCGCGCAAGGGCACGATGGTGGCATTCACCCAAAAAGCGGTACCGTCTTTGGCACGGTTGCATATTTCGCCATTCCACACATCACCACGTGCAATGGTCTCCCACATCCCAGCAAAGTACCGCGGGGAGTGCACACCCGCATTGAGTATGCGGTGGTTATTGCCCAGCAACTCCTGGCGTGTGTAACCACTGATTTGGCAAAGCTTGTCATTGGCGTAGGTAATGACACCATTCAGATCGGTGATGCTGACAATGGCGTGCTGGTCAAGTGCAAATTTTTGGTGCGCCAGGTCGGCCAAGGCGGCCTGCAAGTCTTTCTGGCTTTCCTCACGCTGCTGAAACAGCGTGCTCATCAATTCGGAGAGGCTCTCCAGGTCATCGTCCTTGAAAGCGCTTTGGTCCATGTCCACAAAGTCCATGAGCGATATGGCGGTCTGCTTCAAGGACTCGATGGCACGCGTGCGACTGGACAGTTCCTCACGGATACGCTGGTTGGTCTCCGTCAATTCTGCCGAACTCAGCTCCAAGCTGCGGGTTTTGAGTTCCAGGTCGCGGTCGCTTTGCACATAGGCTTCGTCCACACGCCCCAGAAAGTCGTCCAGACCCGTGAGGACTTTGGCCGCCTGCGGCGATAGTCCGGGCGCCGCTTGCGCCAGCGCCTTGAGTTCCAGCAAGACTTGCGCGGACGTAGCCTCCTCCAGGCCCAGCACCCGCTTGGTCTGGCGTGCCAGAAGTTTGTGCATCGTAGTGGTGGCGCCTGTCAGTAAATCAGGCAGTTTCGCCGATATAGGTGATGGTCATGGTCTGGTTGTGCAGCTTGCAATCCACCGACTTCGTAAAGGGGCTGATCTCGCCGTACGAATAAAACCCGGTCAAGGTTGCGCCGCTTCCAAACACATCCCCCACGGCCTCTACCTCTTCGTCTACGCGCCCGCCCATGACCAACTTGCGCCCCACGCAGCTCACCAGCAGCGCCAGGCCAGCGCCAGTGCTCCCTTGCATGTCTACCGCAGCTTGCGCAGCGGCCTCTGCACCGTCCACCAGCGCGTCGGTATTGGCGTGCATGAGCTTGAGGTATCCGTCATTGTCAATTTCGCCCGCCAGCGTCAAGCTGCCCGCCGCTTCGTCCACGGCCAAGATGGTGCGAATCAGGCCAATTTCGTTGTGGTCGCTACCCAACATGGCGAACGGAAACAGCAGGCCCGAGGCGGGCAAGCCCTTGGCGTGGTCCCCCAGGTACTTTTTGTACACGGTCAGCGCAGGTTCGCCATCGAGCTCAAACAGAACATTGTTGACCGCGCGGGTAACCTTGCGGGCAGGGCCAAAGGGAGACCAGCCACCAAAAGAGCCATGCGAAAACGCCAGCTGCTCCCCATAAAGGCCAATGGCAACCAGGCGGTCACTGCTGGCCCCCTGGTCATCCAACACAAACGTCTTCTGGAAGGCACCGCCATCGCCCGCCAGCCCGCCGGTGATGGGCAGGGTCTCGCCCAGCACACGGGTCAGCCCCGCAATCACGGCGCTACCGTTGATGGCCACGCCCTGCCCAAAGATCAACACCGCCCGCAAACCTTCTTGAGGGAGCGACTGCGCAAGCCGCACACCGGCAGCTTCGGAGTCTTCCATGCTTTGCAGCACGGTGGTGCTCTGCTGGACATCGGTGGTGTCAAAATGGAGGGCAGTCACCACCAGGGAACCATCGGCAACGCCATCGGCAGAAATTTCACCGGCGGTGGAGCACCCTGCACGGTGCGCCTGTGGAAATGCGCGGGCCAGGCCTGCGGCTGCGCCTTCGATAGCGGCAACCGAGCCAAAAGCCAACACCAGGTTGGGCTGCAAGGCCGCCAAAGTCGAATAATTGGCTTGTGCTACTTCGTTTTGCTGAAACACTTGTTGCGAAATCTGCATTACCTGTCTCCTGGCTTGAATGGAACACACTGGCACTTGCGCACCGGCGGTGCGGTGACTTCATCATACGCGTGCCAACTCCAAAAGTGGAGCAATTCAGCAGCGTGAATACGACGCCAAACGGCAGTTGCACTCAGAACTGCGGCGTGCGCTTTTCCAGAAAGGCCGCTATACCTTCGCGGTGTTCGGCACTGTTGGCATAGGCAAACGCAGCAACGCCCTCCAACGCTACGGAATCAATAGCACACTGCGCTTGTTTGACGAGGGCCAGAGGCGAATTTAATGCCCTAAATGTTCGCTTGTGGGCCCGCGCTGCCTCTGGCGCCAGGTGCAACTGCCGCTGCACCAACGCCGCAGCGTCGGCCTGAAGCTGCGCGTCGGCCACACAATGGGTCAGAAAACCGCATTGCAGCAGGCGGTGGGCGTCAAAGACTTCGGCACTGAGCAGCATGGCACGGCCCATGCTATCGCCCACGGCACGCGACACCAAAGCTGCTTCACGGGCAGCCATGGCAAAGCCCAAGCGCGCAATCGGGGCACCGTAGCGCGACGAAGCCGCCCCCAGGCGCACATCACAACAACTCGCAATTTCCACTCCTGCCCCCATACAGTTGCCCTCGATCCGGGCAACGATGGGCACATCGCAGTCGAGCATGGCCTGCAGGCCGCCCCACACTTCGTCTTCGTGGAATTCGCGCAGGCTGGCAGCGTCGAACCGGAAGCCGGGGTACTCGGAAATATCTCCTCCCGAGCAGAAATGCCCGGCACTTCCGCTGACCAACACACATCGCAAGCCCTCTTGCTGCTGCAGGCCCAGAAAGACCGTGCGCAGTGCGCGCCACATGCCGCGCGACATGGCATTGAACTTACCCGGATGGTCCAACACCACATGGGCCCAGGCCCCATGCTGCTCTAACCGCACCTCTCCCGTCATACCCACTCCCATCTTCCAGCACAGCAGCACATCATTTGCTACTAATTCAATAGCTTTACACGCTTATTTCACGGGGGCTAGAAGCAAAAAACATACTAAACCTTGCGAGACCCCGCCCACCACCACAAACCGGCGCCGCCCAGCACCATGGGCACACAGAGCCACTGGCCCATGCTCATACCGAGGGACAGCAGCCCGAGATGCGCATCGGGCTCCCGGAAAAATTCGGCAATGAAGCGGAAAACTCCGTAGCCCAGCAAGAAAACCGCTGCCACTTGTCCGCGCTGGCGCACACCACGTGCGTACCACCACAACAGCACAAACAACAGCAAGCCTTCCATCAGGAACTGGTAGACCTGCGAAGGATGACGGGGCAAGTCACCCGCGCCACGAAAAACCATGCCCCAGGGCAGGGACGGGTCGGCCAGGCGCCCCCAGAGTTCGCCGTTAATGAAATTGCCCACGCGCCCGCTGGCAAGACCCGTGGGGACACAAGGTGCGACGAAATCCGCAACTTCCAGAAACCCGCGTTTGCGGGTACGCGCAAACCACCCCATGGAAGCAATAACGCCCAACATGCCACCATGAAAACTCATGCCTCCCTGCCACACGGCAAAAACTTCAAGCGGGTGCATGGCGTAGTAGCCCGGCTTGTAAAACAGGCAATACCCCAAGCGCCCCCCCAGCACCACGCCCACGACACCCAGAAACAAAATGTCTTCGACATCGCGGTAAGTCCAGGGCACGGTGCTATCGGCCGCACGAAAACCCGGGTGTTGCAAACGCAGGCGGCCCAGAAACATGAAAAGCCCGAAGGCCACGAGATACGTCAGGCCATACCAGTGCACGGCCACCGGACCCAGTTGGAGTGCCACCGGGTCGATTTGGGGATGAATCAGCATACGCAGGGAAACGGGGCCTAACGGCGCTTCTTGGTGTTGAGAGTGCCCATGGCATCTTTGTTCTTTTCAATGCGCTGGCGGCGTTTTTCGTCTTCACGCTGCATCGCCTTTTTCTTGGTGTAACCGGTGGTATCCGCCCACGCCCACCAAGCCGAAGCCAACCCAAAGGGGAGCAATACCTGCCACCAAGCCCATGCAGCTACAGGGTCTACCTCCAGATACTTCAGCAAAGTCAGCAAAACGCCGGCCCATACGAAATACATAATCCACTCCAAAAAACGGCGGTTTGAGTAAGTGCAAAGTCAACCGCCATGACTACAATCGCGACCGCTTACTGTAACCCAACCCCGAAAGGCAATTGAAGTCGCAGATCGTCTTGTCCGCCGCCCTTGGCGCCCTCGCAGTGATGGCCAGTGCCCCCGCTTTTGCGGACGAGGCCCTTGCCAAGAAGAAGAACTGCCTGGTTTGCCACACCGTTGACAAAAAGGTCGTAGGCCCATCGTACAAAGACGTAGCTGCCAAGTACAAAGGTGATGCTTCCGCAGTTGCCAAGCTGAGCGCCAAAGTGATCAAGGGTGGCTCTGGCTCCTTCGGTGCAGCGCCTATGCCTGCTAACCCACAAGTAAACGAAGCCGAAGCCAAGCAATTGGTAACCTGGATTCTGAGCCTGAAGTAATCACTTCTTGCTCCGCCTGCTGCGCACCGTCCGTGCAGCAGGAACAAAAAAGCCGCTGTTTTCACAGCGGCTTTTTCATGGGCGCTTGGCACCCAATACTCAATATGTCTGGCCCAACTGATCCAAGATGGCGGGGTTTTCCAGCGTCGAGGTGTCCTGGGTGATGGACTCGCCCTTGGCCAGCGAGCGCAGCAGGCGGCGCATGATCTTGCCGGAGCGGGTTTTGGGCAGGTTTTCCCCAAATCGAATGTCTTTGGGCTTGGCGATGGGGCCAATTTCCTTGGCCACCCAGTCACGCAGTTCCTTGGCAATGGCTTTGCCCTCGTCGGTGCTGGGCAAGGGGCGCTTGAGCACCACGAAGGCGCAGATGGCCTCGCCAGTCAGGTCGTCGGGGCGGCCCACCACGGCAGCTTCGGCCACCAGGTCGGTCTTGGCCACCAGGGCCGATTCGATTTCCATGGTGCCCATGCGGTGGCCCGACACGTTGAGCACGTCGTCGATGCGGCCGGTGATGCGGAAGTAGCCGCGGTCGGCGCTGCGCACCGCGC
>JACCDZ010626680.1_pt1 | contig 10475 bp, 11 predicted proteins | sample 7449551 | NCBI WGS metagenome assembly JACCDZ01 (sample SAMN15323452, study PRJNA562643) | freshwater metagenome | isolation source: river surface water | place: USA:Blue River Watershed | collected 2017-08-18
ATTTATTGAATCAATTGCGGCAAGAGATAATAGATTCGAGGAAAAGCATAGAGAAAATTGGAATTAAAAGAGAATTAGAGAGTCAGATTTTTAAAATGGCGGCTTAAATATGTCCAAAGTCGAGAACTGGCCTTTCAAATGAAAGGCCAGTTTATTTAAAAAGATTTGATATCAATAACAAAACGATATTTCACATCACTTTTAATCATTCTCTCATAAGCCTCATTAATTTCTTCCATGCGAATCATTTCAACATCAGAAGTAATATTGTGTTTTCCACAAAAATCTAGCATCTCTTGAGTTTCTTTGATTCCCCCAATCAAAGAACCAGCTATTCTTCGACGATTTCTCACAATAAGTCCTCCATGAAATTTTTCAAGAGGCTCAATCGCACCAACTATAACCATCGTTGCATCTTTTTTTAATAATCCTAAATAAGGATTAATATCATGGCCTACCGGAATGGTATTAATTAATAAATCAAATTGATTGGCCCATTTTTCGATTTCTAAAGGATTCGTAGAAATTAAAACATCAGATGCGCCAAGCTTTTTAGCATCCTCTCCCTTTTTAGGAGAAGTTGTAATCATCACAACCTTTGCCCCTAGAGCATTGGCAAGTTTAATTCCCATATGCCCTAAACCACCCAGTCCAATAATTCCGACAGTGTCTCCTTTTTTTACTTTCCATTGAGACAGCGGTGACCACATCGTCACTCCGGCACACAAAAGTGGAGCTACACTTTTTAAATCTAAATTAAGAGGAATTTTTAAAACATAATTTTCATCAACAACAATTGACTTTGAGTATCCCCCATAAGTCAGCGTATTGTATTTTAAATCAAAGCCTCCATAAGTTCCCGTAAAACCTTTTTCACAATACTGCTCATCATGTTCATGACATGAACGACATTGACGGCACGAATCGACCATACAACCCACACCGACCACGTCACCGACTTTATATTTTGTTACTTTAGGTCCAATGTTTCTAACCACTCCAACAATCTCATGTCCAGGAACGACTGGATACTTCGTGCCTCCCCACTCATTTCTGGCATAGTGAATATCGCTATGACAAACTCCACAATATTCAATTTCTATATCGACATCATTTTCAGATAAATTTCTTCTTTGCACTTCAAAAGGTTTTAATTTTTCAGTTGAAGAAAAAGCGGCATAAGCTTTGACTTGAGACATAGTGTTCTCCTTAGTTTCAATTAGACAAAAAGATTATTTACTGTCTGTGAAAATAAATCAAGTTATCTTAGTAATAGGCACTCTATAATGGTTAGAAATGAAAAAAATAGTCATTTTATTGTTAATTTTCTACTCTTCTCAAATCTCTGCTCTTGATTTGATTTCATTTCCATTTGGTAATAAACAAATGACTTATTCCATTATTCAGCCTTACCAGTGCTCTTTTAAAGAAGTAAAAGAAATTATCACTCCTTCAATTGAAAAAGAACATGGCTTTAATCTTCCTAAATTACTTAATTATTTTCAACAGAAGTTGAATCTAGAAATTGATAAAAAAAATATCACCGATGAACGAATTCAGTTTAGCTTAAAAGGTTCTCACAACGTTTACTTCGAATTTTTCTATAAAGACATGCTTGATCCTGTGACCAATAAAAAATATTGTCAGCTCATTCGTACGATTCGCCTTAATGATCAATTTTACAATCTTGAACACGTAAAACTCGACATTAGATACAAAGACTCTCTTGATTCATATGTCTTGGACAAAATTATTATTTACGACAAGGAAGATTCAAAGAAAGATTTATATATTTATCCATGGAGCTTGCAAGGCCAAATCTCATCCTATGAATTCAATATGGGAATGGCCATTAATCTCCAATCCAATGTGAGAAATAAAAACCGCACTCTTTTTTATCGTCAAAACCCAGTCGTCGAACCTATTCCGGCCTTCTTTTTTCGTTATGGTCCACTTTTTTTAAATAAAAACGGTCTGGGCTCACTTGTTTATAACAATAATGATTTTAGCGTTCTTGCGATGGCCCTTTTAGAAGGTGAGCCTTATCGAGCCGTTGATTTAAGAGATCGCAAACGCGGAGTGTTTTTAGGTTCCATCGTAAAATGGAATCTACTTGAGTTTACCTACTATAAAGACTTTTTCACGGATAAAGGATACACTTTTAAGCTCAATCTTGCTCCTGTTTGGACCTATAAGCTTAATTGGAAAATTAGCCCTCAGGCCTTTATTCAATATTGGAGTGATCAGTATATGGATTACTACTTCGCCGTTACTCCCTCTGAGGCACTCGTTAGTCAATACCCTCGCTATAACCCAAACCCTGATGTAAATTATGGACTGAGTGTGGAATTTAATTATTTTATCAGACGCTGGACTTTGGGTTTAAATCTAGGTGCTAAATTTTACGGAAAAGAAGTTTATAACTCTCCTACCGTTAATAAAAATGTAGAATTTCGAAGCACATTCGGTATACTCTATAAAATATTTTAACAAAACTAATCTGAGGTTTTTATGAGTAAGTTTTTAACATCGCTTATTGCGCTTTTTTTCTCTTTCTCTGTCTTTGCAGTCAATGTAAAAGTTGGTGCTAATGCTCCTTTATTTAAATTGAGAGATCAATTTGGAAATGAATTTAATCTGGCCGACCAAAAAGGAAAATGGACAGTTCTTTATTTTTATCCAAAGGCCGAAACTCCAGGATGTACAAAACAAGCTTGTGCTTTTAGAGATAACATCAAAAAAATTACTGCTCTTGGGGCCAATGTTTATGGAGTTAGCATTAACTCTGTAAATGACCAATTACAATTTACTAATAAACACCAAATCAACTTCCCTCTTTTGGCCGATGAAAAAGGAGACATTACAAAGTTATACGGAACTAAGATGCCTCTTTTAAATATGTCAAAAAGATGGACTTTTATTGTTGGGCCAGACCTAAAAGTAAAAGATATCTCTAAAGATGTTGATCCTGTTCTTGATGCTCAAAGGGTAGCTCAAAAGATCACAGACCTTCAAAAACAATAAAATTAAGCAGTAAGGGCCACTTCATTCTTAAGGCCCTTACTTTCCCCTCATGTATTATCCTATAGTTATCCTCTTTTTTTTGAATAATCACCAAGGCCGTAGTGTCAAAAAAAAATACTATTCTAAAAAAATTACACTTTTCCCCAACGCCATCCTAGATTTCGTTATGATGAATTAATTAAAGTAAATATTGGAAGGTTTAAAATGAAAGATAGAAAATTGTTCCTCTTCAATTGTAAAACAATTTTTTTATTGGCCCTAACATCTATGAGTATGGTTGCCAAGGCCGACCTTTATATCAAGGTAACAAATTCAGAAAACAAAGTAACTGAAGAAAAAATTGAAACAGCTGAGCACAATTCTCTTATTGATGAATCAGTAAAAACAGAAGTGGCTTCATTAAAAGCTTTAGAAGAAGGTTCTGTTAAAGATGTAGTTGTTGATCAAACTATCGAGGTTACAACTAAGAAAGAAGAAGTTTTAGCAGAAAAGCAGCAAGAAGTTGAACAAAAGCAAGAACAGGAAGAACAAGAAAAAAAGCTTGAAGTTCAAGTAGAAATTCATTCAGTTGTAACTGAAAACCCTGTTTTTAAGTTTAAACAAACAGGTCTAGTTGAATCAAAATACGCTTCGATCACTGTTCAATATGAAGGGCAAATCGTTTCAAGTAAATCTTATTTCTCTAATTCTTTAGAAGTAGTTTATACGGCCCCTCTAGCAAAAAGTTATGGGGATTACGTTGTTGAGTATACTGAGTACGAAAACAAGACTGCTTTTAGAAAGAAAACAAAAATTGTTCGTTATAATGTTGAGTATAAAAAAACAACATCAAACTACAAACCAAAAGTTTCTTATGCTGTTCAGTCGACAAATCCTGAAATTGTAAATTTAGCAATGGATATCACTGCACTTGCTCAAAACGAAATGGAAAAAATGAGAGCAATTAACTTATGGATTGCTACAAACGTAACTTATAACCACGCTAAAGATTCTTATACTCAGAAAAATGATGCTGTAACGAGCCTTCAAAAAAGAACGGCCATTTGTATGGGATATGCTAACTTGTTTGCTGCCTTAGCAAGAGCTGCTGGTTTAGAAACTAAAGTTATGACAGGAAGAGCAATTTCAGGTGGAAAAAAATACTATCACCAATGGAATGAAGTGAGAGTGGATGGAAAATGGTATTTTGTAGATACAACTTGGAATGCTTCAACAAGATCTGGGCCTGAAACCTTTATCTCTCTGGCCAATCAATATCCAAAATCTCATTACGGCGCTAAAGAAGTAAAAGCACTATAAAAAAAGGGGCCAAATATTGGCCCCTTTTAGTTTTCAATTAATTCATAGACATTATGTAAGTTGGGATGTTTTTTTACTCGGTAGTGCAACTCTCTTGGGCATAAGTATTCGTCTTCTTTTTGAACATAAGATAGTCTCTCAATACTCACACAGCTTTTTACTTTCATGACAAAAAGATAATTTCTCAAACGATCTTTCTCAAAAGCGACTTTTCTCTTAGCAAAGCGCTTAGCAATGGTTGCATTTGTGGTTGTTGATTGAAAACCTTTATCAACAATTAAATTAGTTTCAGAGTTTTCTAACTTCTCTACGAGATCAACAGGTAATCGCTCGACTCCTCTAAAAACAATAATTCTCTCAAGTCCGCTTTGAGATAATTTATTAAGAGCATTCTTTATATGATTTACTTTTTTCTCCAATCCTGGAGGACAATTATTGTTTCTCAGACAAAGATTAATATCACTATACAAAGCTCCCGTATACATTTGAACACTGGCGGCTTCCTCTGGACTAATGTCATTATAAAGTTCATCAAATAATGACTGATGAAATTTTCTTAAAATCCATGTGTACTTTTCTTGAGTATCTAATTCTTTAATTGCTTCTTCTTCGTAGTATTCAGCGATATAAACTTCTTTATAGCGGCCATCATCGAAAATAATATAAGTATTGGGTTTATCAGAAAGCCAGAAATTTTTAATCTGATTACCGATAATATGTTGAGACTTTACCAACATCTTAAAATATTCTTGGTTAGCACGCGCTGGAATATCAAAATAAACCACTAGTCCACTGGGCATCTTTTTTAAATAACTAGCAATAAGAAATTCTTCATCAACTTCCAAATGTCTTGGAGAATGATAGATGTTATAAATTTTTTGAAAGTTATTTATTTTTTCAATATCTAAATCAATACGGTTAATTTCTTCTTTTTTGTGTTTTAAGGTTTTGCTAATCTTTTCTTGATCAATTTGACTTAAATCAATCCAAATCTTTCCCTTTTTAATAGTGATTTGGCTTACAAAATTCCAACTGGCCTTATCTTTTGAATAAATTGAAAGCATGCGATGTAAGGCCGTAGGAATTAATAGTTTTTTCTCTTGAATTGTTTTTTGATATTCCAGCTCTTTATTTTTTAGCTCTTGAATGTCGGCCTTCAAAACGTATTTCCCTTCAGGAGAAATAATTAAGTTACGAGAAGAACTCCCTTGTCCATACTTTACGATACCATTTACTTTCTTATTATTTTGATAAAACTTCTTAAGCTTCGCTTGGCGAATAAGTTCTTCTCTCTTTTCTGTTTTTTGTGCTTCTATAGAATGGTAATCTGCAATCTTGGCCTCTATTGCTCTTTTATTGCTTTCATTATTTTTCAATAATTCACTAAAAGAATCTAAGGCCTGATACATCTGATAATAATGGGGCAATAAAAAAACATTTCCTTCTTCTAGTGAATTTACAATATCAGAATAAAGAACATAGTCTCTAACACCAATAATGTTTCTTACTTCTACTAAAGAAGTTGCCTTGCAAAGCTTTTGAATTTTTTCTTGGGCCAGAAAGTTTGACTTATCTGATCTTTGATTTTCTTTTGAAAGAATTAATAAATTTAAATAATAATTTGAACAAGTATCATCTAAATAAATTTCGATCTTTTGATCATCATTAACCTGAGACAATAAATCATCAAAGGCCATGTACTTAAACAGAACTTCTTTTTTTTCTACCAAAGAAAAGGCCGGAAGAACGTAACTAAAACAAATGAAGATTAAAATAAGAGTTTTCACGGAGGTATTCATTAGCATTTAAAAAATGATACTTGAATGAAGCCTTGAAAAAAATACATCTCACTTTCTTCTTTTTTTAGGCATAACTAATTGTTTTTATTAATTATATTTTTTGGCATCTGCTCTGCAGTTAATTAAATTAAGGAGTAGCTATGACAACAACTAATAAAAATTCGAATCTTCCTTCAAAACAACCCCATCCTTCTCAACTCAAAAACAAAAAAGAGACAAAGAAGGGTAAAAAACATGTGAAGATTAAGACTCAAGACGATCTCATTGATGAAGCAAGCATGGAAAGTTTTCCGGCCAGCGATCCTCCTGGATATCGATCAAAAACAACTATCGATAAAGAAAATGTAGACCTTCTTCACTAGAGAAAAACAGTCAACTTTATTAATGTTTTCTTAATATATGACTAGAAATATTTTCTCTAGTGCCAAGTCTCTAATTTCAATGTTATTTTGATATGTATGACAAAGCTTAATATGTATTACGATTTAGTCCTAAATATCATGGACAAAAAATTAGAATTTTCACAAGAAGAGAGAGATATTTTCTTTAAAAACATGACACTAATGGAGTTGCGTAAAGGTGACTATCTTTTTCAAGTTGGTGAAGAAATAAAACACTCTTATATAATAGTTGATGGTTTGGTGCGATCGTTCAATGTTCATAACGAACGAGAAGTTACAAGAATGTTTTATAAATCTTATGAAGCTGTGGCCGATTATCCGGCCATTTCAAACTTTGAGAGCGCCACTTATAATATTCAAGCGATAAAAGCATCCAAGGTATTGGCTTTCCCAATTGAAAATCAAAGAAAGCTTTTGAAAACTTCTATTAGGTATCAAACTATCTTTATAGAAAGAGTCAATCATCTTCTGAAGATTAAGCTGGAAAGAGAACTTCATTTTATGGCCTACAATGGAGAAGAGCGTTTAAATGCTTTTAAAGCAGGCAATCCAGAACTTTTTGAACTTGTTCCTGATTTGTATATTGCTTCTTATATTGGAATTACACCTGTTCAGTTGAGTCGATTAAATAATAAAAAAATAAAAAAATAATAAACTTCTTTTAATTTTTAAAATTAGAAACAATTAAAGGAAAGTTCATTGTCGGATGATCAGTTATCAAAACTGAGTGCTTAAAAGCTTTTTCAATATGATGAGTAGTTAAAACTTCTTTGGGTGTTCCACAAGCAATAACTCTTCCCTCATCTAAAAGGATAATTTTATCAGCAAACTGAGCGGCCAAGTTTAAATCATGCAAAATGGCAATTGCGCCAAAGCGATGAGTGGCCAGTTCTTTGATCAGCTTTAGAACTTCATATTGATAGGCCATATCCAGACCATTAGTTGGTTCATCTAAAAGATAAATAGCATCATCAACATCATAAATTTGAACAAGAGTACGAGCAATTTGCGCTCGTTGTTTCTCTCCTCCAGAGAGTGAAGAATAGCTTTGTTCTCTTTTTTCATAAAGCCCTGTTAATTTCAAACAAGTCTCAATTAAAGATTCACGCACTCCTTCTTTAGATGAAAATCTTCCCAATTCCACTAATTCCCAAACAGAGAGATCAAAACCGATCTGAACATCTTGAGTAAGAACTGCTCTAGCTTGGGCCAACTCACTGACTGAATAATGTTCAATCGCTTTTTCTTGGATGATAACCTTTGATTTAGGATTTTTAATTTCACCACTTAAATGTCTAAGAAGTGTACTTTTTCCAGCGCCATTTCTTCCTAAGATCACAATAAATTCATGTTTATCTAAAGCAAGCGAAACATCTTCTAAGAGAAGCTTATCTTCAATTTTAAAACTATCTATTTTTCCTTTAATTAATTTTTTCATTAAAAACCTCCTTTTTTATTTTTTAGTAATAAAAATAAAAAGAAAGGTGCGCCTAAAATCGCCGTAATCACCCCAATAGGAACTTCTGTTGGTCTGATGATCATTCGACTTAATAGATCAGCGACAACCATCAATAAAGCCCCTGAAACAATCGACAAGATGAAAAGTTTTTTATGTTCAGGACCTATCCATAATCGCACAAGATGAGGAATAACTAATCCTACAAAACTAATCACACCACACATTGCTACACTTGCTCCAACACCAAGAGAGACTAAAAAAATAATAGCATATTTAACTCGGGCCACATGTACCCCCATTAACTCTGCATTATTCTCTCCTAAAATAAGAGCATTTAGAGATTTAGATAAAAAAGGAATTCCAATTATCGTCACAAGAGCAAAAGGGAAAAAAAGTGAAACGGCTTGCCAGTTAGCGCTTCCAAATGAGCCTAATTGCCAAAATGTAATCGATCTTAATTGTTCATTGTTTGATAAAAAAATGAAAAAACTGGTAAGAGCACTAAAAAAAGCATTAATGGCAATTCCACTTAAAACGATTGTTGTGATGCTCATTTGTCCTTTGATTTTTGAAAGTAAAAAAATAAAAAACATCGCAAAAAAACTACCAAGAAAAGCAATGATGGGTAGAGAAAAATCTCCAAAAATATTAATTCCTAAAACAATAGAAGCCGTTACAAATAAACTCGCTCCACTTGAAACTCCCAGCAATCCTGGATCTGCTAAAGGATTTCTTAGAATGGCCTGCATGGCCCCGCCACATAAAGCAAGTGTGGCACCAACTAAAGCGGCCATTAAAACGCGAGGAAAACGAATCGAGTTAAAGATGATCTCGCTTTCTTCATTCACATTCAAATGACTTGAAAAGGTAATTTTATTCCAAATGAGATTTAAGATATCTATTGTAGGTAAAGAGACTGTTCCTAGTTTTAATGCAAAAATAAAACTCAAAAAAAGCACGGTCAATAAGAGCATTAAAAGATAAAAAAAAGATTTGTGATTTTTTGCCATATTTACTTTCAGTCTTTATTCAATAATTAAGGTCTTTTTATTCTACCCTATCTTTAATTTAAAAAGAATTTTAATATTCTTTTTCGATAGAAAAAATAAGATTTCACAATCGCCCAGAAGTGATTGTTTTTCATATAGTAAGAAGTGTCTGTTTTCCAGAACTGTTTTAAATTTTCCTGTGTATAAAAAGGGACTGTCGTATCTTTTCGTGCAAGAATCTGCCCCGTTTTTATGGTCTTGCCATAACTAAATCGCTCTGGTTCATATTCATTGGCATTAAAAAGTCTTTGAATATAGTCCTGATCATCAATAAATTGAAACATTTTTTGTCTTTCAACTTTTCCTTTCGCTAATACGTCTTGATCACTTTTAGCAATGATTTCACTAATTGAAATTCCCCCTACTATCGAGAAGATTTTCTTTATATTAGGTAAAGTCACCGAAGCCACAACACTATGAATTCCACCGACACTCGTTCCCATTAAATAAATATCGTGCAAAGGTAGCGTTTCAATAATTAAACTTAAGGCCTGATTTCCTCGGCGATAAAAACGATTGTGAATCTCAAGATCCAGATTGTATTCATCTTCATCTTTCCAATGATCCAAAATAATCACATCAAGGCCATGCTTAAAAAAATAACGAGCATATTTTTTATCCAGAACATTTGTTCCACCCGTTGGAGGAATAATGATTACAACAGCATGATGCCCTAATTTTTTTAGCTCTAGAGTTTGAACCCAAAAGTCTTCTGATGAGTAAATATTCTTTTTCACTAACTATTCCTCTTTCATCCAACACTGTGGCTTCTCTATTCCTTGATATCCATTCACAAAAGTATCTAGCCTGCATTGAGCAGAAGGATGAGTTTTTAATGTCTTTTCTACAATCAAAGGATCGCGTTCGTCTAGAGAAGGAAGTTTTGCTTTTCCATTTATAGCAAAATGAGTGCTGACAACTAAGGCCGCTTGAAGAGTGCGAGCACAGATTTTATCTTCATTGCAGTATGTTTCAAATGATCCGATGGCTTCTACTTCGGGTAATTCTGGCATAATTTTAGGCAAACATGCACTGGTTGCCCAATAATCGGCCATTCCCTCCACTGTCAGTTTTAAATCTTGATTAGAATAAGGAGCCCCTGCATACAGATGACCTAATTCATGACAAATAATGAGCGCAAGAGAATCCACACTAGCGTTCTTAATTCGTGCAAAACCCCCATATAAGTGAATTTCATCATCGTCCCAACGTCTGGCAAAGGCCTGGACCCAATCACTTTTATAGTCAGTGTAAAATTTTAGCTTGCGATTATTCTGATGAGAAAGAGGACTAAAGTTTTTATGAATAATAGAAATGACCAAACTAAAATCTGATTTTGAAACTGCGGCTTTTACATTAAAAGAAATAAAGAAAATAATCCAAACTATTTTTTTCATTATTCAATTCTTCTAAAAGTAATATATTCTGTGCCACCAGGTTGTCC
>JACCDZ011459957.1_pt1 | contig 10472 bp, 8 predicted proteins | sample 7449551 | NCBI WGS metagenome assembly JACCDZ01 (sample SAMN15323452, study PRJNA562643) | freshwater metagenome | isolation source: river surface water | place: USA:Blue River Watershed | collected 2017-08-18
AGGTGATTTAATAAATGCACTCTTAAATAAAGGGTCATTTAAAATCATTTTTGTAAACTCTTTATTAGACATATCATCAATGTCAGTATCATCAATTTTAACATTTTCACTTTGTTCATAATCTATAATACCATCAATATTAAATTTCATCATTTTACCACCACCACCTACTAACTCATTTAAAATAATGTTATATTTCAAATTATTAGTAGATATTATCTCAATATTTTCATTAGAAGGTTTAAACTCCAAATCTTTATTTTTTAATTTTGAATATCTTTCAGATTCACCACCAGTTGTATCAATAATCTCTAAACCAAGTATACTAGATTTATTATAATTAACATTAAATGTTATTTTACTATTATCATCTAAAGTTAATATAAATTCATCACCATCTTTATTATACAAGAAATCGTTAATTAAATCTTTTTTTATTTTTAATTCATCATCATTATTAATATTATTTGTTTTATTTGTTTTATTAACATTACCTAGTACATCTAATTTAATTTTATTTGTTTTACTATCTAATATTAAAAACCCATTAATATTATCAATATCGTAAGACCCCCATTTACTCATATCATTAACAATGTTAGGGTTTTTAACAGGGTTAACATATTTAATATTTAACGTATTATTATTAAATGAATTATTAGTACAATACAGTATTAAAGATTTATATTTAGGGTCGCTAATATTTTTAAACCATATTTCGTTACCTATTTTTTTTGTTATTTTAAATAAAATGGTATCACTTGATTTTATTTTTATAATATCATCAACCACCAAATTACCAACCCAATTACTATAAGTAGATTCTAATATTATTTTTTTTAGATTATTAAATTGAGTTTCCGTTATGAGTAATTTTTTTTTCATATTAATAAATATATAATATTAAAAAAAAACCAGATATTATATATCTGGAATTTCATTATTTTTTAATTTCATTTTTAAAGCATCACCACTAATTATTGTTTTTCTACTATTCTTACCATATGTTACCTTACCATTATCACTATTATCATCATTAGATGTTAATTTTAAATATTTGGATATAAAAAATCTACGTTCATAAACAGACATAGACATAACATCAGAATAAGTAAAACCCAATTGCTTAACCAATACCAAAACCTCTTCTAACATCCATTCTTTATAATTCAAAGTCAGGCCAAAAAAACTTTGTCGTAAAGGGAAGAAACCTAGTAACGGACCCTCCCCCTGGGGTCCTAAATGTTAAATTTAAATCAACACCACACTCTATTTTTGAAATATAATCTCTTAAAGCTTTACTATCACCAACCCTCATATTATCAACAAATTCTTCAATATATTTCCTATCTCTAAAACCATCTATTTCAACAATTTGATTAGACAACACCAATGTTACATCAGTATTTATTATATTTTTCTCCTTTAAAAATTCAGACAATTTATCAAGTTCATCTATTTCACCAATTGTTAATAATTTAAATTTTAAATTAACACCAGAAATTGGTAAGTTAAAATTAAAAAAACCTTCATCATCAGGTTCAACATTCAAATTCTTTATTTTTAATTCACTTAATTTAACGGTAACTTCAAATGGTTCACCATCTTCATCATATATTGTAACATCATAATCATCACCATAACCAGTTGCTCTTAACCAAATCATTATCGCATCCCTATCACCAGGTATTAAATCTTTATACCTTAAATTCTCATTCAATAATTTTCTATTAATTAAAACCTCTAAAAAATCACCACTATTAATTAAATTAGGTGATGTTAATATATTTTCATCCGAAGCAGTTAAATATGCAACTTTTACCTTACTTTCTTTATTTTTATATAATTTACCACCACTAGGTAAAGGTAAAACATCATATGGTTGATTCATATTAGGTCTACTAATATCATCTAATATATTAACTTTATTATCAACAATATTAACAGGTTCAATTGGTATATGTGGTACTATTTTTGTATTATTAGAATTATTTAACCTCTCCTCTCTTAACCTTAATTGCTCCTTAGTTCTTTCAGCCATTTCATTAGCAGCATCAATCTCTTTTTGACTAACACCACTTAAATTGGTTTTATTTTCATCATTATTTAAACTGTTATCCATATTAGGAAAAACATTTGGTTTTTTATCATTCATAATAACTTATATTTTAATATAAATATAATACCTTATTTTTTTTTGTAAATTAGAATTAATTCAAACAAACTATAATAATTGAAATTTTTTATTACCACAATCATATATCCTATATAATCCCCTTTCAAACATAATATCCTTTTCAGTTTTACTTGAATCAAAACCTTCTTTTATTAATATAGTTTTTCTAAAATTAAACCTATGTTTTCTCTCCTTATTAATAATGTAATAATAGTTAGGTTTTGTATTATGTATAAACTCAAAACCTAATTTTTCATATAAATCGCCTTGCGACCATCTCCTATCAGCATAACTAATTAAATTTATTGGTTTATTATTTTCTATAAAATATTTTAATAACTTACTAGCACCACCAATTATAGTATGGTTTAATTTGTTGCAAAACCTAATTAATTCATATTCATCATTTTTAATACCTAAAACTATCCTGCCTTTACCAAAAGTCATTAAACTAACCAATTCACCATTATAATATAAACCTATTTTTTTTGATGAAACACAAGAACCTTGAATATGGTTTTCATTTAAAAAAATATTACATTCATTATAATTAACCTCCTTAATTACACATTTTCTTGCGAATATTTTAATATCATTTAACCCTAACAAGTTTTTAATCCTACTTTTAACTATTGATTTTTTACACAACCATTCATCCTCAAAAATGTGTATTAATTTAATGCCAAGATTTTCACATAATTCAGTTTTATTTAAATGATAATTATTATCTTTATATAATTCACTATGCCAATATAAACCATTAAATTCAATGGCTAAATTATGTGATGGTATATAAATATCTAATTCTAATGGTGTTATCACCTTTTTTGTGTTTTCAATAAAATCAACACCCAACTCACCAATAAATGCTTTTAATTCATTCTCAGATTTATCAAATTTATTACCACATTTAAAACAACCATGACCATTAATATGGTCATTAGGTTTTTGTTCAAAAATACCATGTTCTGGACATATTATTTTAACTTTAGTGGTTGTATTATTATAATCAACTAATGAATAATCATATTTATCACCATGAACTAATTTTGATTTATTTAAAAAAATATCACCCCTAAAAAATAATGGCATAACACCTTTTTTAAAACCACAAAATTTACAACCCTTACCTCTAAGGTGGTCAACTGGTCTCTGTTCAAAAACACCATGTTCTGGACATATAATTTTAATTTTAGTTTTAGTGTCAATATATTCAACTAATGAATAATCATATTTATCACCATGTACTGATTTTGATTTCTTTAAAAATACATCAAAACTATACTTTGGTTTATTAATAACACATTTTGGACAACCTTGTTTTAAATGATGATTTGGTAGTTTTTCAAAAACACCATGTTCCATACACATTATAGAAACTTTAGTTTGACTATCCACATAATTGGTTTCATCATAATTGTATTTATCACCATGAACTAATTTATGTTTGTCAATAAACGATTCTAAATTATCAGTCATATTTAAACATTTTTGACAACCATTTCTACCCCTTATGTGATTAACTGGTTTTTGTTTAAATAAAAAATCATGTTTATTGCATTTTATTAAAACATCTATATTAGAATTAACATATTCAACTAAATCATAATTATATTTATCACCATATAATAAAATTGCCTTATCTATAAATTTTTTATTTTTTTTCATATTTTTTTTATTTATTTGATATTTATTAAATAATAAAATAACAATACCATTTTTTATATGGTAAATATACTAATAAATATAATAAAAACAAATTTTTATGTCAGATTTACTTACTAAAATGCCCACTCAGTATGAGCCGAAGAGAAAAAATCGTTGGCTTTTAAGATTCCCATCTGATTTGGGTATTCAAGAATGGTGGTTATCTAGTGCTAGTAGACCATCAATAACTCAAAATGAAACTGAAATACCTTTTATCAATACATCAACATGGGTTGTAGGTAGATTTACATGGGAAGCTATCGATGTTGTATTTCGTGATGCAATAGGACCATCATCAGCACAAGCTATAATGGAATGGGTTAGACTTCAATCTGAATCAGTAACAGGTAGACAAGGATACGCAGCAGGATATAAGAAAAATGTTGAATTAGAAATGTTAGACCCTACTGGTGTTGCTATTGAGAAATGGTTATTAGAAGGGTCAATGTTAACAAATGTTAACTTTGGTGATTTATCAATGGATGATGATGGTATTGCTGAAATTACAGCTACCATTAGAATGGATAGATGTATTTTATTATTTTAATATATTTAGAAATCAAAAGTTAATTGTGTTATTAAAAATCTTTTTGTATCTATTACAAAGAGATTTTTTTTTATAAATAAAAATTGTTATTATTAAATATAAATGATATATTTGTTATATTAATTAATTTCATTAATGTATAATTAAATAGTTGTGATTAAAACTAATAAATATAAAAAAATGGATAGGTATATTAGTGAAACACCAGATAATTGGGTAATATTAAAATTACCTGATAATAACTATAAAGTATTCGCTACATGGTCTGGAGGTTATTTAGATAGTGACAATTGGAAGTTAAATTCAGGTATAAAACAAGTTGAACAAGATGATAATTACTATTACTTCATAGGTTTTAGTAATAGTTGTTATAAATGTAAAAAAACAAGTTATGGTATTAAAACAATGTATGGTTATATTGTTTTAGATACTATAATTAATAAAAGTGATGGTAATATAGTTTTAATGGAAGACAAAGAAGATTGGGTTAAAACACTAAACCAATGAACCACCCAATAGGGTTTGTGTCGTTAATTAATTAAAAAAATAAAAATGTTAAAATTTAAAGATAAATTAAAACCATATGAATATAGGGAACATTATCGCTATAATGTGGAAATATGGTACAAATGTTTTTATAATAAAACGTATTTTTTAGATTATATGGAAAGTTATGATACGTTTTATGAATTGAAATATAAAAGATTTTTTATATGAAAAATTTAATTTTTAAAGAAAAGGGTAATTTAACACATAACAATAAATACGATTATACCTTAGTTGAATACAAAAGCACTAAAACTAAAGTTAAAATCATATGTCAAGAACATGGTGTTTTTGAACAAACACCAGAAAAACATATCTCAAGAAAACAAGGGTGTCCAAAATGTTCAAAAAATAATAAATTAGACACTGAAACATTTATAGTTAAAGCTAATTTAATACATAAAAACAATTATAATTATGATTTGGTTGAATATAAAAATGCTACTACTAAAGTTAAAATTATATGTAAAAAACATGGTGTTTTTGAACAAAAACCACACAGCCATTTAAGTGGTAATGGATGTCCTAAGTGTGTTGGTAAGGAAAAGTCTAATGATAATATCATTTCTGAATTAAAGGAAATACATAATAATTTATATGACTATTCATTAGTTAATTATAAAAAAAACTATGATAAATTATTAATAATTTGTAAAGAACATGGTGTTTTCAAACAAACTTATAACACACATAAAAAAGGACATGGGTGTCCAAAATGTTCTGGTAATTTAAAAAGTACAACTAATAATTTTATTGAGCAGGGGAAAATCGTACATAATGATAAATATGATTATTCATTGGTTGATTATAGTAATAGTACTAAGGATGTTAAAATTATATGTCCAAAACATGGTGAGTTTGAGCAAATAGCATACCACCACTTAAATGGTAGTGGTTGCCCTAAATGTGCTACTGAAAAAAGAAGTAAATTAAAGATAAAACCAAATGATGTCTTTATCAATGAAGTAACTTCAATACATAATGGTAAATATGATTATTCATTGGTTGATTATGAAAATTCAAAAATAAAGGTAAAAATTATATGCCCAGAACATGGAGTTTTTAAGCAAACACCAGATAGCCATTCAAATGGTAATGGGTGTCCTAAGTGTGGTGCTAAATTTGATAAAACAGAGGGTGATATAAAGAGTTTCATTAAAGAGTTAAATATTGATTTTATTGAAAATACTAAAAAAATAATATCACCATTAGAATTGGATATCTATATACCATCTCATAATTTAGCTATAGAGTTTAATGGGTTGTATTGGCATAATGAAATCCATAAACCTAAAAATTATCATTTAAATAAAACTGAATTATGTGAAAATCTTGGCATTAAATTAATACATATTTTTGAGGATGAATGGTTGTATAATAAAGAAATTGTTAAAAGTAGAATTAGAAACATATTAGGGTTAAATGATATTAAAATATTCGCAAGAAAATGTACAATCAAAGAAGTACTAACAAATGAAAGTGTTGAATTTTTAAATCAAAATCATATACAAGGTAATTGTAATTCAAAAATAAAATTAGGTTTATATTATAATGGTGAATTGGTTAGTTTAATGACTTTTGGTAAAGGTAGAATTTCAATAAATGGTAAAGAAGAAGTTTATGAATTAAATAGGTTTTGCAATAAATTAAATTGTAATGTTGTTGGTGCAGCAAGTAGACTACTTAAATATTTTAAAAATAATAATATTTACAATGAAATAGTTAGTTATGCCGATAGGAGATGGTCACAAGGTGACTTATATGAAAAATTAGGTTTTGAATTTATACATAATACAAAACCTAATTATCATTACGTTATAGGTAAAAAAAGAAAACATAAATTTTCATTCAGAAAAGGTGTATTAGTAAAAGAAGGTTACGATATTAATAAAAGTGAATCTGAAATAATGTTAGAAAGAGGTATATTCAGGATTTATGATTGTGGTGTAAAAACATATAAAATAAAAAAAGGGGTGTAATAACCCCTTTTTTATTATTATTTTATTTTAATTTATGTTAAATATCATCAAATGAAGCACCTGTGTTCATGACGTTAAATTCAACGCAAATAAATTCGAGGCTTCGAGTAGGTTTTATATATATTTTACCACAAAGCTCATTTCTATCTATTGACTCAGGACTATTATCTAAAGTTACTCTAAAATCAACCAAACCTCTTGATGCTCTAATGTTATCCAATATAGGGTTAACTAATGATAAGAATTGATTTCTAACAACATCATCATTTTGTTCAAAAAGTAATCTAACAGAAACAGCTGCTATTAATTTTCTAGCTTGTAACAATAACCTTCTAACATTTATTCTATTTAAAGCTGAATCTTTTATTTGTAAGTTTTTATTACCCCATATTTTAACACCTTCAGATGCTATTGTTGTAACAGGATTAATTCTATTTTCATATAACGTATCCCTTTCTACTTGAGTTAATTTAACCCTAGCTTTTATTGCATCAACACTACCACGTTGAACACCAGCAACTGCAAACCAAGGGAACGCAATATTATCAGTTAATGCTATGTTTCTAACAACATCTCTTGTTGGTGGTAAATAAACATAAACATTATTTTCTGTATCATTAACTTGAACCCAAGGCCAATATGTTGCAGTATAGTTACTATCAAATTCACCATATAATGTATCAACAACATCATCAGCTAATAATACATCACCAGCAGAATCAGTATCAGGTGTAGTTACGATATATAATGAATCGGCTCTATCTTGTTCAACCATTTCTATAGTTTCCTCAACTAAGTTGGTATTATCAAAAGTATCAATACCTGGTGTTGCAATAACATTAATATTAGTTTCCTCTGGGTTTTTAAAAGTCCAAATACCTTCTAAATATGCGTAATAATCTGAATTACAACCAGTATCACCATTAGATAATGCAATATTTTTAAAAACACCTTTAGTTATACCAACAGAACCTTTAATACCATTAACTCTATAATTATCAGTATTTGTTCTTCTAGTTCTATAAGTATCCCAACCGTCAAAACCACCATATGGTACTAATGTAAATTTACGAGCATATATTTTTTCATAATCAGTACCTTGTAAATCGAAATCATTTAAAAATTCAGCATTACCTGTTTCAAATTCAAAAATAGGGTTATATGTACCACCAGTTGAATCAATAACAATATTCACATTATCAATGGTTGCATTCGAAGCGTTTATATCCATATGAAAACCTTTAGTCATACCAGTCCAAATATTTAAATTAGGGTCATTAGGTATACCTTTATAATCAAAGAAGTCTTGGTCGATACCTAAAGTATCAGTCAAACCTAAATAAGATTTTCTTTTATTTTCAAATGTGGTATATGTTTTCTTATATTCAATATTTGGTGTTAAAACAGAAGTATTACCATTTAAAGTATAATCTCTTAAAGGATACCCCACAAAACCACAAGGGAACGCATCTGACGTATCTGATTCAGTTTCCAACTCCAATAAAACATAATTAGATTTTGACGGAAATTCACCATCTAAAGTACCAACTTTTTTAGCTATATAATTGTTAGAAGATGGATTCATTGAACATTTAGTAAATCTTTCTAACACATTTGGTTTAGCATCATTATCAAAATAACTTCTAATTTCAATATCAAACTCTTTTATATCTGGTTGTATATTTTTTATTGAAATTTTAAATTGTTTATTCGCAGCATCACCATCTGATATTGTCCATAATCTAAATAATCTCAATAAATTAGAACCTCTCAATTCTGAAACAATCCATGGTGTAACAGCAGGTTGGTAACTATTTAAATAATTATCAAATTCTTCATCATATTCAATCAATGATGAAACATTAACACCATATACTTTATCTAAATTAACTAAATCAGTAAACGAGTTTTCAAATATCTCTTCAACAAATAAAGCAGTTCTACCATCTTGCGGTTCTCTACCTAAAACTTTAGGTAAATAATTTCTTTTTGTTTTATCTAAAGATAATACATAACTAAATGCACCTGATATATTACCTGTACCTTCAATAACAAAATCACCATAAGGCTGATTATCAGCACTAATTATTGATGTACCAAAATTAACCTGTGTATTAGCTGTAATTTCAAATATTAAATCTTCATTACCATTATATTTACCTCTAGAACGAAGTAAAGCAACTAACTTACCATCAACATCACTATAACTAGAACCAGAGTATTGTGTTGTAACACCAGAAGTTTCACCAGTAACACCATTTGAATCCGAACTAGTAGATGTCAACTCAAAATTAGTTATTTCTAAACCATTAAAAATTGACCCAACTTTTTTATAAGTTAAAGGTATATCACTTAAAGAACCTAAAGCTGCTGATGCTAAATAATCAAAATCTAACAAATCATCGTTATATAATGTCTGTAATAATGAATCACTAGAAGTAAAAGAAGTGATAACACCATTAGAATCAGCAACAAATGTAAACAATGGTGCGTATGTTGTAGCTGAAGTTGTAACACTTTCAGTGGATGGGTCTAAAGCACCTTGCAAAGTAATACCCCAAGATTTACTACCCTTATAACCAGACAACCCTAAAATCCTTGTTACAAATAATTGATTAGATTGTGATAAATATGATTTAGCTATATAAGGTAATTCATATTTAGGTGCGTTATTATCTTTAACTCTTTCAGGATTTAAACCACCAAAAAAAGACCTAAACTCATCATAATTCTGAACGAAAATAGGTTGAAAAGCTGGTCCTTGAGTCGCCTCACCAACCAACCCTAATGTTGTAACACCAACTTGTCGTGTTACAAATGTCAAGTCTTTTTCAGATGAATAAAACCCAGGACTAACGAATACTTTATCTGCCATTATTTACTTATTTTTTTTTATTTTATTATAAAATTCTATTTTATTATAAATATGTTTTACTTTTCAAAAAAAAACCTTATAATGTATAATACACCATAATTAGTTTTATTTTTTCATAATTTACACAATAGATATATATAATTAAGTTATTAAATGTGTGAAAAAATTAAAAATTATATATTTTTATGATATAATCAATTAATAAATACTGAACTAGTTTCACCACCATTATTACTATTAAAATCATAGTTTAAACCATCTAATGAATAACCATAAATATTACCACCAGAAACACCATTCGGTATTTCCAATATAAATTCATTAAATTCAAATAAAATATCACTAATCATATTATGCCTGTGTTAATAAAGAACGAACTCTAATACCATTTGGTAGAGAACTTGCAGTATACCTTATATAATTTCCAACAATATCCGAACTTGAGTTCCATGAAAGCCAATTCAACCCCCCATCTGTTGAATATTCAAATATTCCATATCCAGATGAAATAACATTATCATCTATAAGCAAAGAACCAGTTTCAGCATTATAAAGTCTTATTCTCATATTAGGAATTAACGAACCCCACAAATCCCTTTGTCTATATGCAAAAGCTCTATTAATAATTGATGAATTAGCAAC
>JACCDZ011731523.1_pt1 | contig 10471 bp, 11 predicted proteins | sample 7449551 | NCBI WGS metagenome assembly JACCDZ01 (sample SAMN15323452, study PRJNA562643) | freshwater metagenome | isolation source: river surface water | place: USA:Blue River Watershed | collected 2017-08-18
AATTAACACCATTTATTGTTCTTGCAGTTTTTAGTTTTGTTGCACTACCCGAGTCTCCAGTAATGCTTCCCACGATAGGTAGATTAAAAGTCTTTACATCATATACTGTCTGGTCTCCAGATACTCCAACAAATAAATTTGCTATTTCGGCTTTAGTATAAGATTCGGTTGATGCATATGCTACTTTCCAGCCATCATTACTGTAAACTCTCATAAGCTGAATTGTTTTATCAAAATATAAATCGCCCTCTAGCAAAGAACTTCCATCTAGCCTTGTAGTTGGTTTAATATCTCTGCCACCAAGATACCTGTCTGCAAAATAATTAACATCATCAATATTTTCATATATACTTATTATTGCATTTAGATTTGCATATATAGAGTCAAATTCAGTTTTATCTGCATACAACGAGTCCAATGTATTTTTATCTGCATATAATGAATCAAGTTTTTCTTTCATAGAATACAATGTGTCTAATGTTAATTTATCTGCAAATATAGAATCAAGAGTAGCTTTATCTGCAAAAATACTATCTAGCTTTGCTTTGTCATTATATATAGAGTCTAATTTAATTTTATCATTTGATATACTAACTACCTGAGTTTTTATATCTGCAACATCTACAACTTTATCTTTAATACTTACAGTATCAATAATTGACTGCATATTGTCAGAATTTATAATTATATGCTCAATATTGTCTGAAACATTAATAATTTTATTTATATTAGCACTAATATCTGTAATCTCACTTGGTGGAATTTCAATTCCTTCACCATTATCTGTAAGAACCAATAATACAGTTAAACCAGCTTGTGGTGGAACATCTAATAATACTGTACTTCCAAGAACATCATAATGTGCAGTAGGTAATCTAGTTTCTGTAACTGGAGTAGTTGAATAATCTACTATCCACACACCAATATGAGAATCACTTAGTATTGTTCCTACTACTTGAAATTCTCTTTGAGTACCATCTGCAATATAGGCTTGTTCACTTATAATTGCCATAATTTCTCCTTATATATTTCTGCTTCTAATTTTCAACAATCCCTCAATAGAAATTGCATTAATTACGCACCCAGCATTATAGCTAGAAACAAATTTGATGTAAACTTTCTCTGAGTTACCACCAATGAAAATCTTTCTATTCAAATACTGACTTAGTATTGTGCTTTCACTAATTCTCTCATTATTAGAAACAACTAAATCAACATAACCATCTTTTTTAATCTTAACATTCTTCACATAGAATGGTTCTCTTATTACTCTAGTTCCTTGTTTGGTTTCAATATTAAATTTACTAAGAGTAACAAGTGCTGTATAGTTAAGTTCTTCTATATCTGTTGCTGGATTATAATCTAAGTACACGCCAGAAGTGAATCTTTCTGATAAATCTATCGAGCATATAGTGTTACCATTTACAAATAGATATAGAACTCCAGCTAATACTTCCATTGTATTTATCGTCGTATCAAATCTCCATTCAAACCAAGAAGTTAATACTCTTTCATTGTTATGTATGTGGTATCTATATACATATAATTTCTTTCTTGATTCAGCATCTAAGAAGAACACTATATTATTAGCACTACTCACAACTGCATCGTTGATATAGCTAGGGACATAACCTTTACAGTGAGAAGTGAGTTCCTCTGCTGTTGATTTATCTGTATTTAATGACGAAGGACTATAGCTAAATACATCTGTTCTATCACCTACGCGTCTGAAAAACATAATCTCATTATCTAACAAGACTGGATTAATAGTATTGTCACAGTTGTAACTAGAAGTCTTAGATATTCTAGTAGTTGCTGGACTTAATATTTCTCCACCACTTAATAAGAACTGAGCATTGTCTGCCCAAAGAGTTAAAGAACCAGCAACAGCATTAACATTTCTAATTATTGATACAGTATCACTATCTACTGCAGCATCAATAGGGTCTGAATCCAGTATTTCCATAGCTGTTGTTGCAAAGAAGTTATAATAACTACCCGTCTCACTAAGTATTACATTCTCTTCTGATGTGAATCCAAGTCTATTCTTAAAAAAGAACATAGTTGTAATTGGATAACCAATAAAAGAAGGAATTGGGTTTGAATCATCATTACCTTTTCTTCTTTTATCCCAAGATGTCTTAAAGTTTGGAACTATCTCGTTTGAATCTATGTTGTAACCAATAGTAAATGTACCATCTGAATTTCTAACTAACTTACAAGGCATAGTTGTAGCATCTATTGTCTTATCTATTCCACCTTTTGCAGTCTCTGACCAATATTCTCCAGTCCACTTTAAATAGTATGCTGAGAATGTGTCTCTATCAGTACCAGTAATCTCAATTATTCCAACATCATCTTCAGTAAACCCTTTCATATCATTAGGTAAATCGCTAATTTTAGTCATAGTTGAAACCCAACCTACACTTGCTTGATTACCCCAAGAATCTCCACTTGCAAAAGTGAATGGTGTTGCTCTACTTATTCTCATAATGGAATTTATGTACTTAACAGTATATCCAGCAGATGCAATCTGCACTGCTAACCCACTTATTGCTGATGCTGTAGATGTTGAATTCTGAGAATATACTGTGCCATTAAGAACAACTTGATATGTGTATCCAAGTCCTTGTCCATTGTCAAATGCTCTACTTACCCAATAAAATGCATAGTTTCCAACATTATCTTTAGTCTTTTCGTTTGTCATAGCAGTTATTTTTTTCTTATTTAGAATCCAAGTTGTATCACCAACAGTAAGAAATCCTATGTCTTTCTTCTTAAGAATACCAAACTCTGTATTCCAATCTGATATTGGATTACCAGTCTCATTAAATGTATTTACAGTCTTTTGGTTTCCATCTGTGTCAAATACTTTTAGTTTATCGCCTTGTATGTACATACCATATTTTTCCATACCATCACCTCTATCGTAGAAGTGAACTGGCATATCATCATAAAGTGTTCCAGTTGGTTTAAATAGTTTTCTTAGTGCATTTCTCTTAACTAAACCATTAGATACAGTTGGTAGGAAGTTAATCATTTCTTCTACTTGGTTATCAAATCTAGCTTCATCTGGCTGTTTTGAAACACCACCAGATAGATTATTAAGGTTATGATTTATTATCATTTTAATAATCCATTTACATAATCACTATCGAGTAGATTAGTATTTGAAATTCTTGCATCATATCTTAGTGCTTCCATTTTTGCTTCTTGAACCTCACTTCTTCTTAGTGAAATATCATCTGTGTTACCAATAATATCAACATATGCTTTTAATGAAGCAACTTGAACTATATAATTTGCAACTGAAAAAGGTATATCATCAAATAGCGTATCATCAATAACATCTAATTCAATAGGTGAATCAAACTTAAATGATTTTCTTTCTGTATCATATGCCTTCCAGTCTCTAATAATCACTTGTGGATTATCTTCTCCACCATCAGCACTTAAAAATGTACTTGGAACAACAATATGTCCTTCTGAATTTGGATAAAAAGATAATGTAAAAGTATTAAATTCCCAACCATAAGATAAAACTTTCTTTTTAGCAATATTAATCTCTCTATCAACAAGTATAGCAGTAGGTATAGCTTCAACAGAATCTGAAGGTTGTAGTGGTAATTCATTTAAAGCCATAAGGACTTCGTTTATAGCATCTCTTTTATTCAATGGTTTCTCCTTATAGTAAATAATAATAAATGTAGTAGTATAAATTAAAGTCCTCCGTAGAGGACTCTATTTACACTATTGTTAGTTTTGAGTACCAGTAGTGATAGCAACTAATGAAGCTGGATTAAGAACTCCATAACCAGTAGCTAATTGAGCTTTCATAATATATTGGTCATAATCATCATCAAACCATTGTTTAGTTTTTAAACCATATAGTTCAACAACTCCAATTACATCCTTAGTAAATAAGTAACCAACTAATTTATCTCCACCACCAGTCATAGCAGTTGTTTTAGCAGTTAAACCAGAAGTATATCTGTTACTTCTAAGAATCATAACATCACCAATTCTAAATACATTACCATCAGCAATAGAACCATTGTCTCCAGCATTAAAATCTCTATTAACAGCTTTTTGAGATAAAAGAATATCATAGTAGTTTTCATTTGTAGTAACAAATACTCTTTCTTGCCCCATTTGGTCTTTACCATCTAGTTCAGCAACAGCACTAAATAAAGCCTCAACAATAGCATCTCCTTTAGCTTCTCTTGTAAGAGCAGTTCCAATAGCAGCACTATATACATTTGATGCAACATCTTGAACTGGTAAGCTTCCATTGTTTGTATCAACCAATGAAGTTGTAACCATAGCCTTGTCTAATTCCCAAATAACTCTTTGGTCTACATATGAAGCCATAGAATTACCCATTTGTCCAGTTGCAATACTTCTTGTATTGTATGGAACAATTTGAGCATCAAAATCATCAATATTTTTTCTGATAATTTTTGGTCTCTCAACAGTAATTGTTCTCTCACCAATCAATACATCAGATGCTAATGTTCTTGAATCTACACCTAATCCGTGAGTTCTAACAACACCTTGTCCTAGTGCATTAGCACCAACAGTTCCTGGAGTTCCAGCAATCATATTTACTACATTAGCATCTAACCCTCTTGTATCAACGATAAATTGAGCAGATTTACCTTTAGTAATTGTTTGTTTTTGAACCAAATCCATAAATACATTTTTTCTCTTAAACGCAGATAGTGTTTCTGCATATATTTTAAGAGCAAGATTTTCTCTTGAAGCTACATCAGCCATATTAATTCTCCTAAGTTTATTTTATATTTTTTATGCAGATTATCATTGTTTGACAGATAAAGGGTATCCACTTCTTTAACCTTTGGAGTTAAGTCTGTGGGCATTTAAAGTGCAACTCTAATAAATCTAAATCGAATCATACCCAAGATAATCTACATTTGTCAATACTAAGCTAACTTACTATTAGCCAACTTTCTATCAACAGCTCTTCTGAAAGCATCATCATAACTATATCTCTTGTCATTAACATCTTTCATATAATCGTCCATAGACCTGTAAGCACCATTACTAGAACCAGTTGATTTATTACCAACTACTCTACTAATTGACTTTTTACCATTTTCAATATCATACTGAGTCTTAATTAACTTAAGTGCAGTCTTTAACTGGTTATCACTCATTGTACCAAGACTATCAATATAATCTCTATCTATACCACCATTCTCTGCCCAAGCTTTAATAGTATTAAATTGTTCTTCACCACCAGCAACATCATAAATCATATTTACTCTAGTTTGTTGTTTAGCAACCAAACCATCTAAATAATTATCTACAATAGTTGATGGAATACCAAGCTTCTCTAATTGTTCATATTGACTTTGAGTTATGCCTCCTTTTTCAGCAAAAGTTGAATCTAGTTCTGTCCAAAGCTCTTGTGGAATAGCACTAGCTTCTTTTGGTTTATTGCTTGGTTTGTTATCTGAATCATCATCTTTTTTTGCTTCATCATCAATAGCAAATTTTTTATTTCCTTTTGACTTATTAGCATTTAATTTCATATAGTATTTTTCAAGACTATCTTCTGACATACCATCTAAAATATCATCATCTAAATCAGAACCTATATTTTTAATACCTTTCTTTAATTCATCAATAGACTTATATTTATTAGCATATAATTTATTTTCTTCTTGGTTGTTGTCATCAACATCTCCATCATCTTCATTACTTGGTAAATCTATATCTGGGTCTGCTTCTTCAAATTCTTCCCTACCGTTAAGAACATTATTAAGAATCTCTTGAGCCATTGGGTCTTGAGTTTCTTCAACATTACTATAATTAATTTCATTTGCCATTTTTATTTCCTTTATAAATAAATCTGTTTCCTTTAAAAAGAAAGCCATATAAGTAAAGGAACAAACCCTATATGGCTTATAGTTTTATTTTAAACTCTTCAAACCTTCAATATGTTCGCTTAATTGCTTTTTCATATTATCTAAAGAGTATTTTCTATTAAGATTAATACCAAAATTTAAACCATACTCTTCAAGTGATTCTTTAGTTTCAAATTCATCTAAATTTCTAACTAAAACACCATTAACCATTTCAACACCACTAAATGTTTGTTTAGTTTCTTTACTAAATTCTTTCTTGTTTGCATTTACATTTGTTATTACAATTTTTGACATTTAATATTCCTTTCTATATTTCTTGACCTAACTGTTGAGCCATCATTTGTCCAGCTCCAGCTCCAGCATTTTGTAGTGCTGGTTGCATCATTTGTTGAGCCATCATCTCTTGTTGTTTAGCAGATAAATCTGCTTCTTGTTGAACTAAAGATTTAATTAAACCTTTATTTCCTAAACCACTATTTGTAATCATATTGTTAATAAACGAAGATATATTTAATTCCTGAACAATAGCTTCTGCCCCAACTAATTTAGCAAATGCTCCTAATTCTTGAATCAATCTATTAAGCTTAGCTTGTTCAACATTTCTACCAAGAGCTTCAACTCCAGCAGTTATAATTATATCAATATCTTCCATTCCTTCTACTTTAAGAGCTGTTACAGCTCCTTGAACTAATGGCATTTGAATATCATTAGCAATAGAAGTATATATACCACCAAAACTTGCTTCAAGTTCAGTAGCAACTAATTGCACTTCCTGAGCAGTAACTCTTTCTGCATCTCTAATACTTGCAGAACTCATTAAGAACGCTTCAGATAACTCTCTTTTTAAATCTTGAACCAACTGATAAGTTTGCTGTAAGTCTACACCTTTATTAGTTTTTATAGTACCAATATCAGCTTCATTACCAATTATTGCATCACCATTCTTAGCTTTAACAAAGTCTTTTAATTTAGTCATTCCATTTGGATTAACAGTATAAACAGTCTTCGAACCAACAATAGCAGATTTAGTTAATACTTCAAGATGCTTATTTAGCATAATAAGTGTAGCATAATGTTCTTCAACAAAGCTTCTTGAGTAATCTTCTCCATCTACTTTTGTCCATCTTACATTAATAAATTTATCAGATATATCTTTCAAGTTTTGTTCGTTAAACTTTTCTCCTTCTATCTCTTGATAAAAATAATACTTACCACCATCTAAATAACAATGTGTAAATAACTCATAAAGCTTATCTTCTTCTTCTTCTTTAGGAATTTTATTAATAATATCTTCTGGCATAGCATCATAGTCAATTTCTTCTCTAATAATTAAGTGAAGTATTTTACCAGACGGGTCTCTTTTTAAAACATAGTTTCTTAAAGATATAACCATAAATGAATCTTCTAATTTTTCAACTAAACATTCACCAGTAACCATAGCCAATCTAAGAGCTGGATATAGACTATCTCTGAATTTGGTTTCATTAATATATTTCATTACACCATCTTCAATCTCAGCAATAATTCTATCTATCTCTTGTTTCTTTTTTTCATCATCTCCAGCAACAACTTTCAATGCTTCTGACTTAGCACTAAGTCTATAAAATGATTGACTAGGTGGAAGAATACTTAAAGCAAACTTCCCAGTTAAGTGATTAACTAACTTAGCACCAAAACCAGTAACATAATCACTTGTTATATCATCTTGGCTGGATGTTCCATCCTCCATAAACAAGAAAGGTATAGTTACCTTTGCATTGTTTTCTGCTCTTGTTAGTACAGCACTTCTATCAGTCTCATACTTCGTATAAAACTCCTTAGCAGTACCATCTAATTCTTGTCTTTCAGCCACTACTTACTCCTTATACATTTAATCCACCAGAATTACTACCAATATTCAATCCAGCTTTTTCTCCTACGCTCAATGGAACTTTTAATTGCCCTTTCCCTGAGTTTGTTTTTTTCTCTTTTTCTTCTTCATCAAGTTCAACACTTGCTTCTTCTATTGGAGGTGTAGGTGAAACTATTGGTTGTGGTTCTGGAGGTTGATAAGTAACACCTCCTTTTCCACCACCATAACAATCAATTACTGATTCATCAATAATTAAACCAGTCTCTAAATCAATACTAAATTCTTTTTTCTTAAACAACATAATCAACTCCTATTATAATTTTAATCCAGTCTTACTTGGATTAATAGATTTATTTGTTCCTACTGCTTGTTTAGTAGCACTGCCTTTAATTCCAGCTCTAGTCTTTGACCTATTATCTCTAACCTCTATGTCATCAGCTCCCTTCATCTCAACTGGGTCTGTGATTGCATTTTTTCTATTTGCCAACTTGGCATCACTTCGAGAACCAGCACTAACAGCTTCCTTCTTAAACCAATCTGCTCCAAGATTTTGTTGATAAAAGTTGTTACTAGCTGGATTCTTCCCGTTTCTATAACTCTTGTTACTATCAACAACATATGATGTTGCATATTTATCTACAGTATTTCTATTTCTGTTGTAACTATTACCTTCGTCATAACTATGTGGATTTTCTTTCCTAGCTATTTCTTCTGCTTGTCTTTCAGCTTTTATTTGTGCTTGTTTTTGTTGTTCTACTGATTTGTGCTTGCTAGTGTACTTTTCAACTTCTTTATTATAGTCTTCACTACCTAAAGTTATAGCTTGTCCAAAATTTGCATTTTTCTGTAAACTTTGTTGAGCCATTTCTTGTGGAGTTTTTAAAGTATATCTCCAATTCTTTTCAACTGGTGCAGAACCACCACCACCACCACCCATATTTACTCCTTGATGTTTAATTTAGATTTCAATCTATTGTATTCTCTTTTTACTTCATCTCTGTCATATATATACGCTTCATACATTTTTCTCCCTTTCAGTTTTCTTGATAATCTTTTAGACTCATCACTTGCATAACAATGCTCTAGTGGTAAATCTAAATCCTCACTAACTCTTCCAGCTTGAATACTAAATAGATACATAGCTTTACTTGTTCTGTATTCTGGTTTAACATATATATATGTATTAGTAACTATGTCGTCTAAGAAACCAAGATAATTGCCAATACTAAAAGCACTGAAACCAATAACTATATCGTCTTTAACAGCAAGATATACTGCCCAGTGATAACCAACAAATACATCAACATCACACTTGCCACTATACATAGATTCACTAAACTCTATAAGTAAATCTTCCAATTGGTTTCTATATGAATCGTTATATAGAACTATCTTCATCATCTTCACTTTCTAGCTTTGATTTAATCCAGTTAAGCATTTCAATTCTACCCTTAACTATTCCTCTTTCATAATCAGTAATGTCTTTATCTATTAATTCTTTAACCATTGATTCAGTAAATAATGTGTCATTAGCTTCTTGAAGTACATCTTTTATATCCATATAACTTGTTCCTTTGTTTTTGATATAATAATGTTTGAATCATATCATAAAAGGAAAAGAAAATGCAAATAAAATATGAACCATCATTCAACATAACACGACAACAACACATAGACTATTGCAAATTAGCAAATGGCTACTGTATTGAATGTGAGAAACCGATAAAGAAAAACTATTATATTTGTCCTAGATGTTCAATAGCATTAGCTGGTTCTGGACTAACAAGAAGAGTATATTTTAAAAAAGTAAGCGACATAACAATTAACTACATACAACATTTACATAGAACATTTTTTGGTTGTAATGCTCCATATAAATATAGAGGACTAAAAGAAAATAGAATAAGAAACAATATAAAACAAGAAACCATAGATGAACTATGCAAGAAATTACATATAGAATTACAAAACCCTAAATTTGGTAAATTACCAGAATTCTATAACCAAGTAAAGGATACACCTAATATACTTAGAAGATTACTATATAATATGGTTTTATATGGAATAGCTTATTATATATATAATGATAAATCATTTGATAATGAAGCAGTATATCAAGCATCACAAGTAAGAATGTTAGATAATCAAATAAAAAGAACATACATAAGACTAAACCAAAATGAAGAAGGTGATTATAAATATCTAAGATATGACACTTACAATAGGCTATCAAGACAAAGATTAATACTTGAGATAATAGAACCAAAAGTAGCTATATTCTTGAGCGAATTGGTAAGTAAGTAGTGTTAAATAGTGATATAATTTTAAAATATAAAAATGAAAAATTTTTTAATTTTTTATTATTAAAATTATATCATATTATTTCATTTTGTCAAGTGTTATTTTGCCTATTTTTAGTTAATTTTGATAATTATATATATTTCTATATCTTAACATTAACTTAATAAGTCTTAAAAATGTTAGAATTTTTTTAGGTACTCATCTAAAAATTGATGAAAATTTTTTAGGTACTTATCTCCCCCCTGGCAATGTTTCTGTTTTCCCCCATAGGCAAGTAGTTTTGTAGGGTTTAATCTAGTATAGATTAATTTATATTTGATTAATTTAGTCAAGTATAACTATATAAAAATATACAAAAATATTATGTATTTAAATATGTATTATATTATGTAATTTAATATGTAATTTAATATGTAAAATTATATGT
>JACCDZ010315352.1_pt1 | contig 10470 bp, 10 predicted proteins | sample 7449551 | NCBI WGS metagenome assembly JACCDZ01 (sample SAMN15323452, study PRJNA562643) | freshwater metagenome | isolation source: river surface water | place: USA:Blue River Watershed | collected 2017-08-18
TGCGCGTGATTGGCCGTTCGCAACAGTTGCTGCGGGTGGATTTCGAGCGGGAGCCCGATCATGAGATCCTGGGGCAGATGCTGGGGGACTTCGAGCGCGAACTGGCGCATCACGACGTCGTGTTGTTCTCGGACTATGGCAAGGGGGGCTTGGCCCACATCCCTCGCATGATCGAAATGGCGCGCGCGGCCGGCAAGCCGGTGCTGGTGGACCCTAAGGGTACCGATTACGACCGCTACGCCGGCGCGACCGTCATCACGCCGAACCGCGCCGAGTTGCAGCAGGTGGTCGGTTCCTGGGCCGACGAGGCCGATCTGCATCACAAGGCCGAGGCCTTGCGCGCCCGTCTGGGCCTGAAGGCCCTGCTGTTGACGCGTTCTGAAGAAGGCATGTCCCTGTTTGAAGAGGGCAAGGTGTCGCATGTGCAGGCACAGGCCCGTGAAGTGGCCGATGTGACCGGCGCAGGCGATACGGTGATCGCGACACTGGCGTTGATGCTGGCCTGCGGCTTGAGCCTGGACGAGGCCATGGCCCATGCCAACCGGGCCGGTGGCCTGGTGGTAGCCAAGTTTGGTACGGCCACGGTGAGCTACGAGGAGTTGTTCGCGTGAGCGGCTTGATGGACAAGGTGTGCGCGCGCGAAGACGCTGCGCAGCGCGTGGCGGCTTTGCCCAAGCCGGTGGTGTTCACCAATGGCGTGTTCGATGTGCTGCACCGCGGGCATGTGAACTACCTGCACGAAGCGCGCGCCTTGGGGGGCTCGCTCGTGGTGGCGGTGAATTCCGATGCTTCGGCGCGCATGCTGGGCAAGGGCCCCGATCGGCCGCTGAACAAGGCCGAAGACCGCGCGGCGGTGCTGGCGGGCTTGGCGTCGGTGTCGCTGGTGACCTTCTTCGACGAGCGTACGCCGGTCGAGCTGATCAAGGAGGTGCAGCCGGATCTGTATGTGAAGGGCGGCGACTACGACATGGAAGCCCTGGAGGAGACCCGTGTGGTCCGCAGTTGGGGGGGGAATGCCGTGGCCATTTCCTTTGTCGATGGCTACTCGACGACCTCGCTGGTCAAACGCATCCGTGCGGGGGAGTCTGCCGGCCGTAAGGCCGCCTTTCTGGACCGCGATGGCGTGATCAATCTGGACCGGGCCTACGTGCATCGCTGGGACGAATTCGAGTTCGTGCCCGGCGCGGTGGAGGCCATGCGCCGCCTGCGCGAGGCGGGCTACACCCTGGTCGTGGTGACCAACCAGTCGGGGCTGGCGCGCGGCATGTACACCGAGGCTCAGTACCAGACCCTGACGACGCAGATGCGCCAGGCCCTGGCCGAGGCCGGGGCCGAGGTGGCTGGGGTCTACCACTGCCCGCATCACCCGAAGGGCAAGGTGCCTGAGCTGGCGGTGGACTGCGGTTGCCGCAAGCCCGAGCCTGGCATGATTCTGCAGGCGGCCAAGGAATTGGGGCTGTCGCTCGCCGACTCCATCATGGTGGGCGACAAGCCTTCGGACATCGAGGCAGCCCGTGCCGCCGGGGTGGGGCGTGCCTACATCGTTCAGTCCGACAACTCGGAGTCGTCGGGAGAGCACGCCCAGGCTGACGCCTCGTTCAAAGATCTAGCCGACTGCGTGACGCACCTGCTGTCAGACCCTGCAGCCTGATGGTGCGCCCCGCTCTTCTCAGCGATTACGTATGAGAAAATAGAAAGATTTGACGAATGGAGTTGATGTGCGCGTGATTACATTTGGAACGTTTGATCTGTTCCACATCGGACACCTGCGCATTTTGGAGCGTGCGCGTGCCCTGGGCGATTACCTCGTTGTGGGTGTCTCCTCGGATGCGCTGAATTTCCACAAGAAGAATCTGCGACCGGTTTATCCGGAAGATCAACGCATGGCGATCGTGCAAGCCATCAAAGGCGTCGATGAGGTGTTTCTGGAGGAGAGTCTGGAACTCAAGCGCGACTACATCCTCGAGCATCGTGCAGACATCCTGGTGATGGGCGACGACTGGAAAGGGCGCTTTGACGATATGTCAGATGTCTGCAAGGTCATCTACCTTGAGCGTACGCCAAGCATCTCGACCACCATGGTCAAGGCTGACATCATCCAGTCGGATGCGTGTTCGCAGTGAACACGTGGTTGAACGCTCGTGCGGATCGTTTTTGACATCGCCAGTCCGTATTACTGGCCCCAGTACGAGCCTGTTGCGCTAGAACTGGTGCGGCGTGGCGTTGATGTGCAGTGTGTCGTCCATGCAGACAACGACCCGCGCTTTGTGGCTGCGGTTGTTTCCCGCTTGCAGCATCTGCAACTTCAGCATGTGATCGCGTCGCGTGGCGAAGTGCTTCGGGTTCATGCGGCAGCTGATGCCGATTGGGCTGTATTTGGCAACGGGTGCAGTTTCCGGTCTGATTTGCCTGCCCGTGTGAAGACGGCGCTGATCTACCACGGCATTGGCGTCAAGGCTTGCTACTACGACGCCGAGTTGGCAGAGTTCACCGTTCGGTTCACCGAAGGGGTGTTCAGGACGGCCGAGCTGAGACGGCGATATCCGGGCGCGAACTTTGTCGATACCGGATTTGCCAAACTCGACCCTTTGCTGTCGGGGCAGGGCTTGGCGTCTGATGCCTTCGATTTGGCCTCAGTGGGGTTGTTGGTTGAACGACCCACGGTGTTATATGCGCCCACGTTCTATCCCAGCTCCATCGAGTGTTTGCCCACAGATTGGCCACGTTGGTTGCCTGACTTCAACATCATCATCAAGCCTCATATGCTGACATGGGCGAGTGATCGCTATGCAGCGCAGCAGCGTTTGTTGAACCAGTGGGATCGTGAGCCCAATGTGCATGTGGCCCGTGAGGGGGCCTTGTCTCTGTTGCCCTTCATGGCGGTGTCCGACGTCCTGGTGAGCGAGGCTTCATCGGCGCTCTTTGAGTTTGCGGCGCTAGACCGTCCCGTGGTGTGGTGTGACTTCTACAAGCTTCGCTGGGCCTACCGGGGTTTGTTGAGCTTCCGGCATACCAGGCGGATGGATCAGACCATTCATGCTTTCAAGCATGTGGGCGCTCATGTCAGCAAGGCGGCGTTGCTGCCAGAGGTGATCAGGGAGCAAGTGCGCAACCCGCACATGCATGCACCCGGACGCGCTGATTGCACCCGGCATCTCATCGGTGCGGTGGATGGCATGGCCTCCGTGCGGATTGCCGACTATCTGCTCAAGTCTTGAGCGTGCCGACGTGGGTTTCTGATCACACATTCAATTTGTGATGGCGCGGTCGTCGCGCAAGTAGTCCCAGTCCTTGACTTGCTTCTTCCAGTCGCCGTATCTGGCAGTCAGATAATTATTCAAATCATTTGGTGTTGGGTATGCTTGACCTTTGAATTGAATACTTTCAAATTTTGCATAAAATTTTGATTCGACCGATTTTAGTACTGGTTTTTGACTTCCGACGGTCCAGTACGTCCGATCTCCGAAGTTGCTTTTTATAATGAGGTCGATCAGCAGGTAATTGCCTTTGCCTTCACCTAATCTTTTGCGAATTTTTATGAGTCTCAGGTCGCCCTTCTTTAATGGTGGCAAATCTTCTTTGACTCTTTTGAGATTGATTCGGTATCCTTTTATTGTCAAGGCCATTGCTGATAATATGAAGCGCATGGTTTGCTTGCGATCTGCATACAAATCCATGTCGTTATCCCAGGGGAGTAGTCTATTTTCTCTGTGAATGCCTAATAATGTGCCGCCATCAATGCAGAATTGCACGCCACATTTTTCGAGGGTCTTGCAGACATCTTGAAGCATCCTCTCCGCTTTTATGAGTACATCTCCTTCTAGCTTGATTGAGCTTGTCATTTTGTTTGAATCGTTTTTTCGTAGGTTTCGAGAATTTCTCGGATGCGAGTGCTTGAGGTTTGTTGGCTGTAAGGGAAATAAACAATATCAACGCCAAACTGTGAAAACTCTTGTTCTATGGCGGTCCATTTTTGTGTTCCCTTCCAGTCGTCCCCTACGAACATGACATTGAACTTCAAATTCTGCCATGCCTCCATCTTGTCGTAATTGACTTGAGGTACCACCATGTCAACGTAGCGATTGCTTTCAACAATGCTCATTCGTTCGGTAAAAGGAATGATGGGGGCCTTGTTTTTTGCTTGAATGCATAATTCATCTGTCGTAACTCCTACGATCAGGTAATCGCACTCGAGTCTTGCCCTGCGGAGTAGATTTACATGACCGATGTGAAATAAATCAAATACGCCGGTGGTGTAGCCAATACGTTTCATTTGACCGCTTTCTATATCTCGAAAGGGGAGGGTGTTGGGTAAAAACTTTCTAGAAATCTGATCATTTCTGCTTTGTTTTCCGGCGGTGTGTCGTGGGAATCGTTCAAGCAGAACAGAAGCGGCCTTGTCACTTTGAGATCATTCAGTTTCGTGGAAAGGCTTTTGTCGTTTGTTCTGATGTATTGGCCGTAGTCCGCGTTGGTTGCTTTGTAAATTATGGTCTTGAGGCGGCTTGCTTTTTTGGGTGTCGTTAAGTGCTTTGCTTTGCCTCTTCTGTTTGCTATGCAGTCGAGGCTGAATATATAGCTGGGCGCAATGCACTCGGTTGTTCTGAATTTTGCCTGAGTTGTCGTTGCGAACAAATATTTATATGTGTGGTTTGCGAGTTCTTGAAGGATGGAGCGCTTGAATGGGACTGCTACATGCCTTAGCTCGTGATGGAGAAGTTTGCCTGTCTGTTTCTGGACGGCTAGTCGCGCGTTCAGGACATGATTAAAGTGAACTTCGTCCAGTTTTTCTGGTTTGAGATTGCGATTGGTGTGCCAAGATTTTCTTTTTTGAAGAATTGATTTTGTGAAAATATAGGGCAATCCAGATTTTGTGAAGAAGTCTGTTGGCTTTGTTGATTTCCCGATGAAAACGTCGTCGTTGAAGTAAATAAAATGCTCTGACAATTCTGGAATATTGTGTAGATTGGCCTCTATGGCCGTTGAGTTGAATGTGGGTAAGGCGGTGGCGTCTTTGAAGATCTCTTTGTGATCTACTACTCTGATTTGCGGATGCTCAGTATTCAACCATTTTGGAATCTGCTCATCTGTGACGATGTGGATTGTGCGGATCCATGGTGCGAAGGCGTGAATCGATCGCAGCGAGTACTTCAATTCATCGACTGAGGTGAACCTGGAAGCTGAATGAGCGGTCGGTTTAAGTTCGCCAGGTCTGATCTTCTGCAGTGCGGAGTTTTTCTTGGTGACCCAGTTCGGGTCATCTCCATTGACCCATGTGTAAACGATATCAATGGGGAATTCTGCTGATTTCATTTTTTTGAAATGTTTGATTGATCTTGTGATCGATCGCAAGTGGGCGGCTCATGCGCTAATGCCAAGTTAGTGCCTCGGGCTGAGAATTTTTTATTTACTTGCAATGGCCGAATGATCATTGCTAAATTGATTCACCTGTTGGTGAGGTTTGATCGACGCTTGTTATCTGATCTGTGAGGATTTTCATAATATGGCGCCGATCATGAGTAGGCGTGTTGACGTAGGTAATGCAAGTGCCTGAACCGTGTCTTGTCGAATGTTTAGAGTGGTTTCAGATTGAATCTTATTCCACAGCCTTCATTCGTGCCAAGTTCCCGTTCAAACGCCTGCTTTCCGTCTGCCGAAGGTTCACCTCAACGGGCCATGAGCAAGCAGTTGAACTAGACCAGATTGTTGCTTGTGTCTCCGTTAGCACGCTGCGCATGCACCTGACTCCAATCGAATTCCAGTCCGACGCGCGACCTCAGGCCGAAGAACCAATGACGGTCTTTGTAGCTTTGCATTATTTCCCGAATGCGCTCGTCGATGGGGTTCTTGGTTGAACTGGGTGTCGAGATCCGCGTTCCGTCGATGGTTTTCAGAGTTCGCTCTGGCAGACTTCGCGTCTCCACCACGTGAAGAAACCCCTGGGTGGCGCGCTCATCGGGCGTGAGATCATCCTTACGGCCTTGTTCAGAGAAGTCGCGAAACGGGTGCATGCTGTGCGGAATTGTGCCCACCGGCAGGCCGATTAAGGTGAGTAATGGGTGCATGAAGTGGATACGCCTCAGGAACTCGCCCGGGGGGCAGTCTTTTTCACCTTTAGGCACGTCGGGGTGATCAGCGTTTCCCGCTCGGACCATGGCGTCCATCGGTTTATGTCGATGACGAACTCGCTTCGGCGTTCGCGCTTCGTCGAGGTTTTTAATCCAAAGCGCGTGTGTTTCATGGTCTCAATGGGCTAAGGCAATCTGGCCAGTTCCATGCACATGTTCGGCCGATTTATGTAGACCTTTACAGGCTGAAGGCAGACAGACCGGTAGATAGCTCTAGCTGATCGAGCCAAGCTCATTAAGGTGCTTATCGTTCGAAAACTGCATTCGATGCAGGTTGCTGTAGATGCCGCCCAGTGTGAGCAATTCCTGATGGGTGCCGATTTCTGCAATGCTTCCTTCGCTCATCACCACGATGCGATCTGCATTGACGATCGTGGAGAGTCGGTGTGCGATCACGAGCGTGGTGCGGCCATGCCGAGCGTTGTCGAGGGCCACTTGCACGGCGCGTTCAGACTCGGTGTCCAGTGCGGACGTGGCTTCGTCGAGCAGCAGGATAGGGGCATCCTTGAGGAGTGCGCGCGCAATCGAGATGCGCTGACGCTGACCACCGGAAAGGCGGGATCCGTTTTCGCCAATCTCGGTCTGGAAGCCCTGCGGCAAGGCTTCGATGAAATCGAGCGCATTGGCCGCTTGCGCAGCACGCCGGATGTCGTCTTCACTCACATCAGGGCGGCCGTAGGCGATGTTGGCCGCAACGGTGTCATTGAAGAGCACCACATTTTGGGTAACCAAGCCAATGTTGGCGCGCAAATCGCTCAACTTCAACTGGTGGATGTCCACACCGTCGATCAGGATGCGACCCTGGCTGGGTTCGTAGAAACGGGGGATCAACGACATCAGTGTGGATTTGCCGCTGCCCGAAGAGCCGACCAGCGCGACGGTCTCTCCCGGTTGAATCTCCAGCGTGATGTCGGTGAGGGCGCTTCGGTCGGTCTTGGGATAGCTGAAGCTGACCTGCTCGAAACGCAGATGACCTTTTGCACGCCCGATCGTCTGGGTGCCGGCATCCATCTCTTCGGGAGCTTCGAGAAACTCGAACACGGACTGCGCTGCGGCCAACCCGCGTTGCAACTGCTCGTTGACGTTGGACAGTCGCTTCAGGGGTGACAGCAGCAGGGCCATCGCACCGAAGAAGGACACGAAGCCGCCCACGGTCAACTGGTTCATGCTCGATTGCAGCGAGGCGTAGTAGATGATGGCCGCCAGCGCAAGGACGGCGATGGTCTGCACGATGGGCCCGTTGGCGGCTGCCGTGGTGACCACTTTCATGCTGTAGCGGCGGATGGCGTTGGCAGCGTTGAAGAAGCGCTGAGCCTCGTAGCGCTCACTGCCGAAGATGCGAATTTCGCGATGCCCGCCGATGACTTCATCGAGCACGTGCGACAGCGTGCCCATGGTCGATTGTTGCGATTTGCTCAGCGCGCGCAAGCGGCGACTGACGGAGCGAATGGTCCAACCGATCAGGGGCAGCACGGTGAAGAAGGCCAGGGACAGTTGCCAGTTCATCCACAGCATGTAACCCAGCAAGCCGACGACGGTGAGGGTGTCCTTGACGAGCGTGATGAGCGAAACCGTGACGATGGGGGCGATCTGCTGGGTGTTGTAAGTCAGCCTGGAGATCAGGGCTGCGTTGGTCACACTGTCGAAATAGCTGGTGGGCAGTCGCAGCAGCTTGTCGAACATCCGCGTTCGCATGTCGAGCACGACCTTGTTGGCCACGATGCTCAAGGCGGTGGTGTGCAGGTAGTCGGTCAGGCCGCGAGCCACGAAGAGGCCGACCAGGAGCAGCGGGGTGGTGTGAAGCGAGTGGTCGCTGTTCTTGGTGAAGCTGCCATCGAGCAACTCTTTGAGCAAGAGTGGGATGGCGGTTTCCGTGGCGGCATACAGCACCATGGCGACCACGCCCAGAGCGAAGATGTGCCAGTGCGGGCGTAGGCACCTGAGCAGTCTCAGGTAAAGCTCGCGGTGTGTGCGTTGGGTCATGTGGCGCGCAGTGTGCGGGGGCTGAAATGAAAAACGCCGCCACGCGGGCCGGTGTTCTTGCCGCATTGGTCAGCGCACCACCACCTGATTCAAGCTGGCAGCAGGCCATCGATTGTACCTACCCGGGGTTCCGAGCGCGGTGGGCTGCGCTCAGTGAGCGGTGTCAGCCCTCACATGGAGTGCTGTCTGGCAGGTGCAAGAGCTTACGAGATGCCCCATCTCAACAAGAAAGCCCCCCAAGTCCCGCCACAAAACAAGAGGGTTAGATGAACCGCTGCGCTACCGTAGTCCTTGGCCCTTTTGGCCAGTTCATGCCACTCGTAGGAAATGCGATCGACGACAGCTTCAATCGCTGAATTCAGCAGCTCCGTCACCAGTACCAGTACCAGTGTTGCGAATAAGACGATGATTTCAAGCATATTCTGGCCCAAGAAAAATGCGCAGGGTGCCATCAATACGGCCAGTAACGCTTCTTGGCGAAAAGCGCTCTCAAATCGGAACGCCGCATACAGCCCTTGATAGGAGTAAAGGGTCGCAAGAATGATTCTCTTGAGACCTTTGTTGACTTTGTAAGGATTTTCTTCCACTTTAACTACCGCACTTCAATTGAGGCAACCAAGTTGCCCCGGAGTAAGAAAAGGAGCCGCTCGCCCCATCAAGGCTTGTGCCGTTCACCCAGTAGGTATCGGGTTTGACTTGCTCGTTTGGATTCTCAACCGAGTAGCCGAGTATGCTTGCCAGTGTGCTGGCGAGGCGGTAATGGTTCAGTGGACACTTTCGCAAGTTCTTTGAGAATGACAGGGCTGCATCATTGAGCAGCCAGACATAAGGCGTCACGTACACATCGCGTTCCAGTACGTTGTGGCCGAATCGGCCATTCCTCCCCACAATTTGACCGTGATCAGAAATCATCACCACAATAACTGGTTGGGTGGTGGCGCTCATGACATGACTCACAACACGGTGAACGTTGAGGTCAAACCATCTCATCGCGTCGTCGTAAGCGTTGATGCGGCTTTTGAGCAGTTCTTTATCCTGGGTTTTCGAGAAGACTGCAAAATCGGCAGGGAAGTTGGACTCGTACGGCAGGTGAGTCGCCCTGGTGTTCACCACCATGAAAAATGGTTGTTGCAGGTCGAGCCCGACATTTTTGACGCGATCTAGCAAGTGTCCATCTGGGAAGTCGCTGGAGACTGGGCGATCGACCGCATCCACCCAGTGATCAATGGCTTCCTTGCCAATCACGGCAGAAATCCCCGTCAACTCTTGAACCGATACGAATGCGGTTTGATAACGTTCTCGCTTAGCCAGTCGGAACAGGTTTGCGGAAGAAGCCCGCATCGACGCATCCTGGCCTGGCTCCCTGACGACATTCAAAAATGTGGGAATTGAAACGCGCGTCGAAACACCGGCAGAGATGATTTCTCCGTGCCCGCCTTCAAAGGCCTGGAGAAGTTTGGCGATGTGAGGGGTGGTGTTGCGCTCATAACCCATGATGCCCATGTGGCTTGGGTTCAAGCTCTCACCCATGATCAGCAGAATGGATGGTTTGGGTGAGCTGGGTTGGCTTGGCTCGACGTGGTAGTCAAGCCATTGGTGCTTGGGAACCTGTCTGCCAAGGGCCAGTTGATCGACCATGAAACCACCCCACGCATAGAGTGCATTGACGATTGCTGGTTTGCGGTTATCGGGCTCGGTTCGCCAAGGCTCTTTCGATCCGACCACACTGACGGGTATCAGAAGCAATGCCAGTCCGGCCAGTACCCCTTTTCTGCTTCGCCATGGTGAAATGCGCCTCGCAAGTACGATCAGGGCGATCGTTGTGATCAAACCCGCCACATAGGTTTGCCAAACATCGCGGCTGCCCATCAAGCCAAGAAATATATCTTTGGACTCCTGTGAGACGAGCAAGAAATCGCGTCTTCTGAAGTAGGCTCCAAAGTATTGCAGGTGGATGACATTCGACCATTGCAGAATGCTCACCATCACTGCCAACAGCAAGCCATAGATTGACGATATGGCGAGTGTCAGTAGCAATGCAAGCAACAGCAGAAGAAGAATTGCCTGTAAAGCTCCCTTCGGCGGGATCAGCGGTGCTGACTTCATCACTTCCGGAAGCAGAAGCACCATCAGGCACAAGGTTATGGCGACCAAAACCCGCCCGTGACGCGCAAAGATGCTTCGCATACGTGATCACAATGATGACAAAACGAAAGGCAATACTATACACAGGGCGGATTCAAAAGTGAAGTGCAACACCTGCAACCCTGTAAGGTCCGCAGATGCAAAGCACCCCAAGACACTACCAGCAACTTCAGCCTGAAGAGCGCGTGACGTTGGCCAGTCTGGTCCAGCAGAA
>JACCDZ010666259.1_pt1 | contig 10468 bp, 10 predicted proteins | sample 7449551 | NCBI WGS metagenome assembly JACCDZ01 (sample SAMN15323452, study PRJNA562643) | freshwater metagenome | isolation source: river surface water | place: USA:Blue River Watershed | collected 2017-08-18
AATAAGAATGAGCTTTACTTTTGTAAAAAAAAATAAATTATGACAACAAAATGGAATATTGACAACATGCACAGTGAAATCGGTTTTAAGGTGCGTCATATGATGATTTCTAACGTTCGCGGATCATTTGCTAACTTTTCGGCGACCGTAGAAACGGAAGATGAAGAATTTACTTCTCCCTCATTTTCTTTTTCGGCTAAAGTTGATAGCATTCAAACGGGTGTTTCAGATAGAGATGGGCATTTAATTTCAGCTGACTTTTTTGATGCGGCTAATTACCCAACTTTAGATTTTACTTCCAATTCTGTTGAGAAAATCGCAGAAGATAAATTTGCAATTCATGGCAACATGACGATTAAAGGAAAGACATTGCCTGTTGTGTTAAACGCGGAATATGCCGGAATCGTTCAAGATCCTTATGGGCAAACTAAAGCGGGATTAACTGTAGAAGGGAAAATCAAGAGAAGCGAATTTGGATTGATATGGAGTGCAGTAACAGAAGCAGGGAAGGTTGTTGTTGGCGATGATATTCATGTAACTGCCGAATTGCAATTTATCAAAAGTTAGTTTTTAAATTAAGCGTATAGTTAAGGTCACCTTTGGTGGCCTTTTTTATTTACCAATCTTTTTTCAATAGAAGAATATAAGTTAAGAAAAGAAAAATAAACGAGTAAATTACCGATAGCCCTACATGAGCCCATGGTATTGCGAATACATAATCCGATTGGGTTAGTTGACTAATCGTCTTTATACGTTCGAATGGGTAATCTACTAATCTGTGCATATTGGCCAAAGGGAAATAATCGTTGTAAAGTTTTACATCATTAATTTTAGGTGAAAAAAACTTGAATTCTATTACCCTGCAGATCACTTCGAACACATATAACGCGAAAAAACTTAACAGGACGAGTACAATGCGTTTTAGTAAAATACTCAAGAGTAAAAAGAACAATAAAAAATTAATGAGTTTAAGAAAATAACCGAAAGCAAAGTAAATTTCTTTGTTAACCGATTCTGAGTCAGTCACCGTGGAATAAGTATACCCGAGCCAAAGACCAGTGAAATACACTACGAGTGTTGATATCAAACTTAAAATAAGAATGGTATAGACTTTTGATAATAAGTATTCACGTTTTGACAGGCCATCAATGAGATTTTGTTTGAAAAGTTTTTCCGTAAATTCATTTGTGACTGTAAACATTATGATCATTCCTAAAAAAATCTTATTCAATCCAGCCATGTAAAACATAAAGTTCCATAGCTGTGGAAATTCCAAAAATCCTTGATCTACTAAATCAACTTCAATTCCGAAAAAAGGGATACTTTGCGCACAGATAAGCCCAAAGGCTATTAATATAACGAAGTAGATAATACCAAAAACGATAACGGGTTTGTAGGATGAGTTCTTTAACCACTCTATGTATACCAATCGAAAAAAATTACCCATGTCTTGTTAGATCAATGAATTGTTGTTCAAGTTTTTGATTTCGTTTCAATAAATGCGTTAAAACGACACCTTTTCTCATAAAAAATGAGTTTACAGCGGCTGGATCTATGGCCTCTTTTAATTCGATTTCAAAGGTATTGCCCATTTGTTTGTAATTTCCAAAAGAAGGGAATTCAACGAAATAAGAGCTTAACTCGGTAAGATCATGCGCGCCTATTTCTAGCACTCCAAAAGGAGAAAGCAACTCTTCAACGCGACCACAGAACAAGGATTTTCCTTCCTTAAGAATGATTACGTGTGAACATACTTTTTCTACTTCATCCAATAGATGGCTTGCAAGAAGTATGGTAGTTCCCGTTTGTGCGATTTTTTTTATGAGTTCCCTGATTTGAATAATTCCTTCAGGGTCAAGTCCGTTCGTTGGTTCATCTAGAATTAAAACTTCAGGATTCGCTAACATCGCTGAGGCAATCGCAAGCCGTTGTTTCATGCCAAGCGAAAATGTCGAAAATCGATCTTTTTTTCTAGCTAACAATCCCACTAAGGCAAGTTTTTCATCTATTTGATCGTATCCTATTTTTTTTATGTTCGCTACAATTTTAAGATTTTGTTCGGCAGATAAATAACTGTAAAAATTTGGTTGCTCGATAATAGCACCGATTCGAAACAAAGTTTCAGCGCTTGTTCCTGACTTATTGAACCACGCCCATTTTCCGCCACTCGGATTTATGGTTCCAAGTATTAATCCTAAGGTTGTTGATTTTCCACTGCCATTTGGACCGAGAATTCCATATACATTGCCTTTTTGGACTGTAAAGGAAATGTCTTTAACGGCATGAATGCGCCTAAACTTTTTATCTAAATGAAGTACCGAAAGAATTTCAGACATGTCTAATGATAGACGAAGGTACTCATTATTTTTTTTGTGTAGCCTTTACCATTTTAAGTGCTTCTTTTACATGACCCAATGGATTCAATTGAGAGTTGAAGACACCGATCAATGTTGAATTTTCATCAAAAATGTAAGTAACGCGTCCAGGTAACAAGCCAAATAACGACGTGGGGACATTAAATAATTTTCTAATCTTACCATCGGAATCTGCGAGAAGGGTAAAGGGAAGTCGATGTTTTTGAGCAAATTGTAAGTGTTTTTCTTCAGTGTCTGAAGAAATCCCAATTACCTGACAATCATATTCCAAGAAATCTTCGTAACTATCTCTGAATGCGCAGGCTTCTTTTGTACAACCGGGAGTGTCGTCCTTCGGATAAAAATAAATAACTGTTTTCTTTCCTTTGAAATCATCAGAAAGTATGGTGCGTCCATTTTGATCTATAAGTTGAAAAGTTGGACAATTATCTCCGATTTGCATGCGATTATTTTAAGTGGTTAATGCTTTTTTGTAACGATCAAGCACGCGGTTTCGTGCAAATGTATGATCAACTATTGGTTCAGGATAATCGTCAGTTCCATATTCTGGTACCCATTTTTTGATATATTTCAATGATTTATCAAACTTTTCTTGCTGTGAATACGGATTGAACACCCTGAAATAAGGAGCAGCATCACATCCTGAACTCGCTGCCCATTGCCATCCACCTACGTTACTTGCTAATTCAAAATCCAAAAGTTTCTCTGCAAAGTAAGCTTCCCCCCAACGCCAATCTATCAGTAGGTGTTTTGTTAAAAAACTTGCGACCACCATGCGGACTCGGTTATGCATGAATCCCGTTTCATTCAATTCGCGCATCCCTGCATCAACCAAAGGATAACCTGTTTTTCCTTCACACCAAGCATGGAAGTGAATTTCATTATTCTCCCATTCTACTAAATCGTATTTGGGTTTAAAGGCAGTGGTTACTGATGTTGGAAAGTGGTAAATAATCATTTGATAAAAATCTCGCCAAATCAATTCATTGAGATACGTGTCACTAGTTTGTATGGCTTTTTTTGCCAATTCACGGATACTTATTGTTCCAAAACGTAAATGAACACTTAAACGTGAGGTTCCATTTTCTGAAGGAATATCGCGCAGCTGTGCATAGTTCTTAAATAGATCTAGGGTGATTTCTTTTTGCGGAAATATACCTTCGTTAGTTTCATTAAAACCTAGTTCTTCCAACGAAACCAATGGTTGCGACTCACAGGTCAACAAATTTTCCAAATGGTTTTCACTTGGGGCATATTCAAAAACTTCTGCGCTTAACTTACTTTTCCATTTTTTGGCGTAGGGAGTGAAAACAGTATAGGGACTCCCGTCATCCTTCATTACCTCTTCTTTTTCAAAAATTACATGGTCTTTAGTTCCGATAAAAGGTTTATTAACCTTCGCTAAGTGATTATAAATAAGTGAATCGCGTTGCTTAGCATAAGGTTCATAATCTCTATTGGTATACAACGCAGAAAATTGGCCTTTTTCCATAAGTTGAGGAATGACTTCTGTTGGGTTACCCACTAAAATGAGTAGGTCGCTTTTGAATTTTTGGTATTGCTTTTTAATGTATTGAAGTTCATTATGGATAAAGATTATCCGTTTGTCGTTTCGTGGAAGTTTATCCAGAATTGAGGTATCGAAAATAAAAACGGGCTGTATTTTGTAACCACTAGAAAGTGCTTTAAAAAGCCCTGAATTGTCGTGAATTCTCAAATCGCGACGGTGCCAAAAAAGCGCTTTTTCCATGTTCTTTTAACAAGGTTTGGTAGATTTTGTTTAAACGAGGTCATTAATTCTAGTAACTTTGCTTCATGCTGTTAATTAGACGCATAGATGCCTTTTTGAAAGGATACATATCGGGTGTGCAATCAAAATTGTCGAAACGGCAATTCATGATGTTGTCAAGTGTATTGGTGGGATTAAGCGCCGGAATTGTCGCCATAACTTTAAAGTCTTTTGCTCATTACATATTCAAATATGTGACGCATAGTACATTGAGTAACGTAAGGTATTTTTATCTTTTATTACCTGCAGTTGGTATTTTTTTATCGTGGTTTATAGTTAAACGTTTTTTTGCCAATAAAATTCAAAAGGGCCTGGGTCAAATTCATTATGCCTTGGCGAAGAGGTCAAGTTTTTTACCGCGCAGAAATATGTTTGATCAGTTTTTTACAAGTTCCGTAACCGTAGGTTTTGGTGGGTCTACAGGTCTGGAGGCGCCAATTGTGGTTACGGGTGCTGCATTCGGGTCGAATTTCGCAAAATCCTATGGGTTAAATTATAAAGAGCGCACACTATTATTGGCATGTGGAATTGCTGCAGGTATAGCTGCCGCGTTCAATGCACCTATTGCAGGAGTGTTATTTGCATTAGAAGTTTTATTGGTTGATATAGGTATTGGAGCATTTACATTACTGATAATTGCTTCGGCTTCAGGTGCTTTGGTTTCTAAAATGATTTTGGATGAGAGTATTCTGTTAAATTTTGTGATCACAGAATCTTTCAATTTTTGGAATGTCCCGTTTTATGTAATTCTAGGTATTTTGGCCGGATTTATGGCAGTGGTGCACAGCAGGATTTTCACTAAAATTGAAGGTGCATTTTCAAACAAAATAAAGTCAAATTTCACTCGTTGGTGGATGGCATCTTTCTTCTTGATTTTGTTAATTGCCATTTTTCCGCCTTTATTTGGTGAAGGTTACGAGAGTATTAAGACTCTGGCTTACAATCAACCAGAAAAATTATTAGACAACTCCCTATTAAACAATCTTCCATTCAATGAAATAATGATACTGCTATTTGTGGGTTGTTTGGTTATTATGAAGTCGTTGGCTACAGGTTTAACTATTGGAGGTGGTGGGAATGGAGGTAATTTTGCTCCATCCTTGTTTATTGGAGCGTATTTAGGATTTTTCGTCGCAAAATTTGTTAATCTATTCAAATGGGATGACTTACCCGAAACTAATTTCATGATGGTTGGAATGGCGGGGATATTGAGTGGGTTATATCATGCACCGCTCACAGCAATTTTCTTGATTGCAGAAATAACAGGAGGATATGGATTGATGATTCCATTAATGCTTGTTTCTTCTATCAGTTACGTAATTTCTAAGTATTTTGAACCATTTCCTATGGATTCAAAAAAATTGGCGAGAAAAGGGGAAGCTTTTACCTCAGATAAGGACCAAAATGTACTTACTGGAATTAAATTATCCGAATTTGTAGAGCGCGATTTTGAGAAATTATCTCCAACACTTGATTTACGTGAGTTGGTGCAAATAGTGGCTCATTCCAAACGCAATGTTTTTCCTGTGGTAAACGAACATAGTAAGTTTATTGGAATATTACTTTTAGACGATATTCGTGAAATCATGTTCAATGTGGGGATGTACGACAAGGTAAAAGTTGTTGACCTCATGAGAAACCCACTTGAAATCATTCAATTGAATGATTCAATGAGCGATGTGATGCGTGCCTTTGATGAAACAGAAGCGTGGATATTACCCGTATTAGATGGGGAAATATATGAAGGTTTTGTTACGAAATCAAAATTATTCACGGGTTATCGAAAACGACTTAAAGATCTGAATTTAGATTAATTACCGTCGTACTCTACACTGTTATTTTCCGTTTCCCAAAGTTTTACAACTAGACCATATTCCGATGCTAATTTCGAACGAAGTAAATTCCAGCATACAATGGCGATATTTTCAGCAGTGGGATTTAAATCTTTAAATTCCGCACAATCGAGGTTCAAGTTTTTATGATCAAATCGATCGCTAATTTCTTCTTTAATTAAATCTTTGACAATTTTTAAGTCAATTAAGTACCCAGTTTCCTGATTTACATTTCCAGAGATCCAAACTTCCAATGTGTAATTGTGACCATGGAAATTTTCATTACTACATTTGCCAAAAACGGCTTTGTTTTTATCATCCGTCCAATCTTTTCGATAGAGGCGATGCGCACTGTTGAATGTTGCTCTCCTACAAACTTTCATAAGTTTCTATGCTTTTAAGTTGATCGAAATGTTCGGTCATTAATATTTTAAACCAAGCTGTATATTGAGTGGAATTCTCTGCAATTTCAGTTCGAATTTCCTCTAGGTTTTTCCAAGCGAAGGCACTTACTTCTTCTAAATTTAAATGCGGCGTGTCATCTGAATAACCCACAAGTACATGGTCAAGTTCATACTCAGTTAGGTCGTTATCCAGTGGTGCTTTATACACAAATTGGAAGACTTCTTCGAGGTCTACTGTCATGCCCATTTCCTCTTTTAATCGTCTTTTACCTGCTGCTAATATTGTTTCGCCTGGGTAAGGATGACTACAACAGGTATTCGTCCATAAGCCTTCAGAATGGTATTTTCCAAATGCTCGTCTTTGTAAGAGTAACTCGTTGTTTGAATTAAAAATAAGAACAGAAAAAGCTCTGTGCAAAAGTCCTTTCTGATGCGCTTCTAATTTTTCCATTACACCGAGGTCTTGGTCCAATTCGTTAACTAATACCACGAGGTTTTGATGCATTACAACAAATTTAGGTTGTGTCTCAAGTATGAAGTTAACAAAATTCTCACTTTTCGGTAATTGGGAATTCGTACTCTTTCATTTAAAATGGTATTCGCAGGAGTTCGTTTTATTTTTTTGAAAAGTTTGAAGTAGTATTTATAAGCCATATAGACACCAAATCGTGCTTTCTTGGGTAATTTAAGTATTCCTAAATACCCTTGGTGAAAATCTAATTCGATGTCCGCTTCAATTTCTTTTTTTACCGTAGCATTAAATTCTTGTAAGTCAATGCCTGGGAAATATGTTCTTCCAAGTTCTTGGTAATCAGCTTTAAGGTCCCGAAGGAAATTAATCTTTTGAAATGCAGCACCAAGTTTCATTGCATATGGCTTCAGTTCTTCGTAATTTTCTTGGTCTCCTTCAACGAAAACTTTGAGGCACATTAATCCGACAACCTCCGCTGAACCTAAAATGTATTCTTCATATTTGGATTGGTCATAAGCGCTTTTATTTAAATCCATTTCCATTGAATTTAAGAAGGTGTCAATCAATTCATGTGGAATTTGATAAGTGTTAACCACCCATTGAAAAGAATTTAAAATTGGGTTTAATGATATTCCCTCATTTATTGCTTTGTACGTATCTTCTTTAAAAGTTTTTAGAAGAGCGGCTTTATCGAAATCATGAAACGTATCTACTATTTCATCTGCGAAACGCACAAAACCATATATAGAGTAGATTGGCTTGTGTAAATCGGGATGTAGAAATCGAATTCCAAGTGAAAATGAGGTGCTGTAACGCTTTGTCGTTAGCTTACTCATTTCTTGACTGACATCATCGAATAACTGTTTCATGTTTTAGTTTTTGGTGTTTTTAATTATGTATTTTGCAACAACTTCACCAGATATTATGGAAGGAGGAACCCCAGGCCCAGGAACAGTTAATTGTCCGGTATAAAAAAAGTTCTTCAGATGTTTGTTTTTTAATCTTGGTTTTAAAATTGCTGTTTGGCGAAGTGTATTTGCTAAGCCGTATGCATTTCCTTTGAAAGCGTGATAATCTTTCTTGAAATCACTTATACAAAAGCTCCTTTTGTAAACAATATTGTTTGAAATATCGTTTCCAGTTAATTCGTAAAGTCTTTTAACCAGAATATCAAAATATTTATTCCTAGTATCTTCATCGTCTTTTAAATCGGGTGCTATTGGAATCAAGAAAAACATATTATCCATTCCTTCTGGCGCAACACTAGGGTCAGTTACAGAAGGGACACTCAGGTAAAACAACGGATTTGTCGGCCACTTCGGGTTTTTATAAATCTCTTTTCCATGTTCCTCAAGCGATTCATCAAAGAATAAATTGTGGTGTTGGAGATTTTGCATTTTTTTATTTACACCTACATAGAAAAGTAAGCTCGACGGAGCCATTGTTCTTTTATCCCAATATCCTTCAGAATAATTTGCATTTCCATTGAGTAATTGTCGGTCTGTGTGCTGATAATCTGCTCCTGAAATGAAGAGGTCAGAGGGAAAATCTACTCCGTTAACTTTCGCGCTAATTGCCTTATTTCCTTGGTAATTGAAGCCATTTACTTCGCTTTCTGTTAGAATGGAAACGCCTTGTTCTTTTGCGATTTTTTCGAAAGCTTCAATAAACTTAAACATCCCACCCATAGGATACCAAGTTCCAAGTGAAATATCGGCATAATTCATCAGTGAGTATAAGGCCGGAGTTTCATTAGGCATTGCGCCCAAAAACAACACTGGAAATTCTAGTAAGGAAAGAATTTTTGGGTGTTTAAAATATTTTCGAATGTAAGATGAGAAGGAAGATAAAAGGTGCATTGAGAATAATCCTGAAAGGACGCGTCTGTCTGCGAATTCTAATATACTTAAACTCGGTTTATGAACTAGATCATTGATTCCTACGTCATATTTGTATTTTGCGTCTGCTAAGAAATTTCTCAGACTCTTAGCGCTTCCTGGTTCCAGTGACTCAAACCATTGTTCCAATTCTTCCATGGAAGCAGGGACATCTGTATACGACTTATCCGGCCAATAGACACGGTAGGAAGGATCTAAACGTTTTAATTCGTAGAAATCGGAAGTAGTATATCCAAATTCGTTGTAAAATCTTTCGAAAACGTCCGGCATCCAATACCAACTTGGACCCATATCAAAAACAAAACCTTGTTCTTTAAATTGACGAGCGCGCCCTCCAATCGTTGCGTTTTTTTCGAGTATGGTAACGTCAAAATTATTTTTCGCAAGAAATGAAGCGGCAGAGAGGCTGGAGATTCCTGCTCCCAAGACAGTTACCTTTTTTTTCATGGATTAATTGGCTGAGAATGAATAGTCAGGAAGTTGATCCATCAGCCTTTTTCTCGCTATAAATATACGGCTTTTTACGGTACCAATTGGAATATTTAATTTATCGGCAATTTCCTTGTACTTGAAACCTGCAAAGTGCATTTCAAATGGCTCTTTGTATTCGTCGCTCAACGCATTAATTTTTCTTTTAATGTCTTTCACTGAGATTAGTTCTAATGGAGTTTCCTCATGAGAAGTTGAATTAGATATTAAAAACAAATCTTTCGAATTGTCGAAAATTGTACCTGATTTAACCCTTCGTCTGTATTGATTAATAAAAATATTGCGCATGATGGTGAAAACCCAAGCTTTAAAATTTGTCTGTGGAGTGTAATAATTTCTGTACGTGATAGCTTTCAGCATGGTCTCTTGAGTGAGATCACGTGCATCTTCCCGGTTTCGTGTAAAGCTCATTGCAAATGATTGCAAGTTACCTTCAATTCCAATTAACGCATCATTAAATTCTAGAGTTGACATGGCTTTTTATTTTGTTTAATTAATAACAATTCAAAGTTAAACAAAAAATGTATAACAATTGCAAAAAAAAGTTAAACAAAAAATAAAAAAATGAGTGATATACTACAAAATCCTTATCCAGTAAGACTTATAGAAAATAAAAAAAATTACAAAAGATTTATGTCAACATTCGCTAACATGATATTCACTAATCCTTCTAAATCATATTGATGTTTCCAATTCCAATCCTTTTTAGCTTCTGAATCATCAATAGAATTCGGCCATGAATCTGCTATTTCTTGCCTAAAGTCAGGCGCATAAGAAATTTGAAAATCAGGAATTACCTTCGTTATTGCTTCACCCAATTGTTTTGGTGTAAAACTAATTCCTCCTAAATTGTATGCTGAACGTATTTTTATTGACTCACTTGGTGCGTTCATCAACTCTATAGTGGCTCGTATCGCGTCGTCCATGAACATCATGGGGAGTGCTGTGTCCTCAGACAAAAAACTTGTAAAGGACTTTACTGCTTTTGCCTTGTAAAAGATATCCACTGCATAGTCTGTTGTTCCTCCTCCTGGTAGTGATTTATAAGAAATCAAGCCCGGGTAACGAATACTGCGAACATCCACGCCGAATTTAGCATGATAATATTCGCACCAACGTTCACCTGCCAGTTTAGAGATTCCATAAACCGTAGTTGGTTCCATCACAGTTGTTTGAGGGGTTTGATCTGCAGGAGTCGTTGGTCCGAAT
>JACCDZ011710373.1_pt1 | contig 10466 bp, 12 predicted proteins | sample 7449551 | NCBI WGS metagenome assembly JACCDZ01 (sample SAMN15323452, study PRJNA562643) | freshwater metagenome | isolation source: river surface water | place: USA:Blue River Watershed | collected 2017-08-18
CCATACTTTATTGAATTGGTAAGCGTACGATTTTTTGATCTTCAAAATACTGTTGTAACGCTACCATAGCAGCGATTTTAGCCTCTTTTTCTGATTGAGCTTTCAGTTTTTCAACACTATAATATTTCTTTACAAAATGAGTATCAAAATTCCCTGAACGAAATGCTTCGTGCTCAAAAACAAATTTTCCGAAAGGCAAAGTAGTCGAAACTCCTTCTACTTTATAATTATCAATAGCTTGAATCATGGTTTGAATTGCTTCTTCACGAGTTGCTCCGTAAGCAATTAACTTAGACAACATTGGGTCGTAATAAATTGGAATATCCATTCCTTGTTCAAAACCATTATCAACACGAACTCCTTCGCCTACAGGCAATTGATAAACATCTAAATGACCTACACTTGGCAAGAAATCATTCAATGGATCTTCGGCATACACACGCAATTCTACCGCATGACCTTTGATTTTTAAATCTTCTTGTTGGATGGTCAACGCTTCTCCACGAGCCACTTGAATTTGCATTTCGACCAAATCCACTCCCGAAATAATTTCGGTTACCGGATGCTCAACTTGCAAACGCGTATTCATTTCAAGGAAATAGAAATTATTATTTTCATCCAATAAAAACTCAACTGTTCCCGCTCCTAAATAATCACATGATTTAGCTACTAATACAGCCGCTTCTCCCATTTTCTTGCGCAATTCTGGCGTTAATATTGAGGAAGGCGCTTCTTCTATTACTTTCTGATGACGTCTTTGAACGCTACACTCTCTTTCAAAAAGATACAAAATATTACCGTGACTATCCGCCATGATTTGAATTTCGATATGTCGTGGGGATGCTACATATTTTTCAATAAAAACAGAACCATCTCCAAATGCCGAAATAGCTTCACTAATCGCTCTGTCCATTTGCGATTCAAAATCAGCCTCTTTCTCTACCACACGCATTCCTTTTCCACCACCTCCTGCAGAGGCTTTGATCAAAATAGGAAATCCAATTGCTGTCGCAACTTCTTTTGCTTTTTCAACATCTGTAATCGCTTGGTCATAACCAGGAACCATAGGAATATTGTAGTCTTTAACTGCATCTTTAGCGGCTAATTTACTTCCCATAATGCGGATCGCTTTGGATTTTGGCCCAATAAAAATGATATTGTTTCTTTCGGCTTCTTCTGCAAAATCAGCATTTTCACTCAAGAAACCATAACCTGGATGAATGGCATCTGCTCCTAAAGATTTAGCCACTTCAATAATCTTGCTTCCTAATAAATAGGATTGATTAGACGGTGCTTCTCCAATACAAACTGCTTCGTCAGCATATTTTACGTGTGGTGCATTCCTATCTATTGTAGAATACACCGCAACTGTTTTTATTCCCATTTTTCGAGCCGTTTTCATTACTCGAATGGCTATTTCACCTCTATTGGCAACTACTATTTTCTTCATAACTTACTCGAATTCAATTAATAATTGTCCTTTGTCTACAGCGTCTCCAACAGCTACCGAAATAGTTTTAATCACACCATCACGAGGCGATAGAAAACTATTTTCCATCTTCATAGCACCAAGAATAATTAAATTATCATTTTCTTTCACTTCCTGTCCAACCACCACACTAATTTCAAGGATTAATCCTGGCATAGGCGCTTTGATAGCGTTGACTTGTTTAGCCAATCCGGTCTCAAATCCCATTTCTTTAATTAGAATGTCCAAAGGATTTGAAATAGCAACAGTATAAGTGTTACCATTAACGATAACAGTATACTTTTTTTTATTAAAATCAGTCTCAATAATAGCTGCTTTAAAAGGAGTGTTTTCGTCCAAAATGTGAAATTGATTCAATCCCACACTTATCGAATCGAGTTGCGAAACACTTTCTTGGTCCATTTCAAAATGGAAAGTGTCGTTTACATTTACTTTATAACCAATACTCATAAGTGTATGTTTTTATTGGTTGTAAATGTATTTATTTATCTAAATTTTATTTAGATTTTTACGTATATCTTTGCTAAATTAATATACTTTTGAAGAAAAAGATAAAAATACTATAAACTAAGTAGCCCAAATTCCTTTAAAGAATTCATCGATTTTGAATACCAAAACAATTCAAAGTCCTCCAATTCGCTTTCAAAATCAGCTTTCAGTTCTTGGAATTGAGTTGTTTTTGAATTAGAAACCGAAATTACATCTAAAATCTTAACAAGCCACTCTCCTTCATTACGATTAGTTTGAATGACAAAAGTTTCTTTTTTATCATAAAATGTTAATTCCATCATTTCCCAAGAATTTTCTTTTTTAGTTTTAGTAAAACTTCTTACTGTTGGCTTACCGCCTAGCCAAACTACTTTAGCATTCGGTTTACTACTAAAATTAGTTTCCTCTTCAAGTGCATCAATAATAAAATCAGGATGAATAGTTGTTTTAGGAATTTTAAAATCAAACCAATCTTGCAAATCATAATCCAAACAAATTCCGTGCATAAAGTTGAATAAGGATTTCTTTAAGCCAAAACTAAATTGGTCATGGTCAATTCCTGTACTGTCTATATAATTGAGGTCATTATTAGCAAAAGTGCCAATTAGATCTGTTTCTTTAGTTACACCAAATTTTTCCGGATACATTCCCACAGGGCTGTGTGCAGTCATTGCAAATTGATGCCAAAAACCAGATTGCAACACGCCTGCTTCAAACAATTGGCGAACCATTTCTAAACTATCTACCGTTTCTTGAATAGTTTGTGTAGGATAACCATACATTAAATAAGCATGAACCATAACTCCTGCTTCGGTAAAATTGCGCGTTACTTTAGCGACTTGCTCTACTGTTACTCCTTTGTCAATCAATTCCAACAATCGGTCTGAGGCTACTTCGAGTCCGCCCGAAACGGCAATACAACCCGAAGCTTTTAACAACAAACACAAATCTTTGGTAAAGCTTTTCTCAAAACGAATATTAGTCCACCAAGTCACCGCTAATTTTCGGCGCAAAATTTCTAAGGCAAGCTCTCGCATTAAAGCTGGTGGCGCTGCTTCGTCCACAAAATGAAAACCAGTCTGACCCGTTTGAGCTATCATTTCTTCCATTCGGTCGCACAAAATTCCAGCTGCAATCGGTTCATAGACTTTAATGTAATCTAGAGAAATATCACAAAAAGTGCATTTACCCCAATAGCAACCATGCGCCATGGTGAGTTTATTCCATCGACCATCACTCCACATTCGGTGCATTGGATTCACTATTTCAATTACCGAAATGTATTTATCTAAAAACAAATCCGAATAATCCGGTGTTCCAACATGAGATTGTTTGTAGTCGTGACGGGGAGAGTTATTTTTATAAACTACTTTGCCATTTTCCAACAAAAAAGTACGTTTGAATTCAGAATTTAGTCCTGATTCTATATTCTCAATTATCAATTCAAGCGGCAATTCGCCATCATCCAAAGAAATAAAATCGAAAAATTCAAAAACCCGTTCGTCTGAAAGGGAACGTAATTCGGTATTGGCAAATCCACCGCCCATCAAGATTTTGATTGTTGGATGATGCTTTTTCAACCATTGTGCCGAGCGAAAAGCAGCATATAAATTCCCAGGAAAAGGAACTGAAATTAAAAATACAGAAGGTTGAATGGTCTCTATTTTAACTTTCAGTATCGAAAGCAAAATAGCATCTATATAAGTAGGTTCTTGTTGTAATGCTTGGTACAATTCATCAAACGAATTGGCAGATCGCCCTAAACGTTCAGCATAGCGACTGAATCCAAAATTAGGATCAACACATTCTACAATAAAATCTGAAATATCTTCAAGATACAAGGTCGCTAAATGTTTGGCTTTGTCTTGGGTTCCCATGGTACCAAAAGCCCAATCCAATTCTTCTAACTGCGCAAAACGAGAGGCTTCGGGCAGAAAATCTTCTTGGCAAATTTGGAGTGCCAAAGTGGGATTTTTTCCTTGCAAAAAAGCAATAACCGAATCAATAGTTTTTACGTATTCGTCTTGTAACGCAAAAATACGTTTGGCGTTTTCTGAATAATCTTCTTGAAATTTGGAAGTGGAAACCTGAAACAAATCTTGCAATCCTTTTTTCGAAAACAAAGCTAAAATGACTTCTATTCCTAAATCAGCTTGAACCGACTCAATATTTTTGGTGTTCAAAAAACCTTTAATATAAGCCGTTGCTGGATACGGAGTATTCAGTTGAGTAAATGGTGGCGTAACAAGGAATAGTTTTGTTTTCAAGGAAATTATTTTGGAGAACAAATATCGTTTAATATTGTGTCTTTACATTAAAACTGATGTTCTTTTTTACTAATTACCAAAAGAGAAATCACTGAGATAATGGCCGCGGCAGAAAGATAATATCCTACAAAGTCCAAACCATAGTTAGTAGCAATCCATATAGCAATCATAGGAGCAAATGCAGCCCCAATAATGCCCGCTAGATTAAAAGTCAAAGATGCTCCTGAATACCGAACAGTTGTTGGAAACAATTCTGAAAGAAAAGTACCAATTGGACCATATGTGAATCCCATTAATGCCATTCCTAAACACAAAAACAAAGTAACCAAAACTGTACTTCCTGAATTTAAAAATTGAGAAAAGAACAAACCAAAAACAGCAATCGCTAACGAAGCATAAATTAACATCTTTCTTCGTCCTATCTTATCTGCAATTATAGCAGAAATGGGAATGAAACCCGCAAAAAACAATACTGAAAACAACTGAATTAAAAGCGCTTCTTTATTTGAAAAATGCAATTCTTTCGTATTCCAATTCAACATAAAAACAGTCATTAAATAAAAAACTACAAAAGTAGTTACCGCAGCAAAGGTTCCGAATAGCAGTTCTTTTCGATACGACTTCAATAAAGTTACAAAAGGCAGCTTCACTTCTTCTTGTACTTGTTTAGCATTTTCAAATGCAGCGGTTTCAGTTATTTTTAAACGAATATAAAACCCAACCAAAACCAATAAAGAACTAGCGATAAAAGGAATTCTCCATCCATACTCTAAAAAATCTTGAGAACTCATAGAATTAGTCAATAGCAAAAAGGTTCCTCCCGAAAGGACTAAACCGATTGGCGCACCCAATTGAGGAAACATCCCATACCAAGCACGCTTGTGTGGTGGCGCATTTTCAATAGCTAACAATACAGCTCCTCCCCACTCGCCTCCAAGACCAACACCCTGTCCAAAACGGCAAAGCATTAATAAGATAGGTGCTGTAATCCCGATACTCGCATAGCTGGGTAAAAAACCAATACAAACTGTTGAAATACCCATAGTCAATAAAGCAACAACTAAAGTTGTTTTGCGCCCAATTTTATCTCCGTAGTGCCCGAAAACTGCCGACCCTATTGGACGTGCAAAAAAAGCAATAGAAAAAGTTGCTAAAGACTGTAAAACCGAAGTCGTACTATCCGTTCCAGGAAAAAACAATTGTGGAAAAACCAATACCGCAGCATTAGCATAGATATAAAAATCAAAAAACTCAATCGTTGTTCCAATTAAACTTCCGAAAAGAACGTGGCGTAACGAATTTTGTGGTTGTGCTGTTGTGCTCATTTATTTTGTTTTTTTATAGTATCAAACGAGTATAAAAATGCTACTATTTTTCGAAAGCCACAACTATTTAGTTCCAATATTTTTTTAGTATTTTTACTCCAAACAAAACCCAATATGCCAACTGACTGTATACGCTATCAAAATTCAGGCTATTTCTCTTCTTTAATCGTAGACTATTTAGATCAAAAATCCAGTCTAAATTCGCTATACAATAGGTTTCCAACCATTGAAAACTTTGAAGCGCAAATCATTGAAAAAGCAACCAACTACAATCATGATAATCGAAAATTATTGGTTGCTGTTTTGCAAAAACAATATCAAAATAGCACTATTTCTGAAGCTACACAAAATAATATTTTAGCTTTAGAACAAGCTAACACGTATACTATTTCAACGGGACATCAATTGAATTTGTTTAGCGGACCCTTGTATTTTTTATACAAAATCATTTCTACTATCAATTTGGCTTCCGAACTAAAAGCAAAATATCCCCAGTCGAACTTTGTTCCCATTTATTGGATGGCTACCGAAGATCATGATTTTGAGGAAATCAATTATTTTAATTTCAAAGGAAAAAAATTCCGTTGGAACAAAGAAAGCTCAGGACCGGTTGGTCGTTTATCTACTGAAGGATTAGATGCTGTTTTTGAAGTTTTTGCGCAAGAATTAGGGTCTGGAAGTAATGCAGAAAAAATTAAAGAACTGTTCCGAAAATCCTATTTAGGACATGCTACTTTAACTGAAGCTACCCGTTTTTTAGCGAATGAACTTTTTGGTCAGTACGGTTTAGTAATTTTAGACGCAGATGCTGCAGAACTAAAACGCACTTTAATTCCATACATCAAAGACGAACTAGAAAACCAAACTTCATTCAAGGAAGTTGCTGCAACTATTGAAAAACTAAAAGAGTATTCCATTCAAGTTAACCCACGTGAAATCAATTTATTTTACATAGAAAACAACTTAAGGGAACGAATTGTTTTTGAAAATGGAACTTATAAAGTAAACCATACCGACTTATCTTTTTCCAAAGAAGAACTATTTCGATTGGTAGAAACCAATCCAGAAAAGTTCAGTCCGAACGTTATTCTACGTCCTTTGTACCAAGAAGTCCTTTTGCCTAATCTATGCTACATTGGTGGCGCAGGAGAAATTGCGTATTGGTTAGAACTTCAGTCTTTTTTCAAGGCAGCAAAAGTGAGTTTTCCAATGTTATTGGTTCGTAACTCCGTTGTATTGGCCACTGAAAAACAAATAAAAAAAGCAGACGCTTTACAACTTTCTTGGGCTGATTTATTTAGCAAGCAAAAGGATTTGGTGAACCAAAAAACAAAAACGCTTTCTGAAATCGACTTGGATTTATCTAATGTAAAAGAACAATTGAAAAAGCAATTTGAAGCACTTTATACCATTGCCAATCAAACAGATAATTCTTTCATTGGAGCACTTAAATCTCAAGAAATCAAACAAATTAAAGGAATTGAGCACTTAGAAAAACGATTGCTAAAAGCACAAAAACGAAAGTTAGCCGACGTTTTAGAACGTATTATTCAATTACAAAATGAATTATTTCCCAACCAAAGTTTACAAGAGCGTCAAACAAATTTCTCTGAGTTTTATGAAGAAAATGGGGAGTTGTTGATCCAAACGTTAATAGAAAAACTACAACCTTTGGAAAACGATTTTAGGATAATCGCAAATTAATCTCAAATAATTCATTTTGAAATTTATTTCATTACACAATCAGCAAAAAAAATAGTATTTTTGCGTTCTAAATTTATAATTACACAAAAAAATGGCAACAAACAGAACTTTTACTATGATTAAACCCGATGCGGTTAAAAATGGTCATATTGGAAACATATTGGCAATGATTAACAATGCTGGTTTCAAAATTGTTTCTTTAAAACTTACACAATTAACAGTTGCTGATGCACAGGCTTTTTATGCAGTACACAGCGCACGTCCTTTTTATGGAGAATTAGTTGAATTCATGTCAAGCGGACCAATTGTTGCTGCTATCTTGGAAAAAGATAATGCAGTAAGCGATTTCAGAACTTTAATTGGAGCTACTAACCCTGCTGAAGCAGCTGAAGGAACTATTCGTAAATTATACGCTACTTCTTTAGGGGAAAATGCAGTTCACGGTTCAGATAGTGATGAGAATGCAGCAATTGAAGGTGCGTTTCACTTTGCTGGAAGAGAGCAATTTTAATCTAGATAGTTAGATTTCTTAGATTTCTTAGATTTTATAAAAAGAAACCCATTTCGATTGAAATGGGTTTCTTTTTATATCTAACTTTCTAAAAAAATCTAACCATCTAGAAATCTAAAAATCTAAATGTCTATCTCAAAACTACATCCTTAATTACCTCTCTTTGCAACTCTTCATTAATCATTGCGATAATTTTAGATTTACCATGACTTAATTCTTCACGCAGAACAGAGGAAGTCAACTCAACATACAAAGTACTTCCTCGTAAGGCAACATTTTTAGTATAACTATTGACTCCATTTCCCATTAGATTTTGCCAAGCCTCTTTCACATCAATCTGATCCATTCCGGGCTGCAATTTATTCACTTGAATAATTTGCTTCAAAACATCACCTACAGTACTTTGATTACTCAGTCTTTTTGCCATCACCCAAAATATTTATAGCGGTTGCTTTCTTGTAATGGTATTCTTTTTTTTGCGCATTCAACACCACTAATTCATCCGCTGTCAAAGCAATAATCTCCTCGGTGTATTTCATATAAGGCGTCACATAATCCAAATAAGCTTTGTTATCTTGAAAACGGACACTTACTTTTTCAAAAGAATTATCGACTAAAAAAGTTCCATCTAACTGAGGTGCTACTTTTTTTCGGATGCCTTGATTATTTTTATCTATTTGGAAATAATCATAATTCTGATTAGCGGCGTATTCTTTGTCTTCGCCTTTATCAAAAACTACTTTTTCGATTTCCCAATACCCATTAATTTTAGGGATATCAGTAGATTGTATTTGCTGCTTACAACTTACTAAAAGAACAGAGAATAATATTACTTTGATTAAATTCTTCATACCACTATTTTTTAGTATTGACTCTTTTATACAAACCCAAGAAGAAAAACACCAAGCCTACTACAATCGATAGATAATAAAGAGGTACACTTTGTTCCCGAATCATGTTCGCCAAAACAAAAGCAATTACACTTATAAAATAAAAAGCCATTGGGCTTAATTTTCCAAAAGAACTCATACTCAATTATTTAAAAAAACTATCTACAAACTCGAATTTATTGAACACTTGTAAATCTTCAATTCCTTCTCCAACTCCAATATATTTAACCGGAATTTGAAATTGATCTGAGATTCCAATAACCACACCCCCTTTGGCTGTACCATCTAGTTTAGTAACCGCTAAAGAAGTAACCTCTGTAGCTGATGTAAATTGTTTAGCTTGTTCAAAAGCATTCTGACCTGTAGATCCGTCCAAAACTAATAAAACATCGTGTGGAGCATCTCCTACTACTTTTTGCATAACACGTTTTACTTTGGTCAATTCGTTCATCAAATTCACTTTGTTATGCAAACGTCCTGCTGTATCAATAATCACAATATCGGCATCTTGAGCCACTGCTGATTGCAGCGTATCAAAAGCTACGGAAGCTGGATCGCTTCCCATATTTTGTCTTACAATAGGAACTCCAACTCGATCAGCCCAAATTTGCAATTGGTCGATAGCTGCTGCACGAAAAGTATCTGCTGCACCTAATACCACTTTGTGTCCCGCTTTTTTGAATTGGTACGCTAATTTTCCTATAGTTGTTGTTTTTCCTACTCCATTTACACCCACTACCATTAAAACATACGGTTTAGTTTGTGTAGGGGTAACAAATTCTGTTGCTTCACCTGAATTCGTTTCAGAAAGTAAACTTGCTATTTCTTCACGAAGAATCTGATTCAACTCGCCCACGCCTAAATACTTATCGGCAGCCACACGTGCTTCGATACGTTGTATTACTTTTAGCGTAGTGTTTACACCCACATCAGAAGAAATAAGAATATCTTCTAAATTATCTAAAACCTCGTCATCGACTTTTGATTTACCCGCTACCGCTTTAGATAACTTGGAAAAAAAAGTAGTTTTTGACTTTTCAAGACCTTTGTCTAAGGATTGCTTCTCCTGTTCGTTAAGACTTTCGTCCTTTTTCTCGGAAGAAAATATTCTTTTGAAAAAACTCATGTTGTAATAGTATTATATATGAATGATTTAGGATCAGAAAATGGAACGCATTTTCTAATGGTAAATATAGAAAATAAAAAAGCTACTTCCGACTGAAAGTAGCTTTTCTATATACTGTTAAAGTAAATTATTTCTTTTTCAAGAATTCATCAACTGCTTCAGGAGCCATAATAGATTCAACGAATGTATATGCACCAGTTTTTGGAGACTTCACCATTTTGATGGCTTTTGATAATCTCTTAGAAGCTGTTTGTAACGATGCTACGGTTTTCTTTGCCATGATTCAAATGTTATTTGAAATTAATACTATCTACAGATTGTATCTAATCTCTAATTATTATTTAATTTCTTTGTGAACTGTTACTCTTTTCAAGATTGGATTAAATTTTTTAATCTCTAATCTATCTGGAGTATTTTTTTTGTTCTTAGTTGTAATATATCTTGAAGTACCTGCAACACCTGTTGTTTTGTGCTCAGTACATTCTAAAATCACTTGGATTCTGTTACCTTTCTTTGCCATCTTGCTATCTATTTATTTAGGAAACGATTATTTAATAAATCCTTGAGCTTGTGCTTTTTTCAAAACAGCAGCGATTCCATTTTTATTAATTGTTTTTACTGTAGATGCAGCTACTCTAAGAGTAATCCATCTATCTTCTTCTGGA
>JACCDZ010954438.1_pt1 | contig 10465 bp, 17 predicted proteins | sample 7449551 | NCBI WGS metagenome assembly JACCDZ01 (sample SAMN15323452, study PRJNA562643) | freshwater metagenome | isolation source: river surface water | place: USA:Blue River Watershed | collected 2017-08-18
AAAGACTGTCAAGATGGTAATGTATCTGACAAAGCTATTATTGATGGTGTTCAACTAATCAAAACTGTAGCTGAGTATATGTTAGAACTTGGTGATGTTAACGTAGAGACTTCTGTTTGGTCTTCACATATTGTTAAGGAGTTAGTAGATACTCTTGCTGCTCCAAATACAAATGTAGTTGCATTAGACTTTGCTGGCAAACAAGTGTTAGTACCAGTAACTAATGCTACTTTAGCTGCGATAGAAGAAACAACTCGTCCTGGATATGTTCGTGTATCTGGCATGATGGGTGAGATTCTTCTTGCTATGGGACATGCTGTTAAGACTGCTATGAACAAAGCCACAATGGTGAATGATGTACCTAGTGCACATGCATACACTATGTCTGAGAAGGCTGGTGCTGTGGTAGCAGAGAAGTTGGCTAAAGCACGTGATCGTCAATTTGGTAAACAGTTGAACCGTATTCCTGCTATTGGCACTAACGTATTCTTGTTAACAAGTGCACGATTGAAAGACAACGAAATGATGTCTTACATCGTTGAAGAAGCTTATCGTCTAGCTGAAGAAGCGTATAACTGTGAAGTTGGTGGTTTATATACTAAATCTCCTACATTATGGAAAGCTTCTATCTCTGGCGTGAAAATGATTCCTAGTATGGAAGATGCTTTTGAGGCTATCATTGAGGGTGTTGCTGCATACATCTCACCTGAGAAAGCTTTAGGTAACGGTAATGATGCTGATGGTGACCGTCAATTGATCATCCTTATTGCTGCTTGGCTTTTAGCAAAAGTTAAAGAGTTACAGCCTGATTTCTATTGGGATGCACGTGACAGTTATGTAGCAGCTGGTGGACCTTTCTATGCTGAGTTCTGGGAAGATGAGGTAGCTAAATGTACTTATGCTCCAAAAGTACAAGAAGTGAAAGTAACTGCTGCTACCTTTAAAGCAGATATGCAACAAGCTGTATTTCAAGCTGCATATGCTAAAGCTAACGTAGCACGTTTCACATCGTTTGGTCAAATCAACATGTTACGTCACGTAACCTGGAAAGAGGCAGCTGTTAACGAGATTAACAGAATGAAGTTTGCTAAACTTAACAAAGAACAGCGCAAGGAATTAGATTTAGACTCTATGGATGTAGAAGCTGTAGCACAAGCATTATGGGTGTTCAATATGGACGTTCAGTATGCATGCGTTAACTTTGATGCTATGGATCAGGTTAAGTCTATGAAAGGACGAGACATGAAAAAACTAGCAGAATTGTTAGCACCTTCTTCTTTATCGTACTTGGATCCTATGTTTGCCTCTGCTACAGATGATAAGAAAGCTAAAGAGGTTGCTACTGCTAAAACTATCAAACGCATCGAAGAAGTTAGTACTATGATGTTTGGTGAGAACGGATATAACATATCTTACGATCAAATTCGTAATCTGTTCCCTGTCTTGGCAAGTGAAGTAGCAATACAACAGTTCATAGTTTCTGTGCTTGTTAAAAGTGGTACTGCCACTGGCGTTGAGCATCGTATTACGTACTGTCCTTGGAATTTGTTAGCTACAGATATCAAGGATGAACATACAACTATGTCTACTATCTTGGAAGAACGTTCTGAGCGCACATATACCGACTCTGATGGTGTTGAACGCCAGTGTGTTAAAAAACCAGTAGAGAGTATCACTAAGTTCATCTTAGAGACAGCTATTGAATTTGTTGGTTATAAATACCAATCAATTCAAGACTAATACTAGCTATTAGGACTGACTAATCTAAGGTAGTTATAAAAGAACAGATAGAGCTAAATTAATAGTTCTGTCTGTTTTTTAACTTAAAAGGAAATAGTACCATGAACACAATTTCAACTCTTGTAATGTCTAAAACTGCTTGGGGTTCTAAGCAAGCTAAAGAAGCATTTGGCATTAAATTACCAAAAACTAATATGTCTTCTCTAGATGTATTAGAATTGGTAGCTTTAGACAAGGCTTCTTCTACTTCTGATGTTATTTATACATCGGTGGTAGAGCTACTTAACCAAGTACGTATTCAAAATACGTACTTTAGCAAAGAAGTTGGTGAGAAGTTGTTAAAACGCACCTGGAATGAAGCTCTTACCGCAGGTGTGAGTGGAGGGGATAAACGGATCTTGAAAGAGATTATTGTTTCTGTCCAAAAGGGGTTAACTGATAACAATGGACGTAATGTTGTCTTGTTGTTAGTTAATAAAACCATTCTTGATATTTTGGAAATGACAGCTTAACTGCTGTCGTTTTCTTACAAGGAGATTAGCCTAATGACTATTGATATTCGTGTTACTAAAAGTGCAGCAACATTGAGCTGTGTGCACAAAGGCCAAATGATGACTAAAAAAGTACAAGCTATGTACTTAGAGTCATTTGAAGTAGCTGCAGTACTTCAAAACTTGGCAAAAGCTTTGGCAGCAGTCAAAGCAGACGTTCCTGTTACTGTTACATTAGTAGGTAACGACTACGTTAGCAACGTTGTCAAAGGTACTACGTACTTGCGACAAAACTGCAGGAGCAACTTCAAAAAGCCAAATGGTAGTGATGCTTATTTGGCAGAGCATTGGAGAGAAGTGTTTAAATCTGACCGTGCTAGAGCATTGTTGGAGAACAACCTGCTTACGTTCAAGCATGAGTACAACAAAAAGATCTCAAACTGGACAGGCGATTAATCGTCTGTTCTTATTATAAGTAAGGAGAGGTTATTATGAAAGAATATTTAATACCTCAAACAAGTGAAGAGTGCATTAGTACAATGGTCCATTCTTTAAACTTCGGCTTCAGCAGTCCATGGGATGAGTACGAATGGAACCCTGTTAAAGCTCTGGATAAAGCTAAAGCAGGAAGCTTACTCTGCACTTCTACTAAAGTTATATGCTGTTTAGGAGTAGTGGTTAAATGCTTAACGTATAAAGCTTATAGTAAAGATATAAACAGCTCTTACTCGGATTTAGTTAAGTCTAAAGAAGAAGGGTTGTTTGTATCGCAAGAGGCGATAAATACAGTAACGGAAGAACTGAAGAATGCCAATTATCATCCTCTTTATAGAAGGTATGTAGAAGGGCATTCAGAGGTTCTTGAAGTGGTAGGGTACTACTACAAGGAAGATATGGACCCCGACTCAGTGTGGAAGCATGAGGCTAAATACTTTGACTCTTTGTTTCCAAATGTGACTGAGTCTTTAAGTGCGTACGGATTTTACAATGATTAAGGAGGTGCTTGTGTTGGAAAGTATTTTAACGAGCGCTCAAGTGCATATCGTTAAAGGTTATGGGCTGAAAGCAGATCTAGAGTTACTAGGAAATAGGATTTCTATTATGTTAAATAACATCTCCGCTCGAAAATATACACATAGCCCTCGTTCCTCGGTCTATCTGTATATTTTCTCGCTCCGAAACAGCACGGGCAGTCCTGAACTGTTTAGAGTGACCACCTGCAATCACGGCTCCGCCCTCATGTTGTGTAAGAGTCTACAGTCTAGGGCCGTATTTCTGCATTTAAATGTAGACCTTCTAAAGCCGTATAAGAGTGTCCTATTTGTGAAGAGAAAAACATCTCTTCGAGTTGTATCTAATTTTAGATATGGCTTTATCTCCGCTGATGGAGATTCTGTACGAGTCAGTTCAAGATCGTATGGAAGACATTGTCAGCGGTCAGAGGTTGTGCACGTATCCAAGTCCTGTGCATAATTATAGAAGAGTGTCTTGTTTGTGAAGGACAATAACGTCCAATTGGGGTGATGCCCATCAATTATAGGAGAATACATCATGAATGCAACTACTATTCCAGCAATATCTTTTGTTCTTACAACAGCTGCTGATGCATTTAAGCACAGCTACAGTGTTGAAGCAGGCCTTGCTGACAACGTGAACCACTTTGACCATCATAAGTCGGAGCACCGTCATTTCCCTTCGCCTTGCAATAATCCTGCTATCACGACTCGTGTTGAGAGTGGCACATGTGCGATAACGCATATTGATGCTGATACCTTTGTTGGATGTCTGCGGCTTGTAGGTGGTGAAATCCCTTCGTTGGATTTGGAACTGATGCAGCACATTGACCTTAACGGGTCTAGTGTTATCTCAAACCCGTTAAACAACGACACTTACCATTATATGGTGGGTGTAGGGAAGATTGCTCGTGATTTAAAGTTCCCTCGTTCTGATAAGGAACAAGACATCGATGTGTCTGATATTATATCAGATATGATGTCTATTCCTTGGCAAGAAGTAGTAGCTGTGGGCCGTGAAGCAACCCTTAAATCTGAACAGGATTACGAGTTCTGCAGCATGGAAGCAATGAATGGGGTGCTTCTCATCCGTTGTGATAGTTACCACGCTATCGACCCAAGTCGTGGGTACAAAGATGGATATCATACAGTAGTGATATACCGTAAGCACTACAAGTCCATCAGTATTTATACTGCCCCTAGCAACGATAAGGTTGTGAAAGGTGAGTGGGCAGGGATAGTCTTTGACGGCCATCCAAAGGCGTGTGGTTCGCCACGTGGAGAGGAGATGTTATTCTCTCAAGCTGTTGCTGTTTACGAGGCTCTAGCAGCTTCGTAACTAAATAATCTATTTATAGGATTTACTGAGGTAGATCCTATATGTGGGTTATTTTCTAATGACATTTCTATAGGAGAAATATAATGTTAGCAGTTCAAGGTAAAATCGAATGGTTATCTACTACTGAAGCACATATTGAAAAGCCAGGTAGTGTTCCAGGAGTAATTACCCATGTTATTCATGGGTCTCTTGAGGAGATGGTAAATAATCTGCCATCAATCATCGGTCAAGTATCATTAAATCCTTTCAGAAAAGTATCATCTGTTTGGATTAAGACTGGTGGTACTGGTAACGATGCAGTGTTTGAATACATTGCTCGTGTAGACGAGAACTACACGATATTGGAGGTTATAGATCTACAGTCTATATACGTCGATACTGACTCTAATGAAGAGTTAGCATTGGTTTGGACTAAAGATATTTGATTAACAATTTATAGGTATTCCTAATGGAGTATCTATATGTGGTTAATTACTTTATTGTCTAAGGAGACAAACATGTTAGTATTATCTGAAGTAACTCTAGTAAATTGTACTTTTCCTTCTGAAAACCCTTCAGTGACTCTAGAACCTAGTGAGGTTTCAGAACTTGGTGAGAGTTATGTTTCTATCAGAGGACAGGTGTACCTTAAGAAGATCCTTCCTGTATCTCAACCAAGCATTGAATTTAAACTTGAGTGTGCACAATCTAATTTAGCTCACGCTAAAAAAGATGTGGAATATTATCAAGGGCAAGTTAGAGATCTTCATAAGGAAATTGATGAAGGTTCTTGTAAACCTGAATGGGTTTCTTCTTATTTAGAAGAATACACCTCTAAAGGTGAACAGGCGGCACAAAAAATGAATGAGTATCAAGAAAAGATTACTCTTCTTGAGCAATTCATTATTAAGCAAGATTAACAATTTATAGGATTAAGACTCTAGGAGTTTTGATCCTATATGTGGATTATTTATATACGTTCATTTTCTATAGGAGAAATACAATGAACAAGCAAGAAGCTATTGAATTCCTAACCACAGCTCTTCCATTTGCTAGCAAAGGTGAGGATTACTGTTCTACATTGGACGATACTGTAATAGGAAGTATCAACCAACTCATACAAATCCTAGAGGAGGAGTATGGTGAACTAACCTTAGTTGGTCATCACCCTGAGTATGGAGATATCTACATTACAGTGGATATGGATTCAGATGTATACTATAAGACTGTCTCTCCTAGCAAAGGAAACTTTAAAGCTATGGAAGCAGTTTACGCTTTAATTCCTTAAATTAATCAATTTATGGGTATCTATATGGTATCCATATGTGGATTATTTTTATTCAATGCCAATTTGATAAGGAGGATTATCATGGCTACAATAAATTGGTTTAACTATGGTATTGAGATGGCACAGAAATTTTGTGCTGGTGGTGATGCATATGCTGCTAAAGGTTCACAGTATATCTGTGAATACGAAGGGATCAGTGGTACTCAGTCTGAAAGTGAGTTCGTGGATGGTTGGAAGACCATAGTTTCAGCAGATGGAGAGGTGCAAATGCATCAGTTGTTAAATCGTATGAAGAGAGGTTTAAAATGAAAGCATATATATGGTTAATAATACCGTTTATTATGTTTGTATGCTCAATAGGTATGACATTCTTTTCAATGTTAATCCTATCAAGTGGAGATATTCATGGATATGCATTTTTATGTATGTCTTTGATAGGTGTGTTTCTTATCTACCAAGAAGGGAAACGTTACAAGGAGGAAGTAAAATGTCTGTAACAATCATAATACCAATAGATTATGCTTTCATTCGAGACAGCATAGGGGAATTGGTACTGCATCCTAGTATTAAATGCAGGCCTGTTATAGTAGAAAGTAATGGTTTGATCAAGGTCGAATCTACTTTTCAATTTACTCTAGGAGATGGGCACTACTATCAAGTAGAGTTTACTAAAGAATATGAAGATGCTTTCTTTAACTCTGCTTTAGTATTTACTGGGTTTTATTCTACGGCCTTAAGCATTATCAAAGAGCTTAATGTTTCTGCTAATGACGTAGAATGGGTTAATTAATAATTTATGAGTATTTTATTGTGAGATAGAGTACTCATATGTGATTAATTACGTACTATAGGAGTTCAATTATGGACAAAATAGTTAAAGAGTTTAAAGGTTTTGACACCGATGTCTTCTATAAAGTTACTTTTAAAACCGAAGAAGAAGACGCTTCACGCAACAGATGGGGTACATATGATTATAAATATCATTGTGTACATTGTAAGACGAAAGGCAATATCTCTGTTAAAATACAGATGGGGGTGATACCAGAGTTTTCTGTTTATGCTCCTGTTTTTCGTACTGCAAACATAATAGAACACAAAAAGAACTGTCCTAACTGTAATGCAAACTGGAAGCAGTCTCAGAGTGATGTTGAGCCTCGTTCTGTTCAGAAGCTTACATTTGATAATGGTGATATTATGTACCTTTATCAAGATGTTTATGCTCGTCATAAAGATGCTCAACCTATTGTACGGCAACATAAACTCCGTATTAACAAAGCAACTGGTAAGATGAGTCTTTCAGCTAAAGATAAGCCAACTTATGATGTGTTTACTATAAGATCAATACTAAACATGTTTAGGAGACACTTCAGTGAAGTTCCTACTGACTTTGAGTACTATCTGTCACGTAATCACAGGTTGACAGACATACTGCAGTATGTTCCTGATCAAGACATAGCACTGTTTTTCTCCCACGTTTCAAAGAATCAACGTCGACGTATGTACTATGCTTATGACAAGCATGGTGTTAAAGCTGCATACCGTTCTATCTTGAAGGGTAAAGGCAATAAGATGTTGTACAAATTGCTATGGGAGAACTTACATCTACTGCACATTATCAATGACTTGGCAGATTTATCTAATATTGATGTTGTTTCTAATATAGTTTGTGAGCTTGGCCCTTCGAACCTTACACATCAAAAGCTGACAAAAATAAGATGTTTATTTGGCTTAAATTTTTCTGGTACTAAGATACACTCTCTAGTAAAGAAAGGTAAGTTAGGAGCTATTGCAAATTGGGTTTTACAAGATTGCTATAGACTGTACATGACTTTATTAGAGCGTACTTCTGGCGATTATAAGCTTCCATCTCATAGAGATTTTAACGACTTGCATGAGCTTTTAATTCGTGATATCAACCAAGTTGATGACAGTGCATCTAAGGAAATTATGTTGCCTTTAACAAATTTAAAAGAGCAACATCTTTCTGAGTACTCTGTTAAGATTGCTGATACTGCGCACGATCTGAATATGTTAGGGCAAAAGTTAAACATATGTGTTGCAGGCTATCGTAATTTTGTATTAGCAGGTGATTGTGTAATTGCTTATGTTACTCAAAACAATAGAATGGTTGCATGTTTACAAGTTTCTCCAGAAACCTCTTCCCTTGTTCAAGCTAAATTGGCTTGTAATCAACCAGTATATTCTGATCCAGATGTAGAACGTATTGTGTACTCATGGGCTAGAGATAATAAGTTGAAGACTAAAACTAGTGATGTAGGTTTTGAAACTGACTTTGAAAAGCCTAATAAAATAGAGTTAGAGTATCGTTATGAAGCTCCGAAAGCTGATCTTCGTCCAGTTTTCGATATTCCTGAGTTGGAAGAAGACTTCCCTTTCTAGTACATTTTAAAAGATAAAAGATTGTACATATACTTCATTAGTTAGGTATATGTGCTCTTTTATTTTACACGTCCATTTCTGTAGGAGAAATACAATGGCTGAAGTTAAATTAAACCGTGAAATATATGAAGTTGTAGTAATAGATAATGAATGGATGTGTGATGAACATCCTGACACTATTCTAGAGTTTCATCATATGGATAACAACTATGAGTACTACGCTTGTCCAAAGTGTGGTAATTATATAAAAGTAGATTAACAATTTATATGTATTAGTCTTAATTGATTAGTACACATCTGTGGTTAATTTGTTTTCATTGTTGTAGAGGTTATTATGGGTTTTAGACTGTCTTTAGAAAAAATGATTCAGAATTGTGTTAAAATTCATAAAGGACTGTATGATTATTCTTTAATACGGGAATATGTAGGAGCTTATGAGAAATATCCTATCATATGCACTATATGTAAAAATACTTTTTACATGTCATATCGACTACATACAAAGGATAAGTGTGGTTGTGGTGTTTGCAATACAGGAAACAAGGGAGCGCCTAACTTCGTTGAATATTATTTACCTAAATTAATAGAAATATATGGAGACCTTTACGACTTCAGTAAAGTAGTTGGTAATCCTAAATCTTCGGATAAAATACCTGTAGGATGTTCTGTACATGGTTTTGTTAATATGGTTTTAGGTAATCTAATTTCAAACCATTCGGAGTGTATTGAATGTGTTCGAGAGAGAAGGGGCTTAAATGCAGGTAAGTTAGATCTCCCAACATTAAGAGGCATTGTTAAATCAGATTCTAAGTCTATGTTAGAACTTATTTCAACAGAGTATAGTACTAATAAAGACTTGCTAGAATTTAAGTGTCTAATTTCTGGTGACACTTATCTAAGAAAATGGAATGTCTATACTAAGTATCGAACTTGCTCCTGTGAATATTGTGTTACAGTTCGCAGAAGAGAGACAGCTGTAGGTTGGAGCAGAACAAGATGGGTAGAATATTGTACCCTGAATAATCTAGAATCATTTTTGTATATCTTATTCCTCTCTAATGGTGGAGAGTCTTTCTATAAAGTAGGTATTACTACTAATGTGACAAAAAGATTGGGTAAAATTAACTCAGAGGGTTACGTTCCAAACGTGTTGTCCATTTTTAAGGGAGATCATAGTACTATATTCACATTGGAAAAGAAACTACACAAAAAATTTAAGAAAAACACTTATGTACCTATAGTACAATTTGGAGGGTATACAGAATGTTTTTCTAATATTGATGGTATTCTAGATCATATTCCATTTAATCAAGTAGAAGTTATTACAGATTTAGTATCTCAAAAGGAGGTTGCTGCATAAAAATGATACACTTATTAGTATAGTTCTATTAGGAGCGTTAATATGTCTCGTAATCAAATAGAGTTTATAAAGTTTCTTATGAAATATAAGAAATTTTCTTATAATCGAGCATGTAATACTGCATGTTTACTAGTTAAATGACTTAGGAGTCAATAAAATGGTTGAAGTTGATATTTTATGTGTTGTACAAGATGGATCTGCAATAAATGTAGCTACAGTCGGAGTCAATGCTTTTCACAAGCATTTAGAAGACAGCATCGAACTTTTAATTACTCGCTTACAAAATGCATCTTCCCGTCTCACAGAGATAACTGAAAATGCAGAAGGTGATATGGTTGATATGTTTATGGCTTCTCTGAATTTAACTCAAGAAGAACCAATGGCACGTGTAATCATGCATATCTTTGGATCTGCTGCAACACACAAAGACAGAATATCTTGTCTATTGGTTAAATACCAAGGCGAATCTAAACGTGTTAGCATTCAGATTCCAAGTCATATACGTGTTCTAAGGAATTAATGTGTATGATGTTATATAAGAGTGTCTTGATTATGATATATAAAACATTACTATCTCTTATGGGAATAATAATGTTTTATGGGTGTAGTAGTACAATTAAAAAACAATATTGTTATGAAATGAATAATAGTATTGTTGTTAAGCCTGTTGTAATATGTACTGATAAAAAACAAATTGAACGATCAACATTCAAGAGAATAAGTTGATATTGTTTTTAAACAAAAGGAGCTATAAAGCTTATGCTAATTAGTATTGAAAAGAAATGGTTAGACATACCAAACACCACATCTATGCAGGTGCTTTTCACAACAAGAGATGAGGTGGTACGTACTTCT
>JACCDZ010106551.1_pt1 | contig 10461 bp, 10 predicted proteins | sample 7449551 | NCBI WGS metagenome assembly JACCDZ01 (sample SAMN15323452, study PRJNA562643) | freshwater metagenome | isolation source: river surface water | place: USA:Blue River Watershed | collected 2017-08-18
AGCGCCTCTCAGGATTTGAGTGAGAAGTTCATCGAGGCCTGTACCGACAAGGTTGATTGGACATGCATCAGTAGATTCCAAATACTGAGCGAGCCATTCATACGTAGGAATGCCGATAAACTGGATTGGCACTTCGTATACAAGTACCAGCAGTTATCTGCTGAGTTTGTAGCTGAGTTCTATGAATACATAGAACCCAACATCGTGGACAATGCCAAGGATTCAATCAATCACTATACGCTGTATCTCAGTGGAAAGTGGGATGTCCTATTGTAGATAATCATCTAAGATTATTTTTTTATACCATCCATTCATCGGCATTGTCCTCTGCATCAAGTTCACGCTCACTGCCATGCATCCGCTTGAACTGCGTACTCAGTGCTCGGTTCACCTGTTCTCGAGAGATACCTTGGGCATCAACCACCTGGTTCTTGTTGTTGGGGTCCAACTCAAGCAGCACGTACTTCTTGTCCTGAATCATCTTGTCTATGTCCTTGCCCTCCATGTTCTTGGCATGCTTGTCCGCACCCTGTTGAAGTTGAGCAAGTAGAGAGGATGGAGCTGGAGCTGCTTCCTCCTGTTTGGGCTTAATCATCATATCGATATCAACACCCTCCATACGCTTCCTTCGCTCAGCAGCAACTGCTGCTATGCTTCCAAGAAACCCTGGACGAGGAGCTTGGACCTTAGCAACCTCAGCCTTAGCAACAACCTTGGTCTTCTCCACCATCTCCTTCTCTTGCGGGTCTTGCATTGGGGGTATCAACTTGGATGCATCTACTATACCGAAGTCAGCGCCAAGAGCCTTCTCAGTAGCAACCTCTGGTGATTCCTTCTTGATATTCGCCAGGATAGCTGGCGCATCCTCGGCAGCATCTTGGTGAGTTCGCATGACTGCCTTGACAACAGTCTCCTCAGCAACCTTCCCAATTATTTCTTTCTGCTTATCATTGTATTGAGAGCAGTTGTACATGGACTGGAGAGTCTTAGTCAAGGATGTTATGATGTCTGGTATGACCTGCCGAGTCATGGTCTTCTTGTAGTTCAGCGCCAGTAGATAGAACATGGCGGTAGGTATGACCCACAGCACGCAGATGATGGTACTGTATATGATGTATTGCATGTTGGTGGATGGCTTGAGCATGACCAGAATGATTACAGTGAGTACAGCGGCAATCAAGGCCACGACAACTATGCCGTTTCTGCGATGGAGGATGGACATCTTATATATATCCGGATTTAATAATGACCATACTCAAATCTATTTATGTAGCTCGTCGCGCACATGGCTCTTGGCAATAGCCTCCAACATGGTCTCCTTGTCTGCGGGAAGCTTCAGTGCTGCTGTCATATCATCACTCTCAGTCTGTTTGTTCTCCTTAGCAGTAGTATCCACAGCCGTGCGTACAATGGCTGCCAGTATCTCAGCTTGCTGTTCCTTGCTGTATGTACTGCCATCCATCATGCGTTGCATGGCGGTAGCTGCTGACATGGCCACCTTTGGAACCACCTCGGTACGGATGGCCTTCTTGTAGTTGTATATGAGCGCATAGTAGAGACTTGATGGGATGAGCCAGAACACACACACCAGAGCCGTGTATATGGTGCGCTGCTTGGGCGTCTCGGCGGGCATCACATACATGAGCACTACCGTTATGATAACAGCAATAACCACCAGCGCGGCGATGCCATTGTATCGGTGATGCAGGAACCCAGTCATATCTATATATGAGCCATATAATATACAAATGACTCAGATAAATATGATAGCCTGTGTGGATATGCTCAATGGCATAGGGCGCGGGGGAAAGATACCATGGAGCCTCAAACCAGACATGGAGTTCTTCAAGTACATGACATGCGGGAATGTGGTCATCATGGGGCGTGGAACATGGGCATCCATCAATAGTAAGCCACTGCCAAACAGAACCAACGTGGTCATAACATCGACGCCTATCCGCGACAGAGACATACCTACATTCTCTAACCTGTACGACGCCATAGACAGGTACAGAGGTCAAACCATATTTATCATAGGTGGAGCTCAGCTATACAGAGAGGCTATGCGATACGTGGATACAATCTACATAACCAGGATAGATATGGATGCAAGATGTGATACCTTCTTCCCATTCGAGCTGCTCTCAGAGCATGTATCCACATGTAGCTCATGGGTCAGCCACAAGAACACAAGATTCAGATTCGAGCAGTACTACAAATAAATAGCTGGCTATATATATTGGCACATGTGCGACATAGATACGCTCGAACTCATATTCCTCGGACTGCTGGTCTTCATCCTGCTATGCGTGCTATGGCAGCACAGGGAGACTATCATCCGATGGTTCTGCGGGGCTCATCATAAATGCGGCGGAACCGATTCGGAAAATGGATTGGACCCAAAGTTAGCAGACACGCCCATATCATACAACGATAAGGTGATGACCATGGGCGAATATTGGGAGATTGTATCAAGGGATCCAAATGCAATCAGCCAAGCCAGTACGCTTCGGTGGGCTAATGATGTGCTAAGCCAACATAAGGATATGGAGGATGGGTTATCCATCTACATGGCAGTAATGAATCTATACTACAGATTCATAGACATGACTCCTAATAGCAAGATAAAGAAGGACTTGGAGCTTAACCTCAACGCTATTGCCGATAGCTACTCAGAATATTCAGACACTATAGCCAATATGGTAGGCACCGAATTGATATTCAATCTTGCCGATGTCGTGAATGATATACCGAGTGAGGATGATAGATACTCTAAGATTCTTGATATCATCAATAATCAAGATGTGGTCAAAACAATACCACAGGCTATAGAAGATGTCAATCAATACATGGCGGAAGAAGCTGTTGATATAACAGAAGCTGATGAAGCCGAGCTTCTCAAAGATATCCTTGTTGAGAAGAAGGTCAAGAAACCACAGGCAGAACCTCATTCATGGTTCAGCAAGAAGTCCAAGATAGTCGCCGGTACCAGGGTATACATAGACAACGCAGTTCCTCAGATTGGAGATAACCATCCGCGTCTTGGAGAATTTCTTGATGGACACCTCCCGATAAAGATATACTTCCCAAGACAGATATATCCTGGATGGCTGTCCACATTTGGTTTGTATTCTAATACGAGACGCAATGCCGAGAAACAGAGAGAAGATGCATTTTGGTTTATCATGGAAGGTACCAAGATAGTTCAGGTAGGCAATCATATACCATTCATTGACTTCATTAAAAACTGGAAGTTCATAACAACTATCAATGCCGTGAATGTGTATCAGTGGGCATTGGATGCGTCTAAGCAAGTCATAGAGAAATCCAAAACAATGCCACCAGAGTTTATCTACAGCGCCTATACCATCATCACGCGTTATTACCGAGCGTTCATTCGGATTACCGAAAACAAGATAACCAAGATTTCAAAGATAAACGCACATACCGATGGTATCGAACATGTACGGGAGTACAACAAGCACATATGTATCATGCTGGAGAACCTTCTTGTCGGATACCGATTGATAGATGAGATGTTTGGGAAGGATATGAAGAAGTTCTCAACGGAGTATATCAACTCGATGGTTCGTGTGTTCGAGGATTCGGCCAAGAAGACCTTTCCCACATTGGTCAACCCAAGCACAGATAAGATAAAGAGTAGGTTGATGGACAAGCTTAGAGATAGGGCATATGAAACTGGCAAACAATCGGTACTTCTAAAGAAACTCACTGGCAAACATAAGAAGATAACGGTAATGAAACCAGAGTCAGATATGAGTAGTGAGACAAGAACATATATTGAAGATAGTGGTCTCGATGGAATAGACGATACAAATATCGAGTCTGGTATTAGCTACAAGCAACGCAGACGTGAGAGAGCTCAACACATGAATAACTCCAATGTCATACATCCAATCTAATCTAATATACTGGATTTTTTTGTATCTTGTACAATATAACAACGATGCTGTGGTGTGCCCTTATATTAGTGTGTCTGCTCCTGCTCATAGCCATCATATGGATGGACATACAGTCCATCAAGGAGCCATTTACGTGTAGTACTCCGCCAACATCAGCTCCTCCAGAAACCACAACTACTGTAAGTATGGTTTCTGGTACTGTAGATGCAACTCCGCCATCGATGTTCATGTTGCCATCCGATAGTACTACTACATACACCACCCTGGTTGGCAACAAGTTCACGTTTAGGTTCCAGACAGATGGTAATCTGGTCATCTCCGACAATACACTCAACACACCCACATTCTCCAGCCAGACGTTCAACAATCAAAACTCCAAGCTATCCATGCAGGCCGATGGCAATCTTGTCATATACAACAAGGATAACCAGGCCATATGGAACGCAGACAAGCATACTTCTGGTACCCACATGACGTTCGATGGTAATACTGGACAAGTGGATTATGTGGATAGCTCCAAGATATCCGAATTCATGCTGCCAACCAATGTCATTGTCAATCCATTTACATATGTTGGGAAAAATCACACTCTGAAGTTCCAGCCAGATGGAAATCTTGTGGTATACAACAACGCATCCAATGCGGCCACATGGTATTCCGGCACAGATGGTCATCCCGGCTCCAAACTGTTTATGCAGGCCGATGGTAATCTTGTCATATACGACAAGGATAACAAGGCCTTATGGGCATCCAATACCCATATATCCGGCACTCACCTCAAGTTCGATGGATTGTCTGGTATGCTGTATATGGTATCTGGTGCTTCTGGCGGTGTCATCACTACCATGCTCAACAACACGATTGTCTCCCTACCATCATTCAGTACTCCCAATAACTTAGGATCTACCATCATGGGTGGTGGTCCAGGGCAATTCAAACTCGCGTTCACGCAGGGTGCACTTACTATATCTGACCCAGATGGAAGGGATGTATGGCATACACCAACCAAGAATATCGGCTCATCTATGGTCATGAAGGACAATGGAGATATCATCATCTATGGCAACAAACCAGACACTTCCAACATCGCATGGTCCAATATCGGCCCATCTGGTTCTCGTCAAGACAAGGTATCATATAACTTTGCAGTAGCAACTGGAACGCTGTCCATCACAACAGCTGCTGTACCAACCACGTTGGTGGATGCATATCCACGAACACTGAATAACTGCCTGGCTTATGGAGATGCCCACAATGGCAACTATCCATTGTTCGGCATGAAGCTTTCGCCAACCCAGGACATCACCATATCTCGCAATGGCTCGACGCTCCAATACAAGAATGGTGCCATCAACATCCTTGACAAAAATGGAGATGCTGTGTTCACTACTGGTACCACCAATGGCAGTAATTACTGGGAGGTTGCTGTGCAGGATGACCGAAACTTGGTTATATATGTGAAGGGAGGAGCTGTGTGGAGCAGCAAGACCGATGGAACGTGGGCAATCCCATACTTCAACAGCATCAAGGCATCCATAGATTTCGTGGAGAACAATGTAGTTGTTAAGCGACTTGGCGGCTACACAACGCCAACTGGCGACTACGTTAAGATAGATGCCACCGATGCCCCACTGAATGACATCACTCAAGTAGCCGGAAGTCCAACCGCGGACACACTGAAGGGTAAGTGCAATGACCTCATCAATTGCCTGGGATTCAATCTTGGAGGATACCTTAAATCTGATGTGTCCAAGTTGCAGGACTCAGCAGCCAACACTACATACGTGAAGGCTTTGCGAACCAGATATCCGTACAAGCTATACAAGGACAAGAACTCCCCGGGTAATGATATCAAACATATGGAAGGAGCAACGCCGGAGCAGACTCGCGCCATGTGTGATATGGAACCAGGATGTAAGGGATACAATCCAGATGGCTGGATTAAGAGTGCTATTGGACCTCTTCAGGATGCTCCAGGCATTGATATCTATGTCAAGGATGCCAGTGCTCCTACATACACCATGTATGTTGATAAGGACAATGCTGGTAATGATATCCGACAGGTCAAGACATCTGATGTCCAGGAGATGGTAGCCCAGTGCGAAGCTGACCCAGCATGCAAGGGGTTCAATACGGGTGGATACCTTAAGAGTGTTGTCAATGCAACCACGCTTACTCCGAATCCTGGAAACACTATGTATATCAAGGATCCGCGACCAGCTACAGAACTTGGACTCAAGAACTACAGCTACACATTCTCTAATTAGAGCGGTCAATAAAAATATTTAGAACCATATAGCCAATCATGGAGGTAGTGCATCAGCCCAATACACTGTTCGAGCGAGTCAAGTTTAATGCCATTCGCTTCAACCGATACATAGGCAAGCATCTCATAGTGGCTGTGCTCATCGTCATCGTCATCTTCATTCTCATCAATAGCTTCCTCATGTACCATGTAGATACCATCGGGGCCTTCAACAATAAGAAGGGCACCAAGATGGATGCCTTCGTGGATGGCATCTACTTCACATCAACCACCATGTCTACTGTGGGCTATGGGGATATCACACCACAGACCAAGAGCGCCAAGATATTCACTACGTGCATGCAGGTGGTGGTTCTGTTCCTCAGTATGCGGCTGTTCGATACGGCCAGCCAGATGCGGGTGGGCCCCAAACTCATGTAGATGCAAAATTGACAGCGATATATTAAAAAAATATACAATGCAGACCAATCTTCAGTTCCAACATAGCGCCTACCTCAAGGCAGATAATAGACATGATATTGATGAGTGGGTCTTCCCATCATATGAACAGATGAGAGCGAAAGCCATAGAGACTGACTGGGCTTCTGATGTACTGGAGGATATTCATATCAACCCCAATTGCATTGAACTGCTCAGAGAGTACTACTCGAGGTATGGTAGTTTTGAGGAATTCTATGATGCCAACCATTTCGATATTGGAGACAGTGATGGAATAATAGAACTTACATTCAATCTCAATGCCAATCCGAGAGCCATGGAGTTTCTCATAGACCATAGAGAATGGATTGAGTGGGAGAGACTTGCTGGGAACAAGCATGCAGTACCCATGATAGAGGAGTTCCTCGAAGGCATGACTGTTGAGAAACTAAACAACCTGAAAGCCGCGAGAGGGTCCATTACTGAGGATGCATTCATATATTTCTCCAACAATAAATCAGTACGGTTCATGGATTATCTTGGGAAGAACCCCAATGCCATGCATCTCATAGAGAGGTTCATGGATGTTATCCCAACATATGCCATTCTAAGAAACCCAAGCGCCATGGATATCATAGCCAGGCATATCCAATCGGTTGATAGTCTGTCTATGATAAATACTTTCGGATTACTACAAAACAAGAATGCCATGCAGCTGGCTATAGATAATCATCACAAGATGTATCTTGGTGGTTATATATTTCAAAGAATTGGATATAACTATCCAGCCATCAAGGAGGAAAGGATGGAGCTGAATACGTCCATCCTGTTCCATCCGAGGTTCGTAGAACAACGACTGAATGAGTTGGTATATACTGATTAGCTTCTTTTTTATATCGTAGTAAAATTGATGACGCTCAATACAAAAATATACATCAACAACAATGATTAACACACGGGCTATCTACATGAATGATATTGATATGGATGTGCCTATGTGCGCCAACTTCGATGTTCAGCATGGAGCATACCTTCGTATGATTGATGATAAGCCTATTGATTATGCCACCGATAAGGAGATGCGAGATAGTCTTCTTAATCATGGTATTGAATCCATAAGCCATCTAAATATGGCAAGACTAACTGGACCGCTCTTTAAAATTCTATTGAACATACATGCGAATCCAAACTGTCTAAATCTCATACATGAGTTCTACTCGCAGTATGATAGCTTCAAGGCATTCAATGATGATATGTACCGGGAAACCTGGGATATTGATATCCCAACCCAATTGATGACAGAGCTCAGTTTGAATCCAAATGTCATGGAGATTGCCAAGGACCATAAAGAATGGATAGACTGGGATTACATTGCGGGCAATGAGCATGCAGTACCGATGCTCGAGAAGTTCTTGGAAGGCATGACATTCGAGACAGCCATAATTCTATTGAAGCACCAAGAAGATAAGTACCAAGATGTGAAAGATTCGATATCAGAAGATGCATTCAAGCACTTCTCTGAGCCACACAGGAATCATGGATTATTCTTCTACGATTTGGGACAGAATGCAAATGCCATGCATCTCATCATTAGATTCAAGAAACTCATGTCATATGGAAGTATATTGAAGAACCCAAGCAGCATAGATATCCTTGCCAAGATTCTTGTCAACAAGGATACATTTAATGACACCACCATACACGGACTTCTAAGAAACCGAGCAGCGGGACAATTCGTAGTAGACAACTACCATAAGATGCGTATACCCAAGCATGAGATGGAAAACATACACTATAACTACAAAGCTATCAAGGAGGAAAGGATGGAGCTGAATGTATCTATCCTGTTCCATCCGAGATTCGTGGAACAGCTACTGGATGAGTTGGTCTATACTGACTAACTGCCCAACATCTTTTTTATGCGGAGGAACCTGGAAGCGAAGAAGCGGGCACATGGGGCCACGTACCCCAGTATTATAAACTCTGTCCATGTCTGCTGTCTCTGGGCATACCTAACTACAGACCCACTGGCTATACGGTTCATCTTCATATCATGTCGGTTGATGGCATTCTTGAGCTCGATGATATCGGTCTGCATGCGTAGCTGCATCTGGTATAGCCTGGATACATCCGTCATGAGTATCTCTATGGGATCTGGGGCGTTCATGTTTATACTATATGAGCATAAAATGAGGATGGAACCATTCATAGGTAATGAAACCAAGATGGGGTACGACTACTTGCATAGGCTTATCTTCATGGGCGAACATGCAATTACCACGTTCAGCATGGCTCCATTTGAGTGGAACATGGCCAACTTCCCCATGGTGGTTGGAGGCTACATGTGGCAGATGGACGTGTTTGAGCGGTTCTTCCTACAGCAGCTATTCAGTTCCATGGAGAAGGGCAACTACCGCGGATATCTGGAGCAATTACGGTACTTCATGTCTGGGAACACCCACTTCTCGCCAGCCGCGTTTGAGGTTGCATACAATGAACTGGACTTCTCGCCAACCATGAACTACAAGAGCTTCCTTCAGAAGCTATCAACCCCATGGTATGAGGTTGCAGTTGTTCATCTGCTGGAGGGAGACCTATCTCGCCGCCAGGTGATACCGTTCTGCATGGCAAACACGTCTCTCAAGCAAATCATGTGGAAACTGGCTGCTGGGAACTGGGGTCTGAGCAAGTACATGATTGGAAGCCATGTCATCATCGCCAATGGACCAAACCTGGAAATGCACCAAGTGCATCACTCGAGGTTGGCTGCGGTGATGCACATGTATGGAATGTTCATTGACGGACTTCATCTACACAAGTACGATGACTATGTGATGAGCAACCGATGCATGTACCGTGATGTGGATATCATGAACATTGATATCGTGAATGCCAGCCTGCCAAAATGGCTCGAGGACACCATCAACGATATGTATATCATGATTGACGACAAAAAAACATACATCCGCGATACCACGGTCATATGCTTCTGCAGTGAGATACCCAACACCATCGGGCATCTTAATCTTAGACTGGGCACAAAGTGCGTCTTCGGAGATAAGAAGCAGCTGAGGTATAAATACCATTAGGTTTGTTTTTTTATTTAGAACAGAACCCCAGAGACAACACCTGCCTTACTGACCTCTTGGTCCTTGCCATCCTTGAGCCAGCAGGTACCACCCATATAGCCAGACCAAGAGAATGCTCGACATCCACTTACACTCTTGCAGATACCAAAGCAGTCCTCTGGTTTGGAACTGGGACGGTTGGTGATGTCATGCAAAGCATAGTCAGTGTCCCAGTGGAGTAGCAATACAGGGGCATCATTTGGATAGGCATCTGCAGAGATGATACCCTTCTTGACCACGGCAACTCCACGACCACTCTTGAGCCAGCAAGTTCCAGAATTATAATCAGACCATGAGTATGCTCGGCAGTTGAAGGTCTTGGAGCAGATGTAGCAACACTGAGATGCATCTGTAGCTGGAGAACTACCAACATCATTCCCAACGAAGTCGATATCATTGATGACCTGGCAGATATCTGGTTGTGTAGCCCACAGTCCAGATGACACAACGCCCCACTTGGCAATCACTACATCTCGCTTGCTCTTCAACCAGCAAGTCCCATTATTGAATCCAGACCAAGAGAAGGCCTTGCAATCTGGATTGGCTTCACACGGCTCAGTACATTTATCGATTGCGGAACCAGGAGCCGAACCAATATCGTTGCCCACGAAATCAAAGTTGTTCTCCACGAACGGATGGGAAGTAGATGCCGAAGCAACAGCAACGAACGAAGCAAGCACAAAGGAGAACATGATATATGTATATCTATATGGTCGTGTATCAATTC
>JACCDZ010086175.1_pt1 | contig 10458 bp, 8 predicted proteins | sample 7449551 | NCBI WGS metagenome assembly JACCDZ01 (sample SAMN15323452, study PRJNA562643) | freshwater metagenome | isolation source: river surface water | place: USA:Blue River Watershed | collected 2017-08-18
AACACGATCGTGTAAAGGACGAATTGCCATTGATCTCTCCTAATAGCAGTGGCTGTTGAAAGATGGATACCTATCAAATCAGCAGATTGACCGAGCGATTAGCACTCGGCGCTTGCGAGTGCTAATGATAGGGACGTGACAAGGGGTTTTCAAGGGCAGCAACCACCACAAAAAATACTATCAATCAGCATCTTTCGATAGCAAACTCACCCTTTCATTGCGCGGTAGCGGATGGTGCAACACCATCCAGCGGGGAGAACGAAAACGGACAATCATGCGGTACAAGCATAGATATATCAGGACAAATAGCGCAGCGCAGCCAATCAGCACCAGTGAGTTGTTCCAGAACAGCATAGCAGGCACGACCGACAGAGAGGACAAGGCCCACAGATAGGGAGAGGTCATACTATTGCGACGCGTCATGTGTCGGGCCTCTTTCGAACCGACCATCCAGCGTACCAATCGTCTATAAACCATCTGATGCAGATGCAGGGCATCCGGGGCACCTACCGGGCGCCCCTGTAAAAACTTCCGGCGATAGATAGAAAATAACGTCTCGAATACAGGATAGATGACCAGCAACAAAGGGAACCATGGCGACACTTCCGGGTGACGAGCCACTAACAACACCGACAGCTCTGCAATCAGGAAACCAATAAGGTAAGCACCACCATCACCAGCAAAAATGGCCCCTCGCGGGAAATTCCACAGAAGAAATCCCAACACCCCACCCGTCGCCGCAAAACACAGCCCCATGAGCTGTGGATCGTGAACCTTAAACGCCACATAGGCCAATGCCATGAGGATGAACACCGCCACCATGCCAGCCAGACCATTGTAACCATCGATTATGTTAATCGAATGCGCCACACCGCCGACAGCAAAAACCGTAAACAGGAAAGAAATCGCCCAGTGAGAGCGCAAAAGCTGATCCACTCCAGGCACATCCAGTCGTGACAAGCCGGCATCCAGCAGCCAAAATCCGAGTGCGGCAGCTAAGAAGGTCGCCAGCAAGCGAGACAATGGACCAACCCTCTTGGTCAAATCTTCGGTTAAGCCAGAGATAAAGGCCGGCTGGGCAACCGTAAGGAGCAGCAATCCGAGAGATGCCCCTGTCAACGAAACAAGAATCAGCACTCCCGCTACCAGACCAGCCATCACCGGGATGCCACCGATACGCGGAACGGGGGTCGCATGAAATTTCTGCACACCAGCAAGATCATGATCACAGGAAAAACGATCATGGAGATGGCGGAAGCGAACCAGCAGCACACCGACCACAAAGGAGCAGAAGAGGGCGCCAAAAAAAATAAAAAGCATGCCAAGCTCGATTAGCTAGAGGATTTGGAATTGAGTCTACTGCATAGGGGTGCTACCAATGAATATAGAGATGCAACTTGGTTGTCACGAGTCTGCTAGCAGGCTGTTGAAATACTGGCCTACCAAGCTCGGATCAGCGAGGATGCAGGCAAACACCCAGGGTGGAAAGATGCAAGATGCGCGGAGCCGACAGCTATAACGAAACCTTGTTCAGTACCATCCGGCTTGAGGAATTCGTTCCCGCTAACCACCCGCTGCGTCCGATCTGCACCTGGTTCAACGAAGCCCAGACCAAGATGGATGCCAGGTTCTCGGCAATGTATGAGGCCGATGTCAAAAGCGGACGGCCAAGCATTGCGCCTGAGAAGTTGATGCACGCCATGTTGCTGCAGGTGTTGTACAGCATCCGCAGCGAGCGCTTATTGGTCGAACAGATTTCCTACAACCTACTGTTCCGCTGGTTCGTCGGCCTCGCCATCGAAGATACCGTGTGGAACCACTCCGTATTCAGCAAGAACCGCGACCGGTTGATCGCTTTTGATGCCGTCTCCGAATTATTCAATGCCACAGTGGAGATGGTGGACAGCAAAGGACTGCTGTCGGGCGAGCACTTCAGCGTCGACGGCACACTGATCCTGGCTTGGGCCCGCCATAAAAGCGTACGGCGCAAGGATGGCAGTGACGACGACCAGCCGCCTGACAACTGGCATGGCGAGAAGCGCAGTAACACTACCCATGCTTCCGTCACGGATCCCGAGAGCAAGCTGTATCGAAAAAGCTGTGTTGCGCCGGCACAGCTGAGTGACCTAGGGCATGTGCTGACCGACAACCGTCACGGAGTGGTGGCCAATGTGCGCGCCAGCACCGCCGAAGGCTATGCCAAACGGGATGTCGCGGTAGCTATGCTACCCGACGTTTGCCGACCAGACACCCGCGTCACAGTGGGTGTCGACAAGAACGACGACACGCGAGGCTTCGTCAGCGCATGCCGCAAGATGAAGGTCACGCCGCATGTGGCGCGCAATATACGCCGCAATGGTGGCTGCGCGATTGACGGCTGCACCACGCGTCATCGCGGTTACGCGATGAGCCAGCGTCGACGCAAATTCATCGAACAGTGTTTCGGCTGGGGCAAGACGATAGGGCCAATTCATCAGGTGATGGTTCGGGGTTTGGCCAAGATGGATCAGTTACTGACACTGACGATGGCAGCCTACAACCTGACGCAGCTGCGGACGTTGGCTGCATTGCGTCCGGCGTTGAAATGATGGGGGGACGTCGAAGCGCCACTTCGACCTGCGCTCGAAGGGCATCATCCAGCAGCTCGACCTGCTGCGCCCGATCTACGGTAAGACAGCCTCCTACGGCCACTTCGGCCGCAAGGAGCCGGAATTCACCAAGGAGCGCACCGACAAGGCTAAGGCGCTGCGCGCCGACTCAGGTTCCTAAAATCTCAAGGCCGATTGTCATCTCTACACCTTAGCTGACAATCGGCCACTATTTGAAAAGAATGTAGTCGCTCACGCACTCCACACTGGCTAAATTTGCTCATCATATAAACCATTAAGAATTAATCGACCAACAAACCCCACATTTAATTTTTAATAACACATGAAAAATCAAATATCGCATAAAATCACCTTATCCAGACCATAATAATTCCGTTTGATTTATAATGACCCAACAAGACTCTGACCTAAAAAAGGTACCAACACTACAATGTTCAGGCAGGTATTATTTAACAATGCGATCCTGATCGCCCAGTACACTGTAAGCGGCCTTGTACCACTGCTACTCGTACCGCATATTGTTCGAACTATCGGCCTCGCCTCATATGGAAATCTTGCAGTGGCCATAGCGTGGGCCAACTATGGATGTATAGTGGTGCAGTACGCCTTCCACCTAACTGGCCCAAAACGAATTGCTCAATTATCCAAAAATGAGTCCACTGTTGATATTTTTGCTCAATTTTCAGTGGCTAAACTTATATTACTAGCTGGAGTTTTGTCCATTTTCTCTCTATTTCTATTGTCAACTTCCCCTATAGAATCAGCGTCGACATCAGCATATGTAATTGCTCTAGCATTATTACCAGCAGCTGCAGCCCTAAACTCCAGTTGGTATCTACAAGCAACAGGGCATTTTTTATGGGTTTGCACACTCGCAATCATCGGAGCAAGTGCCTCTCTCACCGTTGGATTTATTTTTATTGTTGACAATAGTCAAGACTCAATTATAGCAACAGCTATTGCATTAAGTTTAGGGCCGTTACTGACTGGCGTTATGACTTTTATTATATCAATAAAATCACTATCAGGTTGCATAAAAGCTTTCCGCTCAGCAAATCCGAACAAATTATTACGTGAAGATTGGCCTCTTTTTATTTCACAATTTACCGCAGCAATCTATAGTGCATCCGGCCCAATTTTAATAAATTGGCTTTCAGGCGCTGCAGCGTCCGGGGCCTATAGTGCAGTGGAGCGGTTCAGTAACGCGATCACCGGAGCTTGCCTTCTTACGCATACTGCAGCTTACCCTCGTTTGGCTGCACTTTATAAAGAAAAACGAGATACATACTGGCGACTTCTACACTTTGTAGTGATCGCTTACTTAGCATGCACCATAGGAATTTCTACAACTGCCTTGCTTTTCCATAATCGACTTTCCACTTTTATTTTTGGCACAAACAATACACCGCACAGTACTCTGATAGCTTGGAGTTTACTTTTATTAATCCTAAGTGTGTTTGGCCCGGTTGTTACAGGTTATTTAACAGTAAGTGGCCGCCAAAATCACATAAAAAAAATTACACTAAGAGTATTAACAATTTCCATAGCTCTTGGCATCCCTGGCACCATTGCATTTGGAGCTTGGGCATGGATGGCCGCATTGACCACTTCACAAATATACGTCTTAGCCACAGCTTACAAATTCTGGCGTAAAGACTTTTTATTCCGGAGGAAAGACTTTGAATTTCGAGCACCAAATAGAATGGAATGATGAAAAAATATCACGCCTTTGGAACTACTACTCAAAAACACCACCGTATTCAGAAATATATTTTTCTAAGATATTCGGGGATAAGATACTAAAAGCCTCAGGATTACCACTAAACGAGGACATCCAGGTTCTGGACTTTGGATGTGGACCAGGTTTTATCTGGGAACACATGCAAAAACTAGGTGTACGGTGGCGCTACACCGGACTGGATTTTTCTCAAGACTCACTTCAAAAAGTGGAAGAAAAGACACAAGGAAGCTCATATTTCCAAGGCACCTATCATGCAACCTCATTACCAACCAATTTACCTGAGTTAAGTTTTGATGCCATTCTACTTTTTGAAGTAGTTGAGCATCTGAATGATGCGCACCTCGATGCAACATTGATTGAGGCCTCACGCCTCCTGAAGCATCATGGGGTACTCATTATAACCACTCCAAACGATGAAGACTTATCAAAATCGACAAAGTTTTGTCCTGATTGCGGTGCAATTTTCCATGAATGGCAGCATCTTAGAAGCTGGTCACCCGCAGCATTAGAAAAAAAAATACAACCATTTGGATTTATTACAGTCTGGATAAAAACGATCAATTTTTCGCAACAAGGTTTAATTAGCCATATTAAGCAGATTGCACAAAAGCTATTACGAGGAAAGAAAATTCATCCACACATGATCGCTGTTTTTCAAAAAATTTAGAATTTCATGAGTATTCATTAATCATGTGCGGAATTGCAGGTTTTTTAGATTTTCAGATAGAAAATCATCAATCAATGATGACTCTTGAGCGAATGCTGGAGAGAATTTCACATCGCGGGCCAGATGATCAGGGAATCTGGATCGAAGGACCTGTTGCCCTTGGACACAGGCGCCTTTCTATTGTAGACACCTCCACGCTTGGACATCAACCAATGGGATCCCCCTCCCAAAGATTTGTAATGGTTTTTAACGGGGAGATTTACAACCATGTTGAACTGCGTCGTCAGCTTGAAGCTGAAGGGCATTCATTTTATGGACACTCTGACACAGAGGTATTGCTTTCGTTAATTGAGAAAGCTGGCTTGGAGCAGGCTCTCAAAAAAAGTATTGGGATGTTTGCTATCGCGCTCTGGGATAGAAAATATAGAACCCTCCAGCTCGCGAGAGACCGGTTTGGAGAAAAACCAATTTTTTATGCATGGCACAAGAATAAATTCCTATTTGGTTCTGAGCTAAAGGCACTTCTTGCTCATGAAGCATTTGAGCGGGCCGTTGACACGGATTCTTTGGCTGAATTTCTACGATACGGATACGTTCCAAGCCCCCACTGCATTTACCGAAAAACATTTAAACTTGAGCCTGGGCATATTCTAACGCTGAAACTACCCCCTAGTTCATCGTCCCCACCCAGCGAAGCAAATTGCAAGACTACAAAACAAGCGTTCTGGCGGCACGAAGATGTACTGAGGCAAGGTTTTGAGAGGCCGTATGAAGGATCCTACCGAGAGGCAACCGATTATCTTGAATCATTACTCATCGATGCAGTTGGGCTACAGATGCAGGCAGATGTACCATTGGGAGCATTCCTATCAGGGGGAATTGACTCAAGTACCGTGGTAGCGCTGATGCAGCGACAATCTGCCCAAACAATCAGAACCTACTCTATCGGTTTTGAAGTTGAGTCCTTAAACGAAGCGGAGCATGCAAAGGCAGTTGCCCGCCATCTTGGAACGAACCACACAGAGTTCTACCTGAGTGGTACAGATGCACTAAATATTATTCCTAACCTTTCTAACATGTATGATGAACCATTGGGCGACTCATCTCAGATACCGACCCACTTGGTAGCAAAGCTTGCTCAAGCACATGTGACAGTAGCCTTGTCTGGGGATGGTGGTGATGAGTTATTCTATGGTTATACCAAATACGCTTTCGGCCAACGCTTTGCAAATTTAACTGCCCGTAAAACACTAGGATATTTGATAAATTGGCTTCCATGGACGACTATTGAAGATGCAGCCAACTTATTACCGAATCAAATTGGTCAACATCTCAAGGCTTCGAGATTCCAAACATTGCATCAACTGCTGAGCAGTCCAAACCCACAAGGGATCGCAGAAGTCGCTTCTACAATTTGTCCTTATGCTGAAGAATTGGTATTCGGTAGCATAAGGCGCCCAACAGCCTTCTCAAGCCAACGCCCGACTCTAATGGAATTAGATTATAGGCCTATGGCTATGCTGCTTGATAGGGAAACGTACTTACCAGACGATGTTTTGACTAAGGTGGATCGCGCAACCATGTCCGTCGGCCTCGAAAGCCGAGCCCCATTGCTGGATCATCGTATCGCTGAGTTTGCAGCAACGCTACCAATGTCCTTCCTAGTTCAAGGAGCCGTAAGTAAGCGCATCTTAAGAGACATTCTTTACCGACATGTACCACGATCTCTAGTTGATCGTCCCAAGGTTGGATTCAGCATACCCGTTGCACAATGGCTTCGCAGCGATCTTAACTCATGGGCCAATGACCTTTTGAGTAGCCATAAGACAGAGGGGGTACTTGATATGTCTGCATGCCGGCGTATCTTCAAAAAGCATGAATCGGGTGAAAAAGACCTTTCTGCTTTAAACTGGAGCATCCTAACGTACCTTGCATGGGCTGAAAAATGGCTTTAGATCACAAACGCATCGTTGTCTACACCTGTATCACGGGTGGTTACGATGACCTTCTTCCTCCGCTTACAATTGAGCCACAAATAGATTACGTCTGTTTCATAGATAAAACTCCAGCAGTTCATGATGGCTGGGGAGTCGTTCCTATACCTGATATAGCGAAAAATAACGCAGTCAAGAATCGTTTTATAAAAATGCATCCTCACATACTTTTTCCAAACCATGAAATAAGTATTTATATTGATGGAAACATACAAATTCTCGGCGGAATTACATCTCTTGTCAGAGACACAATTAAAAAAGGGGACATCGCACTCTATAAACACCCACTCAGAAATTGTATCTATGCTGAAGCCGAAGAGTGTGCTGCAATTGGCCACGATTGGAAGTGGAGAATTACTAAACAAATGAATAAATACCGTGATGCTGGATTTCCGCCGGAGGCAGGCCTATATGAAGGAAGCGTTATCCTTCGTAGACATCACCAATCACAGGTCCGCACATTAATGGAGGCGTGGTGGAATGCCTACCAATCTGGTACAAAAAGAGATCAACTAAGCCTTACTTTTCTCGCATGGAAATTGGCTATCCCAATTATATGCATGGGGGAAAGCGATCCTCGCTATACTAAAAGGCATTTTTCCCTACAAGTTGCCCACAAGAAGAAAAACACTTTACCTACCAGAGTCAAAGGAAAATTAAATCTGTTATTTCGCTAGCCAACATAAAAAATCAACCAAGCAGAATTTTAAACAATCATATCAATAGATTAAATCAGGACTACAATGATTGGCGCAATCATAATTATTTACATACCGGACCAGAAAATACTTGAACGACTAATTAACAGCCTTGCTGATCAAGTTGATAAGATATACATAATAGACAATACACCAAACCCTACCTTTAAAAACATTAAAGAAATAAAATACCCAAAAAAAATACTCTATAAAGCCCTTGGCGACAACCTCGGCATTGCTAAAGCTCAAAATGAAGGCATAGCCTTGGCAATTACAGATGGCTGTGACCATGTACTTTTGCTAGACCAAGATAGCTTCCTAACTTCCAACATGGTTTCAGGATTAATTCATGCTGAACGCACATTGAAAAAATCTGGTCTAAAAGTTGCTGCAATCGGGCCTCTCTTTATCGATCAGAAAAGCGGCTGTGCTTCCAGTGCAATCCGGCACTCCTTCATGCATGTTAAAAAGATAGCGGCACCAGATCTGGAGCAACCTATTGAAGCTGACTACATCATATCGTCTGGCTCACTGATAAATACTAGTACACTAAAAGACATAGGCTTCATGATGGAGGATCTCTTTATCGACTGGGTGGATATAGAATGGGGACTAAGAGCAAAAAACAAAGGTTATTATTGCTTTATAAACCCATCCACCATCATGCACCATAGCATCGGAGATGAAACAGTCAGCATTGCAGGAAAATCAATTAATCTACACAATACCATTCGAAACTATTACATAGTCAGAAATGCCACATACTTATTAAGAATAAAACACATGGGATGGCACTGGCGCAGCACAACCTTACTAAAAATACCTCAATACATTATTTTCTATTCTTTACATGACCCAAAAAAACTACGCTCATTTTACGTCCTAACAAAAGCGTTATTTCATGGCCTTATCGGAAAAACAGGACCAATCCCATCATCGCTTATATCAAAGTAAAATAAGTATGAAGCTAGTTGCCTCTATTGTCCTCTACAGACACAGTGAAAATCAAGTATCCAAACTAATAAATGAATTACTTTCATCAAGGCTACTGTCAAAGTTAGTTCTTATTGATAATGGAGGGTGCTCTTGGGCGTCAAAGCTTGCTGACAATAGAGTTTTTTACATTAATTCACATGGCAATGTCGGCTATGGAGCAGGGCATAATTTAGCCATCCGCCGCTTTGCCACAGATTGTGATTTTTTCTTAATTTCCAATCCGGACATTGAAGTATCACCGGCTGCGCTTGACCAATTCTGCCTACGGGCAGAAAAGGAAGAGGCTGTCTTATTTATGCCAGACATTCGCTATCCGGACGGCCGAAGACAATATCTCTGCAAACTGCTCCCTACCCCATCAGATCTCTTCTTGCGACGTTTTATGCCAGGTCTTTCAAGGCAACGTAACAAGAGATATGAGTTACAGCATGCGGACTATTCCAAACCATTTTTCTCACCCTACTTGTCTGGCTGCTTCATGCTAATACGTTCTACAGCACTCTTGACTGTAGGTGGGTTTGATGAACGTTACTTCATGTACCTAGAAGATACCGATCTATCTCGACGATTGGCGAGGTATGGCGATTCACTTTATCTACCTGAGATTACTGTTACGCATAATTTCCAAAGAGCATCTTATAAAAAAATAGGCCTCCTCTTGACACATATCCACTCAGCCATTTCTTACTTCAATAAGTGGGGATGGTTCTTTGACAAAGAGCGGCGAACTTTAAACAAAAAGTGTCTTAAGCAACTCCCTACTTACTCGAAATTTTCAAATAAATAAAAAACCCACCATATGGTGGGTTTTATTTAGAACTGCAGCCTTAACTACCACACCTGCAAATAACTCAGCATCCCCTCCGCCGCCTGACGGCCTTCAAACACCGCCCGCACCACCAGATCGGCGCCACGCACCTGGTCGCCGCCGGCGAAGATTTTCGGGTTGCTGGTCTGGTGCTTGAACTGCTGCTTTTCAGGTGCCACGGTGCGGCCGCGCTTGTCGGTCTTGATACCGATGTGGCCAAACCAGTCTGCCGCTTCGGTCTGGAAACCGAAGGCGATCACGACGTGATCGCACTCGATGATCTGTTCCGAGCCTTCGACCACCTCGGCGGCACGACGGCCTTTCTCGTCCGGCGCGCCTAGCCGGGTTTCTGCCAGGTGCAGGCGCAGGCTGCCGTCGGCGCCCTCGCCGATGCCCAACGGCTGGCGGTTCCACAGGAACTCGACGCCCTCTTCCTTCGCGTTGCCGACTTCGCGCTTGGAGCCCGGCATGTTGGCCTCGTCGCGGCGATAGGCACAGATCACGCACTTGGCGCCCTGGCGGATGGCGGTGCGGTTGCAGTCCATCGCGGTGTCGCCGCCCCCCAGTACCACCACGCGCTTGCCCTGCATCGACAGGTGTGCCTCGCCTTCCGGCAGGGTGCCCATGCTGTGGCGCACGTTGTTGATCAGGAACGGCAGCGCTTCCAGCACGCCGGGCAGGTATTCACCGTCGAAGCCGCCCTTCATGAACTTGTAGGCGCCCATGCCCATGAACACCGCGTCGTACTCTTCCAGCAGCTCGTCGATGGTGACCTGCACGCCGATCTCGGTGTTGAGACGGAAGGTAACGCCCATTTCTTCCATGATCAGGCGGCGGGTCTTGATTACGCTCTTTTCCAGCTTGAACTCGGGGATGCCAAAGGTGAGCAGGCCGCCGATTTCTTCGTAGCGGTCAAACACCACCGGGCGCACGCCGTTGCGTACC
>JACCDZ010002089.1_pt1 | contig 10452 bp, 10 predicted proteins | sample 7449551 | NCBI WGS metagenome assembly JACCDZ01 (sample SAMN15323452, study PRJNA562643) | freshwater metagenome | isolation source: river surface water | place: USA:Blue River Watershed | collected 2017-08-18
GACGGATCATCTGCGAATGGCAACCGACGCAGCCTTCGCGGATGTAGATGTCGCGACCTTCCATTTCCAGCGCGGTACGCGGCTTCATGCCATCGACCGGGGTGTTGGTGACGTCCTGGAAGAACAGAGGAACGATCTGCACCAGACCACCGATACTGACTGCCAGGACCATGAACAGGGCCATCAGGCCGATGTTCTTTTCAAGGATTTCATGCTTTTTCATTAGTGAGCTACCTCGGCAATCCGCGCGTTGGCTTCATATTCAGCGGGTGTGGCTTGGCGTACGGTGCGGTAGGTGTTGTAGGCCATCACCAGCATGCCGGTGAAGAAAATGGCACCACCGATCATGCGCACGACGAACCCAGGGTGACTGGCCTCCAGTGCTTCAACAAAGGAGTAGGTGAGCGTGCCGTCGGAGTTGACTGCGCGCCACATCAGGCCTTGAGCGATGCCGTTGACCCACATCGAGGCGATGTACAGCACGGTACCGATGGTGGCCATCCAGAAATGGGTGTTGATCAGACCGACGCTGTACATCTGCTCGCGGCCGAACACCTTCGGAATCATGTGATAGAGCGCCCCCATGGAAACCATGGCGACCCAGCCGAGCGCGCCGGCGTGTACGTGGCCGATGGTCCAGTCGGTGTAGTGAGACAGGGCGTTGACGGTCTTGATGGCCATCATCGGGCCTTCGAAGGTGGACATGCCGTAGAAGGCCAGGGACACCACGAGGAAACGCAGGATCGGGTCGGTACGCAGCTTATGCCAGGCGCCGGAGAGGGTCATCATGCCGTTGATCATGCCACCCCAGCTCGGAGCCAGCAGGATAAGCGACATCACCATGCCCAGAGATTGCGCCCAGTCAGGCAGGGCGGTGTAGTGCAAGTGGTGCGGACCCGCCCAGATGTACACGGCAATCAGCGCCCAGAAGTGCACGATCGACAGACGATAGGAATATACCGGGCGACCGGCCTGCTTGGGCACGAAGTAGTACATCATTCCCAGGAAGCCGGCGGTCAGGAAGAAACCTACCGCATTGTGGCCGTACCACCACTGGATCATCGCGTCGGTTGCACCGGCATACACCGAGTAGGACTTGGTCAGGCTGATCGGCAACTCGATGTTGTTGACGATGTGCAGCAGGGCCACGGTCAGGATGAAGCCGCCAAAGAACCAGTTACCCACATAGATGTGCTTGGTCTTGCGCTGCATGACGGTGCCAAAGAACACTACCGCATAGCTGACCCAGACCACGGCGATCAGGATATCGATCGGCCATTCCAGCTCGGCATATTCCTTGGAGGAGGTGATCCCCAGCGGCAAGCTGATGGCTGCCAGCAGGATGACCAGTTGCCAGCCCCAGAAGGTGAAGGTCGCCAGAGGGCCACCGAACAGGCGGGTCTGACAGGTGCGCTGCACGGCGTAATAGGACGTGGCGAACAGTGCGCAACCCCCAAACGCAAAGATCACCGCGTTGGTATGCAGCGGACGCAAGCGCCCGAAGCTGGTCCATGGCAGTCCAAGGTTGAGTTCGGGAAAAGCGAGTTGGGCGGCGATCAGTACGCCCACGAGCATTCCAACGATCCCCCATATCACCGTCATAATGGCGAATTGGCGAACCACCTTGTAGTTATAGGTGGTACTGGTTGCTGTACTCATTTGATGGCTTCCATCCACGATTTTTAGGCAGAGTGTGTTTGTAACAAGGTGATACTAGGGGAACGCATCCAATTGAATATTGACTCGGATCAATGCCGGCCACTCTGCGAGGCGGCTCCGCTGCTTGAAAATATTCCTGAAAATCAGTCTATTGCGACGCTTATCCTGGCCCACGGTGCAGGCGCGCCAATGGACAGTCCGTTCATGAATGCGCTGGTTGAACGCCTGGTCTGTCGAGGCATAGCCGTGCTGCGCTTCGAGTTTGCGTACATGCAGGTGCGACGGCGCACTGGTGTGCGGCGGCCTCCGGATGCTCAGCCCATCCTTCTGGACTGCTGGAGACAGGTGTTTGAGCATGTCAGGCAGTCCCGTGGCGGGACTTTGGCCATTGGTGGCAAGTCCATGGGTGGGCGCATGGCCAGTCTGGTTGCCGACGAGTTGGGTGCAGATGGACTGGTCTGCCTGGGGTATCCGTTCTATGCAGCAGCAAGGCCGGAAAAACCGCGGATAGCGCATCTTGCGGCGCTGAGGGTGCCAACCCTGATAGTACAGGGGGAGCGCGACCCCATGGGTAATCGTCAGGCGGTTGAGGGGTATCCGCTGTCGGGGGCGATCAAGCTGCATTGGCTCGGGGCTGCAGACCATGATCTGAAGCCCTTGAAACGTTCAGGGTGCAGCCACGACGAGTACTTGGATCATGCGGCGGACGCCGTGGCGGGGTTTCTGTGTGCGATCAAATCTGCGGATAGTCTCTGTCGGGCTGATTGAACGGCGTTCAGTTCGCACAGCCTAGATGCTTGGTCAGCTGTTGAAGCGTTCTACCAGCGAGTACTGACCTTTGGCGGTGATCGCCAGCCCTTCGCTGAGCTGTGAGCTGCGCTGGGCTTCGCCGGAGGTTTTCTCCGAGAGCATGGCGATGTTGGTGATGTTCTGATTGATCTCGTCAGCCACGGCGCTTTGCTCCTCCGCGGCGGCCGCAATCTGGTTGGTCATATCGGTGATATTGGCCACGGCGTCACTGATCCCGGAAAGAGCCTGATCGGCCTGCATCACGCTGGCAACCCCTTCATCGGCCTGGCGCCTGCCGTTTTCCATGGTCAATACCGCTTCTTCGGCCGTGCGCTGCAGGCGCGCAATCAGCTGATGAATCTGACCGGTGGACTCCGCTGTGCGCTGAGCCAGTGAGCGCACCTCATCAGCCACCACGGCGAATCCGCGCCCCATATCGCCGGCACGTGCCGCTTCAATAGCCGCATTCAGGGCCAGCAAGTTGGTCTGTTCGGCAATACCCTTGATCACATCCACGACGCTGCCAATTTCGGTACTGTCATGCGCCAGCCGGCCTACGGTTTCACCTGTTTCACCGACCGCAACAGAAAGCCGCTCGATGGCTTCGCGCGTTTCACTGGCAATCTGCCAGCCCTGACTGGTCAGGTTGTTGGCTTCCTGAGTGGCGATGGCCGTACGTGCCACATTACTCGCTACTTCCAGTGTGGTAGCGGCCATTTCATTGACTGCAGTGGCAACCTGTTCGGTTTCGACCCGTTGCCGCTCAAGCCCCGCAGCGCTCTATTGCGAAAGATTTTCCGCTTCGCCGGCCTGCGCGGCCAGTTGCTCGGCGCTGTCTTGCAGGCGTGTCAGGCAGGTCTTGAGGCGCGCTTCCTGGCTGAGCATGGACATTTCCAGGCGTGCTTCTGCGCCACGACTGTTGGTGTACATGGTGGCAATCAGCGGATCCGAGGTGGTTCTGTCAGCGACCCGCAACAGGCGACGGATGCCGCGGTGTTGCCATTTAAGTCCCGCAAGGCCCAGGGGAATGGATAACAAAGCGGCAAGAATGAAGCCCCAGTGACTGTTCAGCCATGCTCCGACCATAAAGCCGATCTGGCTGATCAGGATAAAAGGCAGCCAGTCCTGCAGAACCGGGATCAGGTTGTCGGTAGCCGGGATTGCCGCTTTACCCGCGTTGATTCGTGCATAGAGGGCTTCAGCACGCTGAATCTGTTCACGGGTTGGCTTAACCCTGACCGACTCGTAGCCCACTACCTGCCGGTTTTCCAGCATCGGCGTGACGTAGGCGTTGACCCAGTAATGGTCGCCGTTCTTGCACCGGTTCTTCACGATGCCCATCCAGGGCTTGCCACCCTTGAGCGTGTTCCACATGTGGGCAAATACGGCAGAAGGCACATCCGGATGGCGGACCAGATTGTGCGGTGCGCGTATTAACTCGTCGCGGCTGAAGCCGCTGATCTCGATGAAAGCCTCATTGCAATAAGTGATCTGGCCTTTCACGTCGGTCGTGGAGATCAGGCGCTGGCTTTCTGGAAGGGACTTTTCACGCTGGGTGACTGGCTGGTTATTTCGCATGACGTGGATTCCAGATTTTCTGATTGTGCTTTCTTGTCGGCCATCAATTTGAATAGTTGAGAGTCAACCGTTGCTGATGCGCCTGTTTGGATGTGCGCGGATTGGCGGCGCGCGCTCACTGGGCAATGCCTCTGCCGGTTTCATCAGTGAAGCTGAAAAAAAGCAATTTGCCTGACGCGCATGGCTCAGCGCAGCGGCCAGCTGCCCAGCGCCCGGTAATGCGCGCCATGTACGCCTTGTGCCGAACTGAACAGGCTGAACTCGCGGGCTGTCCAGCTAACCTTTGGCGCAGTGACTATTTCAGGCAGTGTTGAATGGCGGGCCAGGGTCAGATGGGGGCGGTAGGCACGTTGCTCGATGGCAAAGCCTGCTTCCTGAAGTGCCTGCCGCAACCGCAAAGCCAATTGCGCAAGTGCGTCCGGCGTGTGGCTGGGTGCCAGGTGCAGCAAGCCTTCCGGCCACAGGTCAAGGCGATCCAGGTTCAGTTTAAAGTCGGGTATGCGGATCGAGCTGGCCAGCGCCATCAGCAGCGGCAACTGGTGCGCAGGCTGACTGCCCAGAAATACCAGCGTCAGGTGCAGATCGCTGGCGGCAACCGCCTTGCCGGCGATGCCCAGACTCGACCGCCAGTGCTCAATGCGTGCAGCGCAATCGGTCGGGCAGGGCAGCGCGAAGAACAGACGCAGGAGAGGCTCGTCCACGAACAGCTCTCCTGGCCGATGAGGGCGTCAGGCCGAACGGCGCCGGAACAGGGGTTGCGGCAAATCGCTGGATGCCTGATAGACCTCGGAGAAGTCCTCGAACGCTTTCAGCGCGTCGACCGGGTCTTTGTCTTCACGCAGGGCAAAGGCGTCGAAACCGCAGCGCTTGAGGGCAAACAACTGGTCGCGCAGGATGTCGCCAATGGCGCGAATCTCGCCCTTGAAGCCATAGCGGGTGCGCAGCAGGTAGGCCGTTGACGAGTGGCGGCCATCGGTAAACGCCGGAAAATTCAGGGCGATCACCTGAAAGCAGTCCAGCTGATCGGCGATTTCCTCGATTTCCTCGCCCGCTTCCAGCCACACACCCAGACCACCATCCCGGGCCAGCAGGGCTTTGCTGTGATCGACCCATAAGGACAGCGGGACGATCAGGTCATCGCAATTGGAGATGCCATCCAGTGAGGCGTCCTTGGGCAGCAGATGCCAGGTTTCGTCGATCACCTGTCCATTCTTAATGATTCGCTGCATACACACGCTCCTTGAACGGGTCGACGCCGACACGGCGGAAGGTATCGAGAAAACTTTCTTCGTCAGTACGCTGCTCGACGTAGACCTTGACGATCTTGTCGATCACGTTGGCCATTTCCGCTTCGGCAAAGGAGGGGCCAAGAATCTGCGCCAGGCTGGCGTCGCGTCCGGCGCTGCCGCCCAGCGACACCTGATAGAACTCCTGACCTTTCTTGTCCACGCCGAGGATGCCGATGTGGCCGACGTGGTGATGGCCGCAGGCGTTCATGCAGCCGGAAATATTCAGGTCGATGTTGCCGATGTCGAACAGGTAATCCAGGTCATCAAAGCGGCGCTGGATGGCTTCGGCGATCGGGATCGACTTGGCGTTGGCCAGCGAACAGAAATCACCGCCCGGGCAGCAGATGATGTCGGTCAAAAGGCCGACGTTCGGGGTGGCGAAACCGTTCTCGCGCAACTCGCCCCACAAAGTGAACAGCTGCGCCTGCTCGACATCCGCCAGGATGATGTTCTGATTATGGCTGTTGCGCACTTCGCCAAAACTGTAGCGCTCGGCCAGATCGGCGATGACGTCCAGTTGCTTGTCCGTCACATCGCCCGGTGCCGTGCCGGTGGGCTTGAGTGACAGCGTTACGGCAACATAGCCCGGCTTTTTATGGGCCTGCGTATTGCGTTGACGCCAACGGGCAAAGCCCGGGTGCTCGGCGTCCAGCGCCTCAAGGGCTGCGCTCTGGTCGCTGAGGGCTTTATAAGCGGGGTCGATAAAGTGCGCGGCAACGCGCTGGACTTCAGCTTCAGTCAGAGTGGTCGGACCATCCTTGAGGTGAGCCCATTCGGCGTGGACTCGCTCGGCAAACACTTCCGGCGTCAGCGCCTTGACCAGAATCTTGATCCGCGCCTTGTACTTGTTGTCGCGACGGCCATAGCGGTTGTATACCCGCAGGATGGCGTCGAGGTAGCTGATCAGGTGCTGCCACGGCAGGAATTCATTGATAAAGCTGCCGACGATCGGCGTGCGGCCCAGACCGCCACCGACGGAAACGCGGAAACCCAGTTCGCCTGCGGCGTTGTGCACAGCTTCCAGACCGATGTCATGCACTTCAATTGCGGCGCGATCACTCACGGCGCCATTCACGGCAATCTTGAACTTGCGTGGCAGGTGCGAGAACTCGGGGTGGAAGGTCGACCACTGGCGGATGATTTCGCACCAGGGGCGCGGATCGATCAGTTCATCACTGGCCACGCCGGCAAACTGGTCAGTGGTGGTATTGCGGATGCAGTTGCCGCTGGTCTGGATCGCGTGCATCTGTACCGTGGCCAGCTCGGCAAGGATGTCCGGCACATCCTCCAGATCCGGCCAGTTGAACTGCACGTTCTGCCGGGTGCTGATGTGCGCGTAGCCCTTGTCGTAATCACGGGCAATCCTGGCCATCATGCGCACTTGCGCAGCGGACATCAGTCCATAGGGCACCGCGATGCGCAGCATGGGTGCAAAGCGCTGGATATAAAGGCCGTTCTGCAGACGCAGAGGGCGGAATTCTTCACCGGACAGCTCTCCGGCCAGATAACGGCGGGTCTGGTCGCGGAACTGCCGGACGCGGTCCTCGACGATCTGTTGGTCGTACTGGTCGTATACGTACATGAAATGTCCTGTTTTCAGGCTATTGCAGCGATTCTGCGCGCACAATTGCGCACTCCCAAGCATGGAGCCGGCGCAAGATACCAGCTCGCAGTTATGTGCAAAAGTGATGTTTTCATCTATGAACAGAGCATATGGTGATAAGAACAAGCCAAATAAGCACTTCTGTTGCTTGAGTCGGAGTCTGTTCTGGTCTTGAATCGGGGCGCCGGATATTCCTGATAAGCACGGCGGCCGCGGAAACTGAGTGCAACACCTGACTTTTCAGTAAGGTGTTGCCGCTATGACCTACTACGAACTCAGCATTGAAGAACGCGTTACGATTCAGATCGGCCAACTGCATGGCTTAGGACCAAGAGCCCTCGGCCGGATGCTGAATCGTAGTCCATCCACTGTCAGTCGAGAGCTTCGCCGCAATACGGCTTCTTGTGGAAGATATGTGGCGCATGAAGCCCAAGTCAAAACTGCTCAACGGCGTAAGGTTTGCCGGCCGGCGAAGCGGTTGTTGCCCGGAAGCCAACTGTTTGAACTGGTCATCGCCCTGCTGCGACAACGCTTTTCTCCCGAACAAATTGCCGGCAAGCTGCGCAGTATGAGTATCCCCAGTTTTGAAGACGCCTATGTCTGTCGCGAGACCATCTACAACGCGATCTACGCCTTGCCGGTCGGTGAGCTGCGTAAGGAGCTGATTATTTGTCTGCGCCAGGGCAAGAGCTCTCGCAGGCCGCGCAGTGGTGGCGTGGATCGTCGAGGGCAAATCCCCGACATGGTCAGTATTCACGTGCGGCCGCCGGAAGTAGAAGCCCGCCTGATGCCTGGACACTGGGAAGGCGACCTGATCAAAGGCAAAGGCAATGCCTCGTCGGTCGGCACATTGGTTGAACGAACCAGTGGTTACTTGATGCTGGTGAAGATGCGCGATGCGACGGCCACGTCGGCGGTTGAAGGCTTCAGCGCCGCGCTCAATCGCATGCCGTTGGCAGTGCGCAAGAGCATGACCTATGACCAGGGCCGGGAGATGGCCAAACACGCTGAGATCACGCAGAACACCGGTGTAGCCATTTACTTCTGCGACCCGCACAGCCCTTGGCAGCGCGGCAGCAACGAGAATATCAACGGCTTGATTCGCCAGTTCCTGCCAAAGGGAACCGACCTGTCGGTGCACAGTCAGGAACAGCTGGATGAGATTGCCTACTTGATGAACATTCGCCCACGCAAACGCTTCAACTGGAAGTGCCCGATTGAAGTCATGACAGAAGTAGTGGGTATGCATCATGCTGCGCCTGCTTCAATCCAATAACCGTGTTGCACTCAGCCCCTGCAACCGCCCACAATAAAACGAGGTTTCCATGAGCGAACAATCCCCAGTTGAAAACAATGACAGCGTGGTTGATGCCCGGGCGATTTTCGCCATTATCATGCTGGTGGTTGCCACGGCGGTTTTCTGGGTGAGCAACCAGTAATCGCCAAAGATCAGACAGTGGTTGCGAAGTAGCGGGTAATCCGAGTTTGCCAGGGAAAACCAGTTCGCTGGTTTTCCTGCTTGCCAGAAGAATTTCCTTTTCGTTTTCGAGTTCAGCATGCTCCGGGTTTGGTTTTTCATTCTGTCAGTTTCCGGTTGCTACAGTGCCGTGGTACAGGCGACCAGTGTCGCCTTCCTGAATCCTGGCAAGTCGACCGAAATCTATTGGCATACCTATTCGCAGTTCATGCAGGCTGCTGCCGATGATTTGGGAATGTCGCTGGATATCCGTTATTCGGAACGCAATCCCGAGCTGTTGCTGGAGCAGGCGCGCGAGCTGCTGCAGGGTAGCCAGCGGCCGGACTATCTGATTTTCGTCAATGAGCGCTCGGCCGGCCCGGAAATCCTGCGTTTGTCCAAAGACAGCGGGGTAAAGCTGTTTGCCGTCGGCAGCACGCTGACAGCTGATCAGCAGGATCTGATTGGCGAAAGCCGGGGCAAATACAGCAACTGGATTGGCAGCCTGGTTCCGGATGACGAGCAGGCGGGTTACATCATGGCCAGCCGCCTGATAGAACAGGAAAAAGCCAGGTCGGCCGGAAGGCCTCTGACAATGCTGGCGTTCTCCGGAGTCAAGCAAACGCCGGCCGCCTACTTTCGTGAAGAAGGGCTGCACCGGGCGCTGGCCGAGCATCCTGACGTGACCCTGCTGCAACTGGTCAACAGTGAATGGAATCGCCAGCGGGCCTATGAGCAGGCGCAATTGCTGCTGGCCCGTTATCCGGATGTCAGCATGGTCTGGGCGGCCAACGATGAAATGGCCTTCGGCGCGATGCAAGCGGCGCAAGAAAAAGGCAAGACACCCGGAAAAGATCTGCTGTTTTCTGGTTTGAATTCCTCCGAAGCGGTGCTAAAGGCGCTGATAAATGGGGATGTCAGCGTATTGGTGGGCGGTCACTTCACCTCCGGCGGCTGGGCGCTGGTGATGTTGCATGATTACGCAGCAGGCTATGATTTTGCCGAACGTGGCGGCAAGGATCGTCAGGATCCCCTGTTCATGGAAATGAGCAAGGATCAGGCCGCTGCGCTACTCAAGCGCATGCAGAGCAGCAGAGGCTATGCGATGGACTTTGGGGCCTTCAGTGCCGCGAAAAACCCGAAAATGACCGATTACCACTTCTCCCTGCAGCCGCTGCTGGACTGATTGTTCAGAGTTTGACTGCCTTGAAGGTGTTGCACTGTCCCGGATCGCCGCTCTCAAAGCCCTTCCTGAACCAGCGTGCTCTTTGTGCAGAAGTACCGTGGGTGAAGGCGTCGGGCATGACCGTGCCGCGGGCCTGTTTCTGCAGGCGGTCATCGCCGATGGCATTGGCCGCGTTCAGGGCTTCCTCCAGATCGCCAGGTTCCAGCCACTGCAATTGCTGTTGCGCGTAGTAGGCCCAGGCTCCGGCCAGACAATCCGCCTGCAATTCCTGGCGCACCAGCAGCCCGTCAGCGCCCTCTACACGTTCACCACGCTGACGCGCCTGATTGATCTTGCTGGTCAGCCCGGTAATCGTCTGCACATGGTGGCCCACCTCATGGGCAATCACGTAGGCCTGGGCGAAGTCGCCGGCAGCCGCGAAACGCTGTTCCAGCTCGCGGAAGAAATCCAGATCCAGATAGATCTGCTGATCCGCCGGGCAATAGAAAGGTCCGCTGGCCGAGCTGGCCATGCCGCAGGCCGAGCTGACGCTACCCTTGAACAGCACCAGTTTGGGTGGCGGGTAATCCGTCAGCAACTGGCCCCAGACGTCTTCGGTGCTGCCCAGTATCGCCCGCACAAACTCGCGCTGCGGGTCTGCGGTGGCTGAGGTCGGGTGGGGTTGCGTGGTGGCAGGAGGAGCCGAGATGCCACCTTGTCCGAGCAATTGGCCAAGGATCTGCATCGGGTCCTGGCCCATGAGCAAGCCGACCACCACGACGATGGCCACGCCGGTCAGGCTCAGGCGGCCACCGCGACGCATGCCGCGCGAACCGCCTGCGGCATCGACCACGTTGTCACTGCGACGACCACGTTCCCAGCGCATCGGTATTGACTCCTGACTTAAGGTTGA
>JACCDZ010944936.1_pt1 | contig 10449 bp, 9 predicted proteins | sample 7449551 | NCBI WGS metagenome assembly JACCDZ01 (sample SAMN15323452, study PRJNA562643) | freshwater metagenome | isolation source: river surface water | place: USA:Blue River Watershed | collected 2017-08-18
CGCCGGCTCACGATGTCAATGACTTTGAAATCGGCCAACGCCATAACCTTCCGACACTTGTGATCCTTGATGCAGAAGGAAAGGTCATCGGAACAAATACCGCATTTGATGGTCTAGATCGCGCTGAAGCTCGCAAGGCGATCGTTGAAGCGCTTCGCCAAGAAGGGCGCATCGTTGCCGAGAAGCGTCCGTACATACACGCCGTCGGACATTGCTCTCGTTGCGATACAACTGTCGAACCACGTTTATCAAAGCAGTGGTTTGTAAAGGTTGCACCAATGGCAAAGGCATCAGCAGATGCTGTACGTAATGGAACTGTAAAGATTGAACCAGCAGCACTTGAACCACGCTACTTCGAGTGGGTCGATAACATGCATGATTGGTGTATCTCTCGCCAGTTATGGTGGGGACATCGCATCCCAGTTTGGTATGGACCACAAGGTGAAGTAGTTGTCGTAGGTCCTGGAGAAAGTGCGCCAGATGGCTGGGAACAAGACCCAGACGTTCTCGACACCTGGTTCTCATCAGGTCAATGGGCATTTTCAACAATGGGTTGGCCAGAAAAAACTGCCGATCTCGCAAAGTTCTATCCAACAAGTGTGCTCGTTACTGGCTATGACATTCTCTTCTTCTGGGTTGTACGCATGATGATGATGTCGACCTTCGCAATGGATGGCGTTCCGCCATTTAAAACGATTATGTTGCACGGCTTGGTGCGCGATCAATTTGGCAAGAAAATGTCGAAATCTCGCGGAAACGTTATTGATCCAATCGAATTTATGGATAAGTACGGAGCAGATGCACTTCGCTTCACATTGGCTCGCGGTGCTAACCCAGGTACTGATCAAGCACTTGCCGAAGATTGGATCGGCGGTTCTCGAAACTTCGCCACCAAGTTATGGAATGCAACTCGCTTTGCCATGATGAACGGTGCTCACACCACCGGTGATCTCCCTGACTTTAATTCTCTCAACGCAATTGATCGCTGGATACTCTCTCGCCTCAACGAAACAATCGCAGAGGCTGATGCTCTCCTTGAAAGCTATGAATTCTCACGCGCCTGTGAGTTGATTTATCACTTCGCTTGGGATGATCTCTGCGATTGGTACCTAGAGCTTTCGAAAGAGACCTTTGCCTCTGACCAGAAGGCGGCATCTCAGCGAGTACTCGGCCACGTTCTTGATCAGTTGATGCGCCTACTTCATCCAGTCATGCCTTTTATTACCGAAGAACTCTGGTGCACTTTGACTGGCGGGCAGAGCCTCATGGTGGCGCAGTGGCCGCAGGCGAATCCATCACAGATTGATAAGAGTGCCGAGAAGACAATCGCCTCGCTTCAAGAAGTCGTTACTGAGGTCCGTCGCTTTAGAAATGATCAAGGCCTTAAGCCATCACAGAAGATTCCAGGCCGCATCTCAGGCAATAAAGATGTCGTCGCCTTTGAGAACGCGCTGCGATTCCTCCTTAAATTAGAAGCAAAAGATTTCACTCCATCTGCCACTTTGGAAATTGCTGGAGCAACAATCGAGCTCGACCTCACTGGATCAATCGATCTCGTTGCAGAGCGAGCTCGCCTTGAGAAGGATCTAGCAACTGCGCTTAAGGATCAAAAGACTGCTGAAGTGAAGTTGGGTAACGAAGGATTTATGGCCAAAGCACCAGCCGAGGTTGTCATTGAGATCCGCGAAAGACTTGCCAAGACAACATCTGAAATCGAGAGACTTTCTGCAGCATTGGCTGCGTTGAAGTAGATGAACGAAATCTCAGCAGAAGATCAAGCACGCGTTGATGCGATAGAGCAAGCGCTCTTAGCTCGTTGGCCAGAGAACCGTATTGCTCCGACTCTCGAACGCATTGGCGCGCTGGTCGATGCTCTAGGTTCACCACAGCTTTCATATCCAACAATTCATATCGGTGGTACCAACGGAAAGACTACGACATCTCGAATGATCGACTCTCTCCTCTTTTCAATGGGGCTACGCACCGGTCGATTTACAAGCCCACACCTTGAGAGCTATCGCGAACGCATCGCCATCAACGGAGAACCGATTGACCCAAAAGATTTGATCTTTGCCTACAACGACATAGCTGCATACTTTGACTTTATCGACTCCAAATTTGAACATCCTGTCAGCTTCTTTGAAGCAATGACCGCTCTTGCATTTGCCGCTTTTGCAGAACATCCGATTGATATTGGAGTCATTGAGGTAGGCCTTGGCGGGGAATGGGATGCCACTAACGTTGTGAAGGCAGATGTCAGTGTGATTACTCCCATTGGATTCGATCACATGGAGTACTTAGGAAATACTCTTCTAGAGATTGCCCAAACTAAGGCTGGAATTATTAAAGAGGGTGGTTTTGCAGTTCTCTCTCAACAGGAGCCAGAGGTTGCAGTCGAGTTGTTGCGCAAGGCTGCAGAAGTCGGTGCAGATGTTGCACGTGAAGGTCTTGAGTACTCAGTTCTTTCGCGCGCAGTTGCTGTAGGCGGGCAGCTTGTAACTATTCAGGGACTCAAAGGTGTCTACGATGACATCTTTATTCCTCTACATGGCAAGCATCAGGCATCTAATGCCGCCGCAGCACTTGTGGCAGTTGAAGTCTTCTTCGGTGAAAATGATCTTGATATCGAAGCGGTGCGTGAGGGTTTTGCCAATGTCCGTTCACCCGGTCGCTGCGAGGTAATCCATCGCGATCCAACGATCATCCTTGATGCAGCACATAACCCACATGGAAGCGTTGCACTTTGCCAGACAATCGCTGCAGAATTTACCTTTGACGAAATCATCGGAGTGGTTGGCGTCATGGGCGATAAGGATGCTCGAGGAATCCTTGTTAACTTTGAGACCTTCATGGATTCAATCATCGTGACAAAGAATTCATCACATCGTGCAATGGAAGTCTCTGACCTAGAACTTCTTGCGATTGAAATCTTTGGCGCGGATCGAGTCTTCTCTGCTGAGACTCTAGATGCCGCCCTCGACAAGGCAATTAAGGATTCAGTTCGTCCACTCAGTGATGAGACTCTTGGAATAGTTGTCACTGGTTCGGTCGTCACAGTCGGTGAAGCACGAACATATCTAGGCAATAAGTTTAAAAAGAGCACAGGGGAGGGTTCATGAAAGTTCTTGGCAGCGCAGTATTGACTATGGAAATCTTCATCATGGGCTTTGCAATGCTCATCGCTAAAGATATTCATGAGCCAGCAACGCTTATTTACGGTTTTGGTTTTATGGTTGCTGCGATCATCACAGTCAGATTGCTGACTAAGAAGATTGGCTGGGTTCTGGGCTGGATCCTGCAATTTGCCCTGATGGCCTATAGCGTTGTGGTCCCTGCCATGTGGATCGTCAATCTAATTTTCATGGCTTTATGGGTGGCCGCGATCGTCGTGGGGCGTAAGGGCGAGGCCGCTCGCGCAGCTTTGCTGTCACAAGGCCCTCCAAAACCCTAATAGACTGACGCGGTGAAAATCGAGCAGACCCTCATCCTTGTAAAGCCTGATGGCGTTTCCCGCGGACTCGTGGGAGAGATCATCGGTCGCATTGAATCTAAGGGATATGTCATTGCAGATCTGAAGATGATGCAGGCAGATCGCGCTCTTCTCGAACGTCATTACGCAGAGCATACAGGTAAGCCATTCTTTGAGCCGATCGTTGAATTTATGCCCTCTGGTCCAATTGTTGCGATCATTGCTGAAGGTCAACGTGTCATTGAGGGCTTTAGATCTCTGGCTGGAGCTACAGATCCAACTGTCGCCGCACCAGGAACAATTCGCGGAGACCTTGCTCGCGATCAAGGAACCAAAGTTCAACAAAATCTTGTTCACGGATCTGACTCACCCGAGTCAGCAGCACGTGAAATAGCAATCTTCTTCGAAGGGAAATAAATGAGCGCCAGAACAGCATTCATTGGTCGCGATATGGCGATCGATCTTGGAACAGCGAACACACTCGTCTATGTACGCGGACGTGGCATCGTGCTTAACGAGCCATCAGTAGTTGCCGTTAACCAAGATACTGGCGCAGTCCTTGCAATTGGATCAGAGGCAAAGTTGATGATTGGCCGTACTCCGGGCAACATCGTTGCAATCCGTCCACTTAAAGATGGCGTGATCGCAGACTTCGATACAACTGCTCGCATGCTTAAGCACTTTATTCGTAAGGTTCATGGTCGTCGCGTTCTTGCAAAGCCACGCCTTGTTATCTGCGTACCTTCAGGAATCACCGGCGTTGAACAGCGCGCTGTGACAGAGGCTGGATACGACGCTGGCGCACGTAAGGTTTACATTATTTAAGAGCCAATGGCGGCAGCAATCGGTGCTGGCCTACCAATCCACGAACCAACAGGAAACATGGTCGTCGATATCGGTGGCGGAACAACAGAAGTTGCTGTGATCTCACTCGGTGGAATCGTGACGGCGCTTTCTATCCGTGTTGGTGGAGACAAGCTTGATCAGGCGATTATCGACTGGGTAAAGCGCGAATATTCACTCCTTTTGGGTGAGCGCACAGCAGAAGAAATCAAGATGGCTATCGGATCTGCATATGTTCTAGCAGACGAGAAGGATGCAGAGATCCGCGGTCGCGATCTTGCAACCGGTCTACCAAAGACAATCATCGTGACAGCTGCAGAGATTCGTAAGGCTCTTGATGAGCCGGTTAAGGCAATCGTTGCAGCCGTGAAGAACACTCTCGATAAGTGTCCGCCAGAGCTCTCATCAGATTTGATCAACCGCGGAATCGTTCTCACAGGTGGAGGAGCACTCCTCAAGGGCCTTGATGAGCGTCTTCGCCGTGAAACAGGAATGCCAATTCACGTAGCAGAGCGTGCATTGGATGCCGTTGTTGAAGGCTCAGGCAAATGTATTGAAGAGTTCGAGGCACTTGAAAAGGTCTTGATCTCAGAACCACGTCGATAGGCGGCTAGGTAATGGCGCGCGGCGGCGAGAACCGCGGGCGTTTACTGCTCATCATCCTGGTAATTACATCGCTCTTTCTGATCACCTTAGATCTGCGCGGTGTCTCAGTTGTCGGGGGATTACGAACAGGAACTCAGAGCGCGCTTAGCCCGGTACAAAGTTTTGGTTCGACAGTCTTCTCTCCTGTAAGAAACTTTCTATCGGATGTGATCAATCTTGGTCGCACGCGATCTGAGATGGAAGATCTTCGCGAAGAGAACGGCAAGTTACTCACAGAGTTGCGCCAGCGCAGAAGTATTGACGCTCAACTCGAACAACTGCAAGGTGCGCTAGATCTTGCAGGAAAGGCAGAGTACAAAGTTGTTGGAGCACGCGTAATTTCTCAAGGTGCAACGACATCATTTACTCAGACAATCACCATTGATGTAGGTTCACGCAACGGTGTAAGACCAAATATGACAGTGATTAACGCCTACGGATTATTAGGCGTAGTTAAAACTGTCTTTTCGGGAAGCTCGATTGTTGCCCTGGCCTCTGATCCATCATTCCGTATCGGAGTTCGTGTGGCCGGAAGTGAGCAGATTGGAATACTTTCAGGGCAGGGCACACGAAAAGGTGTTCTTCAGCTTCTTGATAATCAATCGACAATTAAAGTCGGAGACATTCTCGTTGCACGAGGTAGCGCCAATAATCGCCCATTCGTCCCGGGCGTTCCCGTTGGTGAAGTCACCTCGGTCGATAACGCTGCCGGTGCTGTCACGCAGACAGCCGATGTTCGATTCTTTGCAGACTATTCAGCAATTTCAATTGTCACCGTTGTATTGAAGGGGCCACCAGCTGATCCTCGCGATGCGCTAGTCCCTGCTAAGCCCGTACCAACTCCAGTACCTACTGTGACTGTCTTTGTAACTCCAAGCCAATCTCCATCGCCAAGTGCAAGTGACAATGGCTAATGTCTACTCGCAAGATTTCACTCTCGGCCCTGCTATTCCTCATCGTCTATGTAATCCAGGAAGCATTTATCACCCAGTTTCATATTGCAGGGGGAGGGTTCTCACTCTTTCTCATCTTCGCTCTTTTGTGGGCGGCGCTCTCATCTCCTGATGTCGGTGCACTGACGGGTTTTGCCGCAGGATTTCTCATCGATCTTTCACAAAGCACCCCAGGTGCGGTGGGGCAGTGGACCTTTGTATTGATCTTGGTTGGATTCGGAGTTTCATATCTAGGTCTTGGTTATGAAAATGTTCGAATGAATCCATTTACGATCACATTCTTGGTAACAGTCTCTGTAGTAGTTGCGCGGATTCTCTATCTGCTGCTCTCATTGTTATTGGGTGAAGAGGTCGGTAGCTTTACATCAATCATCACATCCCTGCTCATTGGAGCGCTCTGGTCGGCAGCGGTCGTGCCAATGACGATGCCACTTGTAGCAAAGGCCTATGACTTTATCGATGACTCGAGACTAAGGCTATGAATCTACGTTCGCGCCTTAGTCTTCTTGTGATTCAAATTTTTATTATTTCCTTAATGTTTGCTCTGCTTGGCCGTCTTTTCTATCTGCAGGTTGCCGCAGGGCCAAAATATAAAGATGCAGCGCTATCTATTCAGAGTCGAGACGTTGTTACCCCGGCAACCCGTGGCTTGATTGTTGATTCCTCTGGTGTTCCGTTGGCTCTCAACAAAGTCGGCGTTGCAATTACAGTTGACCGCACAAAAATTGATAAGCAAGAAGATCAAGGCGAGGCGGTATTGAGATCACTTGCCCAACTTTTAGGGTTGCAATATCGGGATGTTTTCCAGCGCACGCGATTGTGTGGCGAACTAGAGAAGGGTAAGCGAGCAGGATGTTGGACCGGTTCTCGCTTCCAACCAATTCCGATTACAAAAGACGCCGATCCAGCCTTGGCGCTACAGATTGTCGAACGTTCGGATCTCTTTCCAGGAATTGATGCGCAGCCAATTGCGATCCGCTCATATCCTGCAAATGCTGATGCCAATGCAGCGCACATGCTGGGGTATGTAGGACCTCTGACAGAAGGTGACTTAGCAGGCGAAAATGGTCGAAGTTACTTTAGATCTGAGTCGATTGGTAAGGCTGGTCTTGAAGTTCAGTACGATGAGTTTTTGCGCGGTACACCCGGAATCAAAACCGTCATCGTCGATCGCAAAGAAGCTGTAACCAACACCAGCAAAGTGACTAATCCCGTTGCTGGAAATCACTTAGTGACAAGTATTGATGCTCGTCTACAGGCAGCCAGCGAAAAAGCATTAGCCGATGCCGTGGCTCGTTCACGCGCCAGTGGATTCAGTGCAGATGGTGGGGCAGCCGTTGTTCTCGATGTAGTGACTGGGCGAGTTCTTGCACTTGCCTCTTATCCGACATATGACCCCAATTTGTATGAGCGCGGCTTAACCGTTAAGCAAGCCAGCGATCTCTATTCGGAGAAGGAAGGAGTCCCAGCGCTCTCTCGTGCACTGCAAGGACTCTTCGCACCCGCTTCGACGTTTAAAGCCGTCTCATTAGTTGCTGCAGCAAACGCAGGCTATGACTTGAACGCTATCTATGACTGCCCCGGTGAGTATCAAGTGGGTACGAGAGCATTCCAAAACTTTGAAAGTAAAGCTCAGGGTCGAATAAATATGACGAAGGCGATGGCAATTTCTTGTGACACGATTTGGTACAAGATTGCATTCGCCGAGTGGCTCAAAGATGGCGGCTTAAAGCCAAAGGCCAATCCAAATGATTACTTCTTTAAGGCAGCAGAAGGCTTCCAGATTGGTCAGAGGACGGGAATTGATCTTCCTTCAGAATCATCTGGACGATTGGCAAATCGCGAGTGGAGAAAATCTTGGTATGACCAGAATAAAGATTTCTACTGCAACTATAAAGAACGTGCCTCAAAGGCACAGCAGACAGCCTTTTTAATTGAACTCGCGCGCGAGAATTGTTTAGATGGTGACAAGATCCGCGCTGGAGATGCCGTTAACTTCTCCATCGGCCAAGGCGACACTGTCATAACTCCGCTCAAACTTGCACAGATGTATGCTGCAATTGCAAATGGTGGAACTATCTGGAAGCCAACTGTGGGTAAGGCGATTGTTACAACTGAAGGCAAAGTCTTGGAGACAATCAATCCAGAAAAGATTGGCACTCTTCCTGCAACGAAGTCCACGATCAAGTTCCTTAAGAACTCTCTTCGCGAAGTGGTGACAACGGGTACAGGTGCCGGAGCATTTGCAGGTTTTCCTGTTGCAGTCAGCGGTAAGACAGGAACTGCTCAGGTTTTTGGAAAGAATGCCAACGGTAGCCTCAAGAGCGATACATCGTGGTTTGCTTCATACGCTCCGACAGATAAACCTCGATTTGCTGTCGTGATGATGGTTTCGCAAGGTGGATATGGTGCATCATCTTCTGGTGTGGGTGTGCGCAAGATCTATGAAACCCTCTTTGGCACCAAGGGTTCAACGCTTATCCCCGGTGCGGCGATCTATCCTGAAGGTAAACCACCGGTGAAGTTACCTAAGATCTCTCCTGCGACTAAAGCAAAGGTGAGCCCATGAGTTTGATCAATCAGCGTCAGGGCTTTCGTCGCACCCGCACGACTCAGACCTTCTGGGGATTTGATCCGATCCTTACTATCGCCGTCGGTCTACTTCTCTTTATTGGAACGCTTCTTGTCTATGCGGCAACACGAGATTGGTATGCCGCAAATGGGCTAGATCCCGAGTACTACCTCAAGCGCCACGTAATCAATATCGTGATCGGAATTTTGCTCGCATGGGGAACTACAGTCATTGATTACCGGATGCTTCGCGCATATACGCCGATTGTCTGGGGACTAGCCGTCATCGGATTGACTGCAGTTCTTATTCCTGGAATTGGTAATGAAATCAATGGTGCTCGTGCCTGGATCAACCTGCCAGGTGGTTTCCAGATTCAGCCGGCTGAGATGGCAAAGATTGCAATCATCGTTGGAATGTCGATGCTCTTATCTGAGTACCGCCATGAGAATGACGAACCCACAAATCGCGATGTGATTCAAGCGCTCTTGATTGCCGCTATTCCGGTCGGACTCATTCTCTTGCAGCCTGATATGGGAACCGTCTTCATTATTAGTATCGCGGTAGTTGCAATTATTGCCGCCTCGGGTGCTCCATCGCGATGGGTGGTTGGATTAATTCTCGTGGCTCTCTTAGGCGGATTCGGTGCAACCAAGCTAGGCGTGATTAATGATTACCAAGTAAAACGCCTGCAATCTTTCGTTGATCCAAACGCTGATTCACAAGGTTCTGGTTACCAGTTGCGACAAGCGCGCATCACAGTGGGCTCTGGCGGTTTACTTGGAACCGGATTATTTGATGGCCCACAGACCAATGGTCGCTTCGTCCCTGAACAGCAGACTGACTTCATCTTTACCGTCGCAGGTGAACAACTTGGTTTTCTCGGCAGTGGATTTATTCTGCTGCTCTACTTAACGATATTGATGCGAGCCTTCTCGATCGCGCGAAGATCCACCGATGCATTCGGTCGATTGGTCTGTATAGGAGTGCTCTCGTGGTTTGCCTTCCAGACCTTTGAAAATATTGGCATGACCCTTGGGTTGATGCCGATGACCGGGGTGCCTTTGCCATTTATGTCATATGGTGGTTCGAGCATGTTCGCCAATCTCATTGGATTTGGCCTTTTGCAGAATGTTTACGCTCGCAATCGCGGGTGATTTACGCCTATTTTCCCCTTTTTTAGGAATATCGACCCGCGATCTGCCATAATTAGGCAACAGTTCAGCGCGGCTAGCGATCTCAAATCGCGCCAGCGGCGGACTCATTAAATTTAGTTGATTTTAAGTAGGAAGTTTTGGGTATCGAGCCCACAGTGGGATCGGTAGAAGATTTTGCTCAAGGAGACTTGAGCTACGAGCAAGTCGTTACATAAGTAATGGCGTAGAGGATTTAACAGTGATGGCAATCGAGCCAAAATCACCGCGCAAGCGTGCGGTTAAGAAAAGTAAGGCAAAAGCAGGTAGCGAAAACGTTGAAACATCTGCCGTAGCTCCAACAACGACTGAAGAGAGCGCTCCTAAGACGCGCAAGCGTGCAGCGGCGATCCCAGTTCCAGTATTTCAAGCAGCAGAAGTAACTGATGCACCAGCTAAAGCCCCCCGTAAGGCAGCAAGTAAAGCTAAAGCAACAAGTGCAGATGAGAAAGCGCCAGCAGAAGAGGTCACTACAGGGTCCGCTAGCGCAGGGGAAGAGAGTGATTCAGATCCACGCAATCGCAACCGTCGCCGTCGCCGTGGTGGACGCGGCCGACGCCGCCCACAATCAGAAGGTGGCGAAGGTTCGGATGTAGATTCAAATGAAGATTTAGCAGAAGGCGCAGAGGATGGTTCTTCTGCAGATTCAGTAGATGGCACAGCCCATCGCCGTCGCCGTCGCCGTCGCGCTACAGGCGATGATGTAACTCCGGGCGAGACCATTGATGAAGATGGCGTAGTCACAGTCGTTAAGGTCCGTGAAGTTCGCGAACGTCC
>JACCDZ010060768.1_pt1 | contig 10448 bp, 15 predicted proteins | sample 7449551 | NCBI WGS metagenome assembly JACCDZ01 (sample SAMN15323452, study PRJNA562643) | freshwater metagenome | isolation source: river surface water | place: USA:Blue River Watershed | collected 2017-08-18
AGATAATTTTCACATTCAAACTATTTTAGCAGAACTAATTGAAAATCCTAGTTTAGAAATTTATTGCAATAAATTTCTAAATGGAGATAAATTATGACGTTTGATAAATTAATTAAACGAATTAATATACGTCACAACTTAATGTTTCATATAAATTTATATCATTATATAACAAAACATTTATTAAAAAAATAAAAAAAAAATCTAATTAAATAAAACTATCTAACAAACTATTAAATTCATGAAAGAAGTTATTCAACGTTCTAAATATAGAGTATACCTTAACAAAAGTCAGGAATCAATATTTGCTGACACGGTAGGTTGTGCTCGCTTTGTTTGGAACAAACGAGTTGAAAACTTCAACAATAACTCATGCGAAAAAGATCTATCTATTAAAGAACTAAAAGAAGTATATCCATTCCTAGAAAAAGTTCCTTACAACGCTCTAGAGCAGGTCTTACAAAACTGGAATCAAACAAAGAAACAGTTCTTCTCCAAAATCAGAAAAGTTAAGCTAGGAAGACCTAAATTCAAATCTAAGAAGAGCGGATGTCAATCTTTTAGAGTGACGTATAATGGTTTTTCTTTGAAGAAAGGTTATTTATATGTCTCTAAGTTCGGTAAGATAAACGTTAAAGGTTTAGAAGAAATATTAACTCTGAGTAAAATAACTTCTATTACTTTTATAAGAAAACCTACTGGAAAATACTACATATCAGTAGTTCATTCGGCTTATAAAAAGGAAAAAGTAAAGACTGGAAAGGTAGTTGGAATAGATTTAGGATTGACTCATTTTATGATCGATGACAAAGGTGGTAAGATAGAGAATCCTAGATTTTATAGAAAGAGCGAGGCAAAACTGAAAGTTTTGCAGAGAGCTTTTAGCAGAAAGAAGAAAGGAAGTAAGCGTTATCTAAAGTGTAAGAAAAAAGTAGCAGTCTTGCATGAAAAGATTTCTAACCAAAGAAACAATTTTCTACATGAAAGTGCCAATCATTTGATAAACAATTATGATAAGATATATGTGGAAGATTTGAGTGTTAAAAATATGGTAAGGAATAGAAGAATGGCAAAATCTATATCTGATGCTTCTTGGAGTAGGTTTGTTAGTATTTTGACTTATAAGGCAGAATGGTATGGTAAGAGTGTCTATAAGATAAATAGATGGTTTGCTTCTTCTAAGACTTGTTCTAATTGTGATTATCAGATAGATAATTTAGATTTATCTATAAGAGAATGGACATGCTTTGATTGTGACGTTCGCCACGACAGAGACGTTAATGCTGCTAAGAATGTTCTTAAGAGAGGAATATTCGAAGAAGCGAAGATGGGGATATGTAAGACCTATCTTAAAAAATCAGACGCTGAGAGTTGGAATGACGTCGTCATTCCAACTCATTGAAGCGTTTATCACTTATATAGATTTTTAAAGATCTTATAAATCTTTAATATTTTTATATAGGCGTGTTACAATAAGAAAATAGATAAATGTATTTCTAATGGAGATAAATCTCTATATTTAGAAATAAAAGTTTCCGCTTCAAATGTATCGTTAAACGACTTTATATTTATTTATGAACATAATGAACATATTTCGTCATTTCACATTTCTGAAATAAATCAAGCTACATATGATGCAGCTACTAAAAAATGTACTTATAATGATATACTATATAAAATCGATTTTACGTTTAAATAAAATGTATATACGTTTTATATTAATTATGATATAATTAATCTTATCAAATAAATTGTAAAGATAATAGGTAAATATGAAAATTTATACAACAGTTAAACCACGTAAATTAGGATTTTCAACGGATTATATGGGTCGTTGGATTACTTCAAAAGATGTATTATTAGCAAAAGAAGTAATTAAAAAAATTGAAAACCGCGAAGGTGAATATCGTTTTGCATTTACAATTTCGCATGAAGAACAAGAAAAACGATATACACGTGTATGGGCCGCATACAAAAATAGATTTAGTCAAAAAGAATTAGAAGATATTCAATATGATGCAATGATGAATGTTTATCATTCATTACATTCACCATATATCGGTGAATTTGATATTATGGAAACAGATGATAAAGAAGTTTGGGACATATATGAAGCTGGATTTGAAGGCCTTATCTCACAAAAAGACGAAGAAGCTGAACATAAAAAAAGATTCAACTAATTGAATCTGATTTATAAAAATGTGTGTATACAAATTTAATTTTATATATTATAATTAATGTTCATAAATAAATTAAATAAATTTAAAGTTTAAGGAACTATAAAATGAAATTTTCAGAATTTTTAAACGAGTCATCTCCAGCACGTGAGCGTTCTACTAGACTTGCTTTTTCTAAAAAAGTAACTGACGGTCTTGATGCAGCTGGCGGTGACCCAGAAAAAGAACGCCGCTTTGGTAAAGCCATTTTTAAAGAACTATATAAAAAATATGGCAATGGCGGATATAGTAATTTATTGGATTCACTTGAAGGCCAAACCGCTGAAAAATTAGAACAAGCAAATGCATGGGCTGCTTTAGAAGGTGTTCGCGATTTTTATGCTGAAAAAGGCGACACAAAAAAAGCAGAATCTTATCAACTCAACATCGATAGAATGGATCGTGAAGCTACTACCAAAACCGGATCGGCTGATTTAATTAAAAATATTATTGATGCAATTAAACCAGATGGTAAGTTTAACGAATTTGCCGAATATGATACTAACAAATTTGATATTGTTTTCCCAAACAATAGTCCAAAAACCACTGAAGTCAAAGAATCTGTTAGTAAAGCAACAGCTAACTTATATTTCCAACATAAAACTACTACATATAAAAAAGTAAGTACAATATCATATATGGCAAATATCATTATTGCTTATAATGGACCACGCGCCGGTGAAATCATGCATATCATTTATAATGATAACGGTGTCACAAAAATTAAAACATTCGGTACAGAAAATTTATTAGATGACGCTTTAAAAGGTACATTTAATAATAAAACTCTTACAAAAGTTTAAACCGTCTAAAAAGTTTAAAAAAGGACCATATGGTCCTTTTTTAATTTTACTGGTGAAAATCAGTTATTTTATAAAAATGTATATACAAATTTAATTTTATATATTATAATGATATTATATTCAATCATAATGGTGATTAAAATGAGATTAGTTCGTGAAGCTGCTGGTAAAGAATATAAAGATAAACGTCATGCATTCCGTATCATTGGCGCCGTTGAAGATAAAGCCCGCATTGAGCATATTGAATATCTGCTTGGTCAATGTCTAACTGGAAAAATGATGTTCTCCGACTTCCACCAAAAAATGGTTCCTGAAACTTATTATCACCGTTACAGCGATTGGTGCGCAGGAGACGAATACTACGGTGGTGGATGTTGCTGGTATGTTGATATTGAAAATATTGAAGAATTCAAATCAAATTGGATTGATATTAAAAGACGTATACAATGAAATTATTAAAAACTAATATGCATCATCAATATCCGGCACAATTTAAAGAATTGTGCCGGGCACTTGATACTAATACTATCAGTGACATTAATTCGCGATCAAATATATATTATGGTGATACAAATTTTTTACAAGAATTTGGTATCTATAAAAATCCTAAAGCCTATGATACAATAATTAGTCGTATCATTGGAAATATACCGCCTCATGCAGATAATTTAGAGGATTATTCAAAGAACGCATATCTTCTTGTATTAGATGTTAGCATAGGTAATCAATACGTTGATTCTCAAAGTTTACCTATGCTATATCAAAATAAAGAATTTTTAGGCTTACGTAAAGGAGATCTTGTTGAATTTAATCAACGTATAGAACATGCTTTATTTTGGGATCGACGTATTGATATTGCAGTACTTTGGAAAAAAAATTATAATTAAAAAGCGTTATATCGGCGCTTTTTATTTTCCAAATTGCACTTTGTATTCCATTTAAACAATATATAAAATGTACGTCCAAATATTTTTGAATATATAATCTTTCTTTTTTCTATTTTTTAAATTTTAATTTTATAAAAAATACATTTTGCTAGAATCACATATATAAATGTGTAAATCATATCCAAAGAAAAGTAATCAAATAAAATAAAAATGTATGTACAACTATAAATTTATTTGTTAGAATTACATTATACACAATAAAACTCGATGGAGTTACTAACATGGCTAAAAAAAATTTATTCGGTTTACAATGCGCTTGCTGCGGTTCAGACATTACGGCGCCTCAATTCTATAATGGACAAATGTATGGCTATACATGTATTACTAAAGTAGCTCCAAAGCAAAAGAAAAATAAAGCGGTTGATTTATTAATCATTCCGTTTGAAAGTATTAGCGATAACTTCAAAAACTTTATCCCATCTAATAGAACAAGTATTCGTAGTATGCCGCGTATGGGTTATCGTGTTGAACTTTCAACTGGTACAATCCTATTTATCCAAGCAGGCGATATTTATAATACCATCGCCGGTATTACACCTCGAAGTGAAACAGCATTTGCTTACGGTAGTCGTACTTATATTGATTTTGAGAAAAAAGTTCTCGTCACACCACGCACTGATTGGTCAACTGAAACTCTTTATAAATTAAGAGATGTTCCAGGAATTCAAGGCGATTTTAAACATCTTGACCAATAATAAAAAGAGGCATATGCCTCTTTTTATTTTTCTTCTTCCAGATACTGTTATTGATCTGTAAATTTCACGATGCTTACATTATAATTCGTATTTATTTATATGTATATGCTGGAATGCGTGTACCATATTTTTTAGCCATATGTTTTAAATCAGAACCGGTTGCCCAATCGATTAATATTCCATGACCAAGATCTCGGCGACTTTGGTCTCCGATAAATAAATTGCCATCGCCAATATCAAAAATAGGTTTTTTACCTGAAGTTGCACAAATACGGAGTTTTCCACCGCCCATATCCCATAATTCATATGTCGTATTTTCTCCCCATTCTTCGTATACATTAAAATACGTACATTCACCGGTTTTTAAATTTAATGAACCAAGAGATAAAATCGGAGATTTACCAGCTCTTTCAGACGCACGCTTAGGAGCTTGATCAGACGTACGCGATTTTGGTACCCATACATCTTCAACTGGAGCTTTAGTTTCAGTTTTGCCTTTTAAATTTGTTGTAGTATTATTTCTATCATAATCATTTACGTCCGTTTGATCATATACTTTTTTAATATCGGCATAAGTTGCGCCTAATTCTAAAGCACGATTACCAAAGTCTGCAAATTTACCTTCAAATGGTGGTTTATTTAATTCTGTACCACTTAATTTTAAACCTGCAATATAACGATCAATAGCTTTAGTTTTATCTTTAATAGTTTTAGCTACGCCTGATCCATCACTATTTTTGTTAATTAAAGTCTGCATTCTATCCCAATCTTTAGATGCAACTTCTATTAAATATTCAGCAAATTTCATTTATTTTCTCTTTTATTAACGGAATTTTAATTGTTATTATTTTATTATTTATCGTGTTCTTGGCATAAATTCGTTTAACATTTTTTCTAAATTTCATTATATTTTCTCATATGATATTTTAATTTTATTTGATGCCATTGTTGTATGTACAAAATATTTATAAAATGTTATAATAATTTTAATATTTTATTTTATTGGAATTTAACATGACTTTTAGTTTAGTTGAAATGCTAATACATATAGATAGCTTAATTATTGATTGTATGAATTCTAGTAATAATAAAATTATTGAAGAATGTTCATTTGATAAATTTACTGAACATTATATCGATAACATTTATAATACGTATAAAAAAGGCTCTATAGTAGAATCTGAAATACCTTATGGTAAATGTGAAATAATTTCGTGTAAAATATCAACATTTAAAGAATATATTTCTAATTATGAAAATGAAGATGAAATTTCTAATACTAAAGCTATTATAGAAATTTGTTTTAAAAAATTAGAAAAATAGATAAGGTTATTAAAATGAAAATCGACAATTATAATTGTCGATTTTCATTTTATATAGTTATAAATTTTAAAATAACGAAGACGTTTGTTTAACTTCTTTTTTCTTTTTACCTAATGTTTTTTGTGTAGACATTGATGTAGCAATATTTACAGAATCACCAAATAAATCCAATAAAGTATTTTCTTCTAATGTCCAACCATTATATACTGTAAACGTTTCTAAAGGTGATAAAAATATTTTTTTAAAATGTGATTCTTTATCAATATAATTACCAATATTAAATTCTTCTGGTAATATATCAACAAATCCAATAACGTGTGAATTTAAAGGGTTTGGCTCTATTAATGGTAAAAATTTAATTTTACTTCCATTTCTAATATATTCATATCTATTACTCAATTTTAATGATGATATTAATTTATTATAATTAATTGATGCTGTAACATGAATAGGTATTGTGACTTTTTTCTTTATCATTTTTCCAGAAGCATCTAAAATCATCTCATATTCTTTAGCGCTAAAATCTTTATTACTATATTTATTAATATCTGTTACACCACGTGGCGAACCAATCTTATTTAATGGAGCATTCATAAATTCATCTTTAAATGCTGCCACGAACTTTCTTAATTCGGATTGTGTTCCATCAATAACTATTTTTAAAGCATGTTCAAGAGCGTCTCGTACCATAATAGGATGTGATGTTCTTACCACCTCAATACCCATCATTTTATAATATGGCTCAGCATAACGAACTTTCTCTGCATCATAAATTTTCATAATATAGTTTTTCTTAGCTCTAATTATGAAACTTTCCGCGATACATTCTCTTTTCATATCAAGAAGATTTTCATCACAGTTCATATATCTAGCTAACTGTTCATAACATTCTTGAATATATTTCCCTAAATCATTATCTGCAAACTCATCAATTAAATCTGTTAGTTTTTGTGGATCTGTAATATCAGGCCAACGTTTTTTAACAATTTCATCAATGTTAACATACGTAGAATTATGAACACATATATTATTACCAAAAAAATTATGAGTTTTTTCTACTTCAATATCATATACATCTAATTCTTGAATACCTAAATCAATTACTTCAAAATCATCATTTAACTTAAAATTCATGTACGCCTCTTTTTATGAAATTTTATCTTAATAAATTATAAAATAAATTTACAATCGGATATATATATCATGTATATACAAATATGTTAGTTTGATATATAATTAAATAATTATTAAATTTGATGAGATGAAAAAATGAGTTTTCAAGATTTTTTAAATAAAGGATATTTGGCTGAATCTCCATTCATTATTCCGCATACTAATTTTGAATTGGATAAATCAGATTATAATTCAAAATTAGCCAGCGAATTTCTAGCTAAAACTCCAGTTGAAGTTTTAGAAGAGAACGATGCACGCAATTATATTTTATCTAGATATGGCGATTGGAATGACGGTCAAATTGTTTTAATAGATAAAAAACATATTGAAATTATGTATCTAGTAGAATTTAAAAAAATTAAATTATACAATACTATTATGATCACGCAAAGCAAAGTATGGCGTTCGGTCGATTCTCCAATTAATAAACTTGCAGATCGTATTTTTAATATTTTATTAGATCATAACAAAATTATTTGTTCAGACTCAGAACAAACTCCTAATGGAGCTGATTTTTGGCGCCTTCAAATGTCTAATGCGGTAAATAATAATTTATTCGTTGGTCTTTTTGAAGAAGATATGCATGAAGATACAATTGAATGGTTTGATTCTAAAAAAGAAGATTATAGATCTTGGATTAAATCTCATTTTGATAAATGGAGTTCTATTAATATTGATCATACACGATTTAGATTTGTAATCTCAAAAGAAAAATATTAAAAATGGAGAATCATTGATTCTCCATTTAATTTATTTCAAATTATTCGTATATAAATTCGTAGGATAAATTAAATTTTGCCATACAATTCTTGGCTTTTACTAACGGATCAATTTTACTACCTTTAACAGCCATTTCCTAATTATACTCCTAATCCTACGATCTCAATAATTTTATCGCCTTTAATAATATCAATAGGTTTAATACTCATTACTTTACCATTTCTATTAATAATAACAGAATGATCTTCAGTTACGTCAACATAATTATCTTTAGACTTAATTCTAAACATACGCTTTTTCACCTTATGTTTCATAATATATTTGATGTCATTGTATACAACGTTATTAGTATCATTGTCATAAGATGCCGATTTAATTGGTTGAATTAATTTACGAACAGAATCTTTTTTATGTTGACATAATTCAGTATTTTCATTTGTATATCTATCATATAAATCTCCAATTGTTATATCACCGATACTAGTATTTAATACAGTATTAGATACCAATGAGTCAGTATCCGAGCTTACCGTTGCGTCATATCCAGGAATACCAATTTCTTTAGCGACATACTCATTAATTTTTTTAGTAATATATTTAATTGCTACTTGACCTGTTGTTGTAATACCTTCTGCAATGGTTTCATCATACCACCTAAATTGATTCGCCCCTAGAGAACCATACCCAGAATTTAAAACGATTTTGACAGCTTGTTCGAGAGATGAGAGACGTTCAGTTTCAGATTCTAAAATATCAATTTCGTTTTTGAGTTGATTAATTTTATCTTGTTTAGATATACTCATGTATTTCTCCGTTCAAACGATTATTTTTTAATTGGATGTTTATTTCTAGTTTCATAATCATATAATTGTTTTGTAAAGTCAAACTTAAAATCCTGATCGTAAAAATAAAATACTCGCAATCCTAATTCTTTGAGAGTTTTGCCGCCGTGTTGTTCTATCATATGTTTTCTAGGTTCATCTAATTTTTCTGAATACTTATACATATAAGAATCAATAGTAGGAATTTTATTATCAATTACATCTAAATTTCTGCCTAAATTAAATTGAATTTTTCTAGGTAGTGTTAAATACGAGAAATAATAAATATCTTCAAATAAAAATATATAAAATTTAGATTTGGTTGTTGCTCCCATATAATAATGATACCACTCTGGTTTTTCATTTTTTAAAACATACTCAGTTTCTTTTGTTATTAAATTAATAAATCTAGTTCGTTCTTTATTAATAGAATTAAAACCTTTTTGCCACGGTGCTGTGCCAGATATTTTTTTAGATTCATCTTCAGTTCTACATCTATTACCGTTTTCATCTAATGTCCAATATAATTTAGATGGTGTACAAACTTCTGGATTATTTCTAAAATAATCAGATAAATATGTTGTTGCTTCGTCAAAAGCTTTAGAATTTAAATGAGGTTTTTCTTCTAATTTACCTTTATGCATTAAAACAAACGCAACAGACATCTGATAAGTTTTAGTTAATTTCCATAAAATATAATGTGCTATATAATGTAATCTGTATGAAAATTTAATTAAATTATCTTGATCGTGTTCATATTCTGGAAATAACGATTTTGGTAAAATATGATGTTTATGATAATGTTTAGTATTACTATAATCTTGTGTTTCTGCGTATTTTAAAAGTTTAATATATCTATTATACCAAAGATTTAATTGATATTCATCTGTTAAATTGGATTTGGTCTTGATTAAATGAATATGTGCCATAAAAGTTAAAATAAAGTTTATATGATTGATATTTTTATTTTATCATATAAACTTTATGTTTTGTGTATACATAGATTATTATATTTTATTCATATTCTTTTATAAAGTTAAATATTTCATCGTTTGTTTTATCTTTTAAGTTGTAAAACTCTGCAACGTATGAATTATCAAAATTATTAAAGATTGTAATACTAAAATTATCTTTATCACTATCTTTTTTTATTTTCAATTTTCGTCCTGATAATCCTTTTGGCATGATATAAAAATTAGTTTTATCGTCATATGTATATTTTCTATTAATTAAAAAATCAGAAATGATTTTAATATTTTTATCAATATCTTTTATATCATCTGCAAATAAAGATTCGTTTAGTTTGTTTTTTAAAAATTCTATAAATGTTTTCATTAGTTAATTATCCTTGTTACACATTTATTATTTCGTACGATATATAAGCCGAAAGTAAAGTATGAGAATTTACGTTTTTATGTTTAATATTATTATCTTTTAAAAATTTAATTAATTGTTCTGAATCTTCATCACTTTCTGTTTCACTTTGAATACGTCCTGTTGTATCATAATTATGCGATCTTTTTATAAAATAATTAATATTATCGAAATTATTGTAATGTTCAAATATTAACTTATTCAAATTATTAGTTGATGTATTGTATTTAGTTCCATAAAAAGACGATAATAATAATGGCGAATCTGTTACAATAAAATCTAAACTTTTATCTTTTAAAATATTCATCTGAAATAATTGATTTGTAAATACATGTTCTTGATATGCTAATAAATTTTGACAACCTGACATCACTAG
>JACCDZ011610386.1_pt1 | contig 10447 bp, 11 predicted proteins | sample 7449551 | NCBI WGS metagenome assembly JACCDZ01 (sample SAMN15323452, study PRJNA562643) | freshwater metagenome | isolation source: river surface water | place: USA:Blue River Watershed | collected 2017-08-18
AATCAAATCATGGAAAGCTACAATTTTAATGTGACACCAGCTGAATAAAAGACATGTTCGGGAATCAAATTGCCGGAAATATTTCAGCCAAAGGAAAAAAAACATTCCAGTCATTTGATCCAAAAAACAATTGTCCAAATACTTCTTATTTTTTTGTAGCCACAGAGGAAGAAATTGATTTGGCTTTAACCCAGTCTTCTAACAGTTTTTATTCATTTTGCTCCGGTTCACCCGCTGAACGAGCCTTTCTTTTGGAACAAATCGTTGAGCAGTTAATTGAATTAAAATCAGAAATCTCGCAAGCCTATTGTAAAGAATCCGGACTTTCATTATCAAGATTTGATACCGAATTTAAACGTACAGTTGATCAATTATTATTATTTGCCTCCTATTTAGAAAATTCTAAGGTAGATTTCATATCTGAAACGTCCGCAAATCAAGAGAGCTCATTACCCCATTTGGTAAAAAAGAAAATTCCCTTAGGTCCTGTTTTAGTTTTTGGGGCGAGTAACTTTCCCCTTGCCTATTCCACTATTGGAGGAGACACCGTTTCGGCATTTGCTGCAGGCTGCCCAGTAGTTGTAAAAGCACATCCCTTTCATCCGGAAACAAGTTTCCTAGTTGGTAAAGCCATTAAATCAGCAATTGATAATACAAATTTCCCTCAAGGAATATTCTCTCAACTCTTTGATGATCATTTTGATGTAGGTCAAAAATTAGCATTGGATAATCGAATAAAAGCGATTGGTTTTACAGGAAGTTATACCGGAGGAAAAGCACTTTTTGATCTAGCCAATTCACGCCAAATACCAATACCAGTATTTGCAGAAATGGGTAGTATTAATCCCGTATTTATTTTTCCTGAATCATTAAAAAATCAAAGTGAATTTTGGGCGCAGCACTTTGCAAAATCAATATCTAATGATGCTGGACAATTTTGTACCAAGCCCGGACTATTTTTTATTCCCAATACAGAAAACGGAAAAATATTTATTTCAATACTTAAAAATAAGTTAGTCCAGGAGCCTTCCTTTACCATGCTACACCCTACCATTTACAATCGATATGAGATAAAAAAGGAACAGCTACGTAATCTGTCAAATGGAGAATTTATAGAAAAAAAGGGAAGTTTATCTCAGCTAGAAGGCAGACAGGGGCTATTAACAATAGATAAAGATGAATTTTTACAGATAGAGCTACTTAAGGAAGAGATATTTGGACCCTTTGCCATACTCTGTTTTTACGACTCTCATGATGAACTTTTAACCTATACAAAGGAACTTCAAGGACAGCTAACATCCACAATAATAGCCACACAAGAAGAAATTATCAATAATGAATACGTTATTTTCAACATAAAACAACTTGCTGGTAGAATTATTTTTAATGGAGTTCCAACAGGAGTTCGAGTTTGTGAAAGTATGCAACACGGTGGACCATTTCCGGCCTCTACTGACGCTCGATTTACAGCCGTAGGAACAGATAGTATGCTTCGATTTATGCGTCCGATAGTTTATCAAGACAATTGTTGAATCTCTGTTGCAATTACCTCCCAAACTTTCTCGGCTGTTTTATCCCAAGAAAAAAGAGATGCTCTATTCAATCCATTATCAATCAGTTGCCTGCGTATGTCATCATTTAGAAATATCTGCGTCATTCCTTCAGAAATTTTATTTTCGTCAAATGGATTACAATAAATAGCTGCATCACCTGCAATTTCAGGAAGACTTGTTCTATCCCCAGCTAATATTGGAATTCCGCATCGCATCGCTTCAACAAGAGGAATACCAAACCCTTCAAAATAAGGAACATATGTTAATGCATAGGCCGAAGCCATATAGTTGACTAATTCTTCTTGTGACAAATGCCCAGTAAATCGAATTTTTGATTTAATCGCACTCGGAATTTCAATTTTAAAGCCTTTCCACATTTCTTGTCCAACAATTACCAGTTCTACGTCTGGAAAATTATTTGCTTGTTGAAAGAGATAAAAAGCTTGAATTAATCGTTGAACATTTTTTCTAGGGTGAATGGACCCTACAAAAACAAAATACTTTCCAAGATTTTTTGAACGTAAAAATGCGGTTTTATCTAACTCAGAGATTGGAGTAAAGCTTTCTGAAGCGCCATTCCAAGCCACTACAATTTTGTCATCATCAACCTTGTATGCGCTAGAAATATCATTTTTGGACGCTAAAGAAACGGTTATGATTTTTTTGGATTTATTAGCGTATTTTGGAAAAAATGTTCGGTAATACCATCGCACAATAACGGGCAAATCGTTGGGAAAGTGTTCGAAATTTAAATCATGTATTACATTAATCTGAGGAATCGATGAGCTCAAGGATAAAGAACCATCTGGTGAAAAAAGTAAATCAATCTTGTGTTTTTTCATTGCTTTTCTCAAGCTAATTTCAAACCAAAAAAGATAAAGAAATGGATGCCTTGCTTTGGGGCCGATTACCACTTCCATTGCGTTTTCGCCAAATATAAATTTTGGATCAACTGGCCTATCGAAAAATAAGACAAATGAATGCTCTGGATGATTTTGAATAATCCGTTTTACCACCTCAAAGGTATACCAGCCAAACCCTTCCATTTTATTGGAGAGTAAAAACCGCGTATTAATTCCTATTCTCAATGATTAATGGTAGCTAATTGCGTTTCAATGGCATGCAAAACACCATCCCACAAATGAATACGCATTTTTAAAGCTTCAATAGATATCGAGGTTGCTTCTTTCCATTTTTGATCATCTGAACCACAAAGTTCTTCAATCATATTCAAAGCCATTGGACCATGTTCACCCCCGTCTACTTCAATATGTCTTTCTAAATAATAAACTAATTTTGAAAATGAGTTACCTGATTCAACCTCAAGTGATTTAACAATTTGTATAAACATATCGGGAATCAGATCCTCTCTCCCAAATGTAAATAAAGCAGCTAACTTATGTAGTTCATTTTGACGTATAGCCGAAAAAGTAAATTGCACAAAATTCTTTGTGTTTTCTTGAATTGATACCGTTTGTAAATCTATTTTCAAATCTGATATAACACACGAGTCAATAAATTTCAAAATGGGTTGAGTATTAGCACCTGTTTGAGTCATTGCATCAATATAAAGTTCAAAATGACTAGCTGCATTACCTTGAGCATCAACATCACTTTCTTCTCCCCAAACAATCTCATTGATTAATCTTCTCGTTGCAGGATTACCATTTGGCACCCATGGAAGTTCGACACAAGTCAATCCACGCTGAAGTGATTTTAACAAACTCATAAAATCCCATACAGCAAAAACATGTTCTTGCATAAAAATTCTCAAGGCATCTACAGAATTAAGCCTTGAATATAAGGGATGATTGATTAATTGAATTCGATATGCTTCAATTTCCGTTTCCAATTTATGTAATTCCGGACTCATTTAATTTAATTTGATTCCTAGTTCTTTCATTTGAGTATCATCAATTAAGGAAGGTGCGTCAATCATGGTATCCCTTCCACTATTGTTTTTCGGAAACGCAATATAATCTCGAATAGACTCAGAACCACCCATTGTAGCAACTAATCTATCTAAACCAAACGCCAAACCACCGTGAGGAGGAGCTCCAAACTCAAATGCGTTCATTAAGAAACCAAATTGCGCTTGTGCATCCTCCGGAGAAAATCCCAATAGGTCAAACATTTTTGCTTGAAGTTCTTTATTATGGATTCGAATTGAACCACCTCCTAGCTCGACTCCATTCATAGCCAAATCATAAGCATTGGCGCGAACTTTACCAGGATCCGTAGCTAAAAGTTCCATGTCCTCTGGTTTTGGAGATGTAAATGGATGATGCATAGCATGCCACCTATTTGAGTTCTCATCCCATTCTAACAGAGGGAAATCTAACACCCATAGTGGTTTAAACTCCGTTGCGTTTCTCAGTCCTAACAAATTGCCCAAATGCAACCTTAATTCGTTCAGTTGTTTTCTAGTTTTATCCAACTCACCACAGAGAAGTAATAGCAAATCTCCCGGTTTCATATTTGTTTGATTAGCCCAACTTTTTAATTCATCAGCATCATAGAATTTATCTACCGACGATTTAAGTGATCCATCCAAATTATACCTCAAATAAACCAATCCTTTTGCTCCAATCTGAGGTCTTTTCACCCAATCGGTAAGTTCATCTAGCTGCTTACGCGTAAAATCAGCCGAATTCTCAACATTTATAGCCAAGACACTAGGCGAACTGTCAAATACGACAAAACCTTTGCCTTGAACAAGAGAAGTTAAATCTTGAAATTCCATTCCGAAACGAATATCAGGCTTATCTGATCCATATTTCTCCATTGCTTCAGCATAAGTCATCCTAGGGAAATCACCCTCAAAATCAACATTCAATACCGCTTTAAAAACATGCTTAATTAACCCTTCGAACGTTTGAAGGATATCTTCTTGTTCAACAAACGACATTTCGCAGTCAATCTGAGTAAATTCAGGTTGTCTATCTGCACGCAAATCTTCATCTCTAAAGCATTTCACGATTTGATAATACCTATCAATCCCTGAAACCATCAATAATTGTTTAAATGTTTGAGGTGATTGTGGCAATGCATAAAATTGACCTTGATTCATTCTACTTGGCACAACAAAATCGCGAGCTCCTTCTGGTGTTGATTTGATAAGAACAGGAGTTTCAACATCCATAAAATCTTTAGAATCCAAATACTTTCTGGTTTCGAGCGCTACTTTATTTCTTAATAATAACTTTTGTTGTACCGGATTTCTTCTTAAATCCAAATAACGATATTGCATTCTAAGTTCATCACCGCCATCCGTTTCATCCTCAATTGTAAATGGTGGAGTCATAGCAGCATTCAACACATTCACCTCTCTTACAACAATTTCGATTTCACCAGTTGGAATGTTTTTATTTTTACTTGAGCGCTCAACTACCGTTCCGGTTGCTTGAATGACAAACTCTCTACCCAATTTTCGAGCACTTTCACACAAGCCAGCATTTACATCCATATTGAATGCTAATTGCACTATCCCATAGCGATCACGTAAATCAATAAAGGTCATCCCGCCTAAATCACGGGACTTTTGCACCCATCCTGAAACCGTTATTTCTTTGGTAACGTCTGTCAATCGAAGTTCTCCACAAGTATGCGTTCTGTACATAATCAAAATTTGAACTGCAAAAATAGAAAAACAAAGCCGTTGGATAACCGCTTTAATTCAAAGAAGATTAATTTTTCAAGGTTTTTTGGAATATTATTTCTCTTTTTCCTTCAAAATTTGTTTGCGTAGTGCTTCTACTACTTCATCCACTGATTCTTCAAATGTTTTACATTGCTTTTTCGCAAATAATTCTTTTCCCGGAATCAACACTTTAATTTCAGCAATTTTGTTTTCTTTCTCTTTGTTTTTATCTAGTCTTAAAAAAACCTCAGAAGAAATAGCCTTATGATTGAATAATTCTAATTTATGAACACGCTCTTGAATAAAATCAACTAATTTTTGATCAGCTTTAAAATGAATTGAATGAACTTTTGTTTCCATATTGTTTAGTTTTTATCACCTCGAGGGTGTGCTTGTGAATATATACTTGTCAATTGCGCAAACGAATTGTGGGTATATACTTGAGTAGCAGATAAATTTGCATGCCCGAGTAAGTCTTTTAATGTTTCTAAACCAGTCCCTCGATTCAACATGTGTGTTGCGAAAGTATGCCTTAAAACATGTGGACTTCTTTTATCCAAATTTGTTGCTATACTAAGGTATTGATTTATTCTTCGGTAAACAAGCATAGGATACATTTTTTTACCCATCTTCATGGAAAACATGTAGTCACTATCTCCAAATATTTGCTTTTTTTTATCCAAATACTCTCGAATTAATAGGGATAAATTAGTTGAAATAGGAATAATTCTTTCTTTATTCCTTTTTCCTATGACTTTGATGGAATCATTGGTGAAATTAGAAACACGCAAATCGATTAATTCACTCAAACGTATTCCTGTCTGATAAAGCAATTCAAACATTAATTTATCGCGTATACCATCAATTGAGTCATTGAACAAGAAATCTAATTTTTCCGCTTGAAGTTCAGATTCCTTTGCAAATGCTGGTAAGCGCTTTTCATTTTTTGGCCCTTGGATTTTACTCATGGGATTGATAACCACCACATTTTCTTTTCTGAGCCACTTATAAAACGTTCGTAAGGCTGCCAGTTTTCGATTTATTGATTTTGCTTTTTGCTTATTCTCAAAAAGCTGAACAACCCAACCCCGAATAAATGATGAATTTAAATCTCCAAAAGCAGCCAAGCTCCCAACCTCAGCATATTGGATAAATTGCTCAAGATCATGTTGATAAGCCACAATCGTATGTGGTGAGTATCGTTTTTCAAACGTTAAATATCCAATGAAATTATCGAGCATAAAAAAAGGAGCTAATAGCTCCTTTAATACGAATTATAATAACTAATGTTACTGTTCAGCAGAAATTAAATGCTGTTTGTAGGCAGCACGAATAATTTGTTGTCTTTTAGTCACTGAAGGTTTAAGAAATTCTTTTCTAGCACGAAGTTGTTTCATAACATTCGTTTTTTCAAATTTCTTTTTATACTTTTTCAACGCTTTTTCAATGTTTTCGCCTTCTTTTATTGGAATAATCAACATACAAATTCTTTTTTATAATTGTTTAAGGGCTGCAAATATATGATATTACTATATCAAAAACAAATTATTTTAATATTTCTCTTGAAATTACTAATTTTTGAATTTCTGAGGTACCTTCACCAATCGTCATGAGTTTAGAATCGCGTAAAAATTTCTCTGCAGGATATTCTTTTGTATATCCATACCCTCCCATGATTTGTACTGCTTCGTTACCACATTTTACTGCCACTTCAGATGCAAAATACTTGGCAAATGCTCCTTGTTTAGTCAACGGTTGTTTTTTGTTTTTCAAATCTGCTGCTTGAAAAGTTAATAGTTCAGCCGCTTTTACCTCGGTTGCCATATCGGCTAATTTAAACCCAATAGCCTGAAAATGTGCTATAGGTTGTCCAAACTGTTCCCTTTCTTTTGCATATTTCACAGAAGCTTCAAAAGCGCCTCTCGCTATCCCACAACTTAATGCAGCAATTGAAATACGACCACCATCCAAAATCTGCATAGCTTGTTTAAAACCCATCCCTACTTCACCGATAACATTTTCTTCAGGAATGCGAACATTATCAAATATCAACTCAGCGGTTTCGCTTGCACGAACCCCTAATTTTTCTTTAATTTTTACAGCAGAAAATCCAGGAGTTCCTTTTTCAATAATAAAAGCCGTTATCCCATTACTATCTAACAAATCCCCTGTACGAATAAGTACTACAGCCACATCACCAGATAATCCATGAGTTATCCAGTTTTTAGAGCCATTGATTACCCATTCATTCCCTTCTTTTACAGCAGTACATTTCATCCTCATTGCATCAGATCCTGTATTTGCTTCTGTCAATCCCCAAGCACCAATCCATTCACCTGTTGCTAACTTTGGTAAATATTTTCTTTTTTGAGCTTCATTTCCATGATAATAAATGTGTCCAGTACAAAGTGAATTGTGAGCAGCAACACTTAAACCAATTCCACCACATACGCGACCCAACTCCATAAGAGCGGTTGCATATTCAAAATACCCAAAACCAGAACCACCATACTCTTCGGGTACAAAAATCCCTAAAAGACCTAGTTCACCCATTTTTTTCATTACATCAACTGGAAAATGTTCTTCGTCATCCCATTGCTTTAGGTTAGGTCTTATTTCTTTTTCCGCAAAATCCCGCACCATTTGGGCAATCATTTCCTGATTCTCACTGTATTCAAATTCCATTTTTTTTGATTGATATGTTGATTAATAACTTACTAGACTATTGATATTACTTGAATATCCATTTAACTTTTCGTTTCCATTTAAAAACGATAAATTCACTAAAAAACTAAAACCTGCGACGCGACCTCCACATTTTTGAATTAATGCCGCTGTAGCAGATGCTGATCCACCTGTAGCCAATAAATCATCGTGAATTAGGACATTTTGATTATGGCTTATTGCATCCGTATGCATTTCGATTATGGCACTCCCATATTCTAAATCATATGAATGACTAATTTTTTGATAAGGTAATTTTCCTTGTTTGCGAATTAGCACAAATGGAACTCCCAAACGCATCGCTAACGGATATCCAAAAAGGAACCCCCTACTTTCTACGCCAGCAACTGCCTCAATCCCTTTATGCTGATAAGAGTCAACTAAAAAATTTAAAACTTCTGTTGATAATTCAGCATCTAACATAATTGGCGAAATGTCCTTAAACATTATCCCTTCTTTCGGGAAATTAGGAACATCACGTATTGCCGCTTTTAATTTTTCTTCCAATGTCATGCTACAAAGATAAATAGGCTTTTAGATTTTCAAAGCATTCCTCATCAATTAATACAGATTCTTTTATTTCATAAATGGATTTAAAGCCTCCTTTTCTATCACGAATTTTAACTATTGAATTTGCTTTATTCCAATTCAGATAAGGATGTTTCTTTAACTCCTCTACACTGATGCTATTTAATTTTATCGGTTTTATAATAGCTTGATCAACCCGTATATATGGTTCAATTAACGTATATTTCTCAGCATCAATCTTATATACTTCCAATAATTGTTCTTTCTTAGTGAAACCACCTAATTTTGAACGATACTCAACAATCCATTTTGCAAACGCAGGACCAATCCCATTAATTTTTGTGAGATCATCGGCTGATGCTGAATTTATTTCAACTGAAACTGGTTTCTTGGTGATTTCTGTCTTAGAATATTCTTTTTTATTTTCAAAAATTGGTTTTTCATCATAAAAAGTTGAATCCTTAATCATATCAAATAATTCATCCGGAATTACAAAAACACGTTGTAATTCATCATTATTAAACACTCCTCGAGATGTAAATTTTAATACAACATCGGCTTGTTTTTCCGATAAACCCAATGACATCCAATCCATTTTGGAATACTTATTAGGATTAAATTTGTTTGGCGGAATTGAGAATCTACTTTTCTTCTCCCAAAAAGATCGCTTGGAAAATGATTTTATTTTTCTTTGTTTCGAAATCCTTGATTGAATCTCAGAAACTTCGGCGGCAGAAACAACAATTTGGGCTTTTTCGGAAGATAATAACTGAATTACGCGAGGCACATAGGCTATTCCAATCGTCAGTACCACCACATATAGTAATGCAATGCGATTTCGCTTGGAAATGTAATTCATCGAAAAGATATCTTACCTTGGCTCGTTATCGTTTTCGGAAAATGAATCCGGCTCAGCATTTGGTTTCGAAAACAAAACCTTGAAGAAAAAATAGGCTGTTACAGCTGTAACGGTAGTCATGGTTCCAAACATCATGAAAAAAGAAGAATCACTCATAATTAAGCTGTTTTACGTTTTTTGTAAGCAATATAAACCCCATAAGCAATAGTAATCCATAATAACAATAACATCACTCTACTTATGTTTTTGTATAATACGGACTTATGCTCATGATCTAATTTTTCAAGTCGATAAGTTTCATCCTTTTTCAATTTTCGATTTTCGATGAAGTACTTAATAGAATCTTTCTGTTCCATTTTAAGTGTATCAATTTCATACAGATGAACTTTTTTGGCATCTAATTGATCAATTACATTACCAAACTTAGCCATCATCAATCCTTCTTGTTCATGATGAATACGTGTTATTTTACTTTTATCTTGGTAATACTCGATTTTCTCTTTGGATTTTCTATTCGATATATTCTCCCAAATATCCGGAAGACTATTTATTAGAATAGCACCTAAAATAACGGGGGTAACATATTTAATAATGAACTTATATGCTTGTGGAACCTTGATTTCAGCACCCATGTTTATTTCTGCCCACCCTTTATCCATTCCAAAGATCCATGCAAAAAGTATGATTTCTGCAAAGGCGAAAACGACTAATGAAACCGTACCTGCCCAATAATCAAACTCATCGAATACACCATAATTGAAGAACAAAACGGTTGGTAAACCAAGCAATAATACTAAACCTCCAAACATCCATGCTGCACTGCTTTCCTTCCAATTAAACTCATCACGCAAAAATGCCATAACAGGTGTACCCATAGCCAATGAAGATGTGACACCTGCAAAAAACAATAATCCAAACCAGGCAATTCCAGCAACAACAGACATTAAACCTCCCCATTGTTCGAACAAATAAGGCAATGTTTGAAATCCTAATCCAAAACCTCCTCCTTCTTTCACTAATTCTTGAACTCCTTCAATTCCTAAATAACCAATTGAGATCGGTATTAAAATCGCTGAACCCAAAACGATTTCAACAAATCCATTCATCCAGCCCGCACTCATCGCATTTAGAGCAATATCATCT
>JACCDZ011981832.1_pt1 | contig 10447 bp, 11 predicted proteins | sample 7449551 | NCBI WGS metagenome assembly JACCDZ01 (sample SAMN15323452, study PRJNA562643) | freshwater metagenome | isolation source: river surface water | place: USA:Blue River Watershed | collected 2017-08-18
CTCAGTTTGCGCAGTTTGTCGGTGGTTTCCTTTGACTTCTTGCGCACTTCCATTGAAGCGGCCGCGCGCTTCTCTGGTGGAAACGTCTCCTGTATGACGCGTTGTGCGCGCAGGTCTTCTGCCACAACCGCAAGGTCGTGCCTCCCTGCGTCTACGCTAAGCGCATCGAGGCGCGCATCGAGCGCCGGCTCGCTCTCGTGAGTTTCAGAAGTGCGTGGCGCCGCTTCGATGGAGTTCATGGTAGGTGCTCTATGAGACGCGCGCGCACTGCTGCAATATCAGTCTCGTCCTTCTTTTTTTGCTCTTTCCCGAGGATCGTCGCGACCGCCTGCTGATGCTCCAAGAGCACCGCCTGTGCGGCCTCATCGTATGTGCGCTTAATATCATCCGCGGTCATGGTCGTATTGTAGCGCGCATAAAACGCAAAACGCACGCCGTAGCGTGCGTTTACTTCTGCGCATTCACTCGAGATCCTGCACAGTACCCTCCAGGCACTCCTTCCAATTAAGGAAGGTGAACGAGTCGCCTGAGGATGCTTCCAGCGCTCCACGAACAAGCGTGGTACCAGAAGGTCCTTGGGGAAACGCCCTGAAGCCGTCAAGCCTTGCCTAGAGGGTGCTATGCGCGATCAAAAGAAAATCGGCCCTTATGAAGGAGCCGATGTGATAGAATACTAGCATAGTGCAATTTTATGTCAAGTCCCTCCGAAGGCCCCAAGTATAGAGATCAGGCGCTCGATGCGGCGCTCCGCCCCTCCGTTTGGGACGACTATGTGGGCCAAGGGCACGTAAAAGCCAATGTTTCTGTGGTTTTGGAGGCTGCGAAGAAGCGCGGGGACATGCCGGAACACATTCTCTTCTACGGGCCGCCGGGTGTCGGCAAGACTACCCTCGCCCATCTCGTGGCCGCATCCCTCGATGCGCCACTTAAGTCAACGTCCGGCGTCGCTATTGAGCGTGCCGCAGATCTCGCATCGATTCTCACGAACCTCGAGCCCGGCACCGTCCTATTCATCGACGAGATCCACCAGCTCTCTTCTAAGGTGGAGGAGCTTCTCTACCCCGCCCTTGAGTCCGGGTCCCTCGATATCGTGCTTGGGAAAGGGCCGTCAGCGCGTACGGTAGAGCTCGCGCTCCCGCCATTCACGCTCGTGGGCGCTACCACCCGCGTCGCGCAACTCTCGTCTCCGCTTCGCTCACGCTTCGGCGGCGGTGTGTACCAGCTCGACTTCTATACGGATGATGACCTTAGGCGCATCATTCGTCGTTCAGCGGGAGTGCTCGGACTCGATACGCCGGACGAGGTGGTTGAGCGCGTCGCTTCACGAAGCCGCGCTACGCCACGCGTCGCGAATGCACTCCTGAAGCGTGTACGCGATTACGCGCAGGTAGAGAACAAGCCGCTCTCTGCTGAAGTGGCGGATCTTGCATGCGAGCTCTTTGGTATCGACACCCTCGGCCTTACAAAAGACGATCGTCGGTACCTCGAGACGCTGCGCGATGCGTTCAAGGGCGGTCCTGCCGGCATCCGTGCGCTTGCGTCAGCGCTTCACGAGGATCCGGATACTGTTGAGAACGTGTATGAGCCGTATCTATTAAGGCTTGGGTTTGTTGAGCGCTCTCCGAGGGGGCGTATTCTAACGAGCAAAGGAAAGGAATATCTAAGGTAGGTAAACAGTTTGGGGAGATGCTTAAATGCTCCGAACTTGACATATATACATACCAGTGTTAAAGTAGCCTCAGACCAACGATTTGCGACCCCGATACCCTGTGGGTATCAATTTCCTCGTCTGTTTGGGTAATCAGGACGAGAGGATGCAAAGGGTGGAATTTCTCTCCTTATCCCCTTCCGCAAGGAAGCAAGCGGAGAGAAACCGCGCTTGAGCAATTCGGCTCCAGCACGGAACATGAAATGACTGACGCAAAGAAAATCGTTATCCTTGATCTTACCGAAAGTTATTGCGAACCTTATGACCGCAGGTTCATGCTGCAGATGACTAACGAATTCTGCCTCAGGAACTCTTGCATCATCCGGAACGTATCATCGATCAATCTGTGCAAGCGGGTTCGACCAGGTGGAGGGGTTGTTAACGCACCCCACATCTCGTTTGAGATCGATGAGATCACGGAAGCAAAGTGGCAGTTTCTGCTAAATTCGATTGGAAGTTGGGCCGTAAAGCTCGAAGTCCTTCCCGATGACGCTGAAACAACCATTCTGATTCCGAGTGAATTCAAAAAGTGAAAATGGCGCTGTCTTCGGACGGCGCCATTCTTTTTACATTGCTGACAAATCAGGTATCAAACCTGAAGCCTAATTTGCTATAGTTTCTCCATGGCAGGACACAGCAAATGGGCGCAGATCAAGCGCCAGAAGGCAGTAACCGACGCAGCGCGTTCGAAGGTATTCTCACGCTACGCACGTCTTATTACCCTCGAAGCGAAGAAGGCGAACGGCAACATGTCGCTCCCCTCTCTCGTAAGCGCTATCGAACGCGCGAAGGCAGTGAACATGCCGAAAGACAATATCGAGCGCGCCGTATCGAAGGGTACCTCGAAGGAAGCGGGCGACCTATCGCAGACCGTGTACGAGTTCTATGGCCCAGGTGGCACCGCGATTATCGTGGACGCGCTTACCGACAACACCAACCGCACCACGCAGGAGATAAAGCATTTGATCTCAAAGAACGGCTACGAGCTCGGCGGCCAAGGATCTGCAGCCTGGGCGTTCACCCGCTCCCCGGACGGCTCCTATACTCCGAACGAACCGTTAATGGATCTCTCGGAGGAGGATGAGGAGGCGCTCGGCAGGATCTTCGACCTCTTTGACGAGCACGACGACGTGCAGCGCGTCTTCACGAACGCGCGCGGCTACGAGAGCTCGGACAGCGAGTAGCCATGCGGGTGCTCGCCATAGACCCAGGATTCGATCGCATGGGTCTTGCGGTTATCGAAGGCGACCCGTCGCGCCCTACCCATATATGGAGCGAGTGCGTTACGCCACCTAAAGGAGCGCCTGAGGAACGTCTCGCGCATATCCATGACGCTGTTGCAGAAGCAATCAGCACTTACGACCCAGAAGTGGTAGCTATTGAGTCTCTTTTCTGGAGTACAAACAACAAACGAAGCGCGCTTGGTGTTGCTGAAGCCCGCGGCGCAGCACTTTCAGCTGCTGCTGAAGCGGGGCTTTCCGTTTCAGAGCACTCCCCGCAGCAAGTGAAGCTTGCGGTTACCGGATACGGCGCCGCAGATAAGAAAGCGGTAGCCGCTATGGTGCCGCGCCTCATTTCGCTTCCCCAGAAGAAGCGTCTTGATGATGAATTGGACGCGATAGCGCTTGCAATCTGCGCACTGTCCACACAGCGCACCCGGTAAGCTTGCAAAGATTCGTCTGTCTTTCACAATAGAGAGGCTCTGCACCCTGCGTGAGCATGATTAGGCCTAATTTGCGTAGCATGACGGACAACGAGTTTGAGGATGAGCTTGAGGATACCGAGCTTCCGCTCCTCGACGACGAGACCGAAGAGGATGAGCTCGACGGAGACCTCGATAGCGATGATGACATCGACGACGAGGACACTGAAGACTCAGACATGATGTAAGGAAACGGCCCCATAACGGGGCCGTTTTCCGTGCTAGCATGTGCCCATTATGACGAAACGAACCCGCAAAAAGCTCGATGTGCGCAAGCACCTCGAAAACCCCCACCCGTACCTGCGCCTCGCGTTCATCGCGGTCGGCGGCCTCATGCTCCTCGCGGGCATCGGTATTCTCTGGGCAGCGTTTACACCAATTCCCGACCTCAACTCCTTTGATTCACGCAAGGTGGCACAGTCCACGAAAATATACGATCGCGAGGGAAAGACCGTGCTCTATGACCTCAATCATGATGTGCGCAGGAACGTGGTGCCGTTGAGTGAAGTCTCTCCAAACCTGCAAAAGGCAGCAATTGCTATCGAGGATTCCGAGTTCTATAACCACGGCGGTGTCTCCTTTACCGCCATCGCACGTGCTATCTGGGTAGACATCACCACCCTCTCGTTGGCACAAGGTGGCTCTACTATCACGCAGCAGGTAGTAAAGAACACCATTCTCTCAGGCAACAAGACCGCCATTCGTAAGATTCAGGAATGGATACTCGCTTGGAAGCTCGAGCAGAAGTACAGCAAGGATCAAATCCTTGAGTTCTACTTCAACGTAACCCCGTACGGCGGAACACTCTACGGCGCTGAGGTGGCCGCTCGTGCATTCTTTGGGAAATCAGCAAACGATCTATCGCTTGCTGAGGCGGCATACCTTGCCGCAATCCCCCAGCGCCCCACCTTCTTCTCTCCCTACGGGAACAACCGTGCGCGTCTTGATGAGCGCAAGGACTATGTACTTGAGCGCATGGAATACCTTGGGTACATCACCGAGGATGAGATGCGTGCGGCACAGAATGAGACCGTGGTGTTCAGTCGCCAGCAGAACAACTCCATCATCGCACCGCACTTCGTGTTCTATATCGAGGAGCTTCTTGAAGAGAAGTATGGACCGGATGTAGTGACCCAGGGTCTTTCGGTTATCACGACTCTTGATGCTGATCTCCAGAATGCAGCGCAAAGCATCGTAAAGCAGCGGGCACTTGAGAATGCGGCACGCTTCAACGCAACCAACGCTGCGCTCGTGGCAATCGATCCGAAGACCGGGCAAATCCTTGCGATGGTGGGTTCACGTGACTACTTCGACGAGGTGATCCCTGGAAACTACAACGTTGCCGTGGCACCGCGCCAGCCAGGATCGGCATTCAAGCCGTTTGTGTATGCTGCTGCCATTGAAAAGGGGTATACCGCGGAGACGGTTATCTTCGATGTCCCTACACAGTTCTCCACTGCCTGTTCCCCGTCGGACGTCTCTAACAGCACCGCACCGTGCTATGCACCGCAGAACTACGACCTTACCTTCCGCGGGCCGATGACCTTCCGCACGGCGCTCGCACAGTCAATCAACATTCCTGCGGTTAAGGCGCTCTATCTCGCCGGTATCGATAACGTCATCGATCTATCCCGCCACATGGGTATATCGACACTTGGCGAGGCTAAGGACTACGGCCTCTCATTTGCGCTCGGTGCAGCTGAGGTCTCACCGCTTGAGATGGCGAGCGCCATGGGCGTCTTCGCCAACGATGGCGTACGCAATCCACCCACAGGTATCCTCGAGATCCGCGACATGCGTGGCCGTGTGATTGAGAAGTTCACCCCGAATCCCGTACAGGCGATAAGCCCAGAGGTGGCACGTCAGATGGCAAATATCATGTCGGATAACCAGGCGCGTGTTCCGTCCTACAACATTAATAACCCACTCGCCTTCTCGGACTACGATGTGGCGGCGAAGACCGGTACCACGAACGAGTCACGTGACGCATGGACCGTGGGGTACTCACCCACGATTGCGGTCGCTATCTGGGCCGGAAATAACGACAACACCCCGATGGTGAAGGAGATTGCCGGCTACATCGTCGCTCCGATGTGGCGTGAATTCATGGACGTAGCGCTCACCAAGGTACCGAAGGAGTTCTTTAAGGAGCCGCCTGGTATTCCTGAATCTGCACCACCGGTACTGCGCGGCCAGGTGGTATGGCACTCACTCCTCATGCTCACGAACAAGGAGAATCCACAGGGTCCGCCTCCCGCTAACCCATGGAGCGATCCGCAGCTGCCGTACTGGGAAACGCCGATTCAGGCCTGGGCAGGAAGCGCACAATTGAATGGAAACGCTTCCACCACCCCTGAAGGCGAGAATCCGGACCAAAGCAATGAGGAGGATACGAATACCGACTCCAGGGATCGCGACCGGAATCGAAACCGAGACGAGGAGAATAATTAAGAAAAGCCCCGGACTATCCGGGGCTTTTCTTATTGATTCATCGGCATCACGAGATACAAGAACGATGCGTCTCCTGAGCCTCGAAGCACCATAGCTCGTCCGATACCGCTCGCCGATAACGTAACACTCTCTGCAGCTATGGTTGGGATCGGTGCCGAGAGATAGCGATGATTGAACGAGAGCTCCACCGCATCCCCTGACACCGCTGCCGGTATCATTTCAGAAGCATCTCCCACATCGCTATTCTGCGCCGAAAGCGCAATTCCTTTGTTTGCTGGATCAAAGCCGAGGCGAACCTTCTGGAACGTATCCGAGAATATCGCGGTGCGCTTCAGTGCCGCATCGAAGTCCTTCTTAAGCACGGTAGCCTCAGACACGAACTGTTTCGGAATAATCTGGGTATAGTCCGGGTAGTTTGCCACGACGAGCCTCGTGGTAAGCACACCCTTGTCCCAGAAAAATGCGCACTGATGGTCATCCACACGGATCTCGACAGTTTCGTCCGGCAAGGTCTGCATGATATCGAGCGCGTTCTTGGCCGGAATGAGCATCGTAAACGCGGGAACCGCACTTGGAAGCGCAATCTTCTTCTCAGCGAGACGGAATGAATCGGTAGCAACCGCCTTAAGGGAACTCCCTTCCCCAGCAATAAGGACCGACGCTAGCTCAGGACGCACCGTTGAAGTAGACGCGTACCCAACCACAGACATCACAAGCGACCTAAGAAGTGCTCCAGGAAGCTCAAATTTCGCCTTAGGCGACTCAGGGAGCGGAAGGGTAGGGAAATCCTCGAACGGAAGTGTCTTGAGCGTACTACGGCCATTTCCAGTAGAAACTTTCACCGTATCTCCCGCATGTTCGAGTGTTAGGGTGCCAGTACCAGAGAGCGATGACGCAATCTCCCGAAGGGTTGTTGCAGGAAGCGCCACAACACCATCGCTCTTAATGGTCCCTTCAACCTTAAGATCGATTCCTGTTTCGAGATTCGTAGCACGTAGCTTAATTCCATCGTCCCCTGCAATGATGGCAATACCTGCGAGTACTGGTAGTGTGCCGCTCCTTCGCTCAGCGAAACGTGCAACACTCTGCACACCCTCGGAGAATTCTTTCTTATCTAAAGTGATAATCATATTGCTTCTATTATTAGGGGTGTTGATACCGGGGACAAGCCTTTCTATGCGCTAGATGCTGGCTCGTATTCCCTCTCCCTCTCTCGCATCCTGTTGATTGCGGTCTCGTTTCACCGAGATGATGTGGGGATTGTCGAGGACAGCTTTCCGAAAACCCCAGATTTTCCCTTCCTCTCCCCGTTCTCTCCAGTGGGTTTTCCATAGCTTATCCCCAGGGTTATACCAGCAAGGAGCGAATGTCCTGAATCTCCTTAGCAAGTTCCGCATCCTCTACCACCTCACGCTTCACCTTCTCGCAGGAGTGGATGACGGTAGTGTGGTCTCGACCACCCAATTTCGAGCCAATAGTTGGATACGAGACGCTAAAGTCTTCCCGGAGGATGTACATGATGACCTGGCGCGGGCGTACCACCTCCCTTCTACGGGTCTTCTCGTATATGGACTCCTCATCGATGCCGTAGAACTCAGCGACTTTCGAGACTACATGCTTTACGGACACGGTTTTCTGCGGGCGCGCGAAGGAACGGAGTGAGTGGCGCACTTCTGCGAGGTCTGGCGGCACTCCCTTTACCTGCGTGTGGCAGACGACGCTATTAATAACACCCTCAAGCTCGCGAATAGAGCCTGAAACCGAGGTGGCGATGTGCTCAATCACCTCTTCCGAGAGCACCACACCGTGCATCGCAGCCTTCTTACGTACAATTTCCATACGACTTTCGGTATCCGGCTCGCCAATATCGATAGACATACCTGCAGCGAAACGGCCACGGAGGCGATCGGCGATGTCCGGAATAGCGGCCGGTGCCCTATCGGATGAGAAGAGGATCTGCTTGTTGTTGTCGTAGAGGGCGTTAAAGGTATGGAAGAGCTCCTCCTGCATCTTGTCCTTCTTCGAGAAGAACTGAATGTCGTCCATGATAAGGAGGTCGTACTGGCGGTACTTCTCTTTGAAGCGGTTGGTGGTGCCGGCCTGAATCGAGTTCGTGTAGTCCTGGCCGAAGGTCTCTGCCGTAAGGTAGTACACCTTCCTGCCCGGGTAGAGCTTCTTAAACTGATTACCAATAGCTTGGATCAAGTGGGTCTTCCCTCGTCCGGTCTCGCCGTAAATGAAGAGCGGATTGTAGAGGATGCCAGGGCGCTTTAGCGCTGCCTGCGCTGCGGTGTGGGCAAGCTCGTTGAAGGATCCCACCACAAAGGAATCAAAGGTATAGCGCGGATTCAGGCCATCGCTCTTGTTGATGTAGAACTCATCAAGCGGCATCTCAACCGTAGGCTGTGGCTGCCGGCGGGACTCCTTTTGGACCTTCTGGCGGTCGCTTTTAACGATCTGATACTCGATATTGCGGTATTCATGGGACACACCGCGAATAATCTTAAGAAGAAGCGTGTGGAACTTCTTCAGGAACCAGTCTTTAAAGAACTGGCTCGGTACGCCAATGTAGACGATCCCCTCCTCTACCTTCACGATGGAGCTGTCCCGAAACCAAGTATTGAAGTTCGCCGGCGAAATGGAGAGCTCAACCTGTGTTAATACGTATTCCCAAAGCTCTCGATTGTCGTGACGGTTCATAGGTGTGGATAAGTATACCGACCCCGGGAAAAAGTGCGACCAGCAGGCCCGTAAGGCATTTCCTTGCGACTCTACCGTCAACCTGTTAATATCCTGTGCACATATGCCAAAGCGCACCTACCAGCCCAAGAAGAAGAAGCGCGCCCGCACCCACGGGTTCCGCGCGCGTTCCGCTACCCCTACCGGTCGTGCAGTGCTGCTCCGCCGCCGCCGCAAGGGCCGCGCGAAGCTCACCGTCTAATGATTCCTAGGAAAATGCGCCTCTCTCGGGCGCATTTTGCGCCCCAGGGCCCTGAAACCAGGGCGGCAAGTACCCATTTCTCACTCTCCACATGGGAGGCCCCTCAGCGGGGCGGCCTTGCTGCCGTTATCTCTAAGAAAGTAGCCCGGCTCTCTGTCTCCCGGCACCTTTTGAAGCGCCGGATCCTCGCTGCGGCGCTCCCCTTCGGCTCCGCTGACCGCGCCATAGTTATCTACGCACGCCCCAATGCAGCCTCCCTGCCCTACAGTGAGCTCAAGTCCGAACTTACAGAGCTTCTCGCGCGCGTCATCAAATAATCGTAGACTGGGGTATCTATGATCGATTTCTTCTATACCGTCCTTTACACGCCCATCTATAACCTCCTCATCGGACTTACCGACATCCTCCCGGGCCAGGATATCGGCCTTGCGGTGGTAGTCGCCACCGTCATCGTAAAGGTTATCCTTATGCCACTTTCGTTTGCGGCGCGCCGCACCCAGCGCGCAGTGAAGGCTATGGAGCCTGAGATGAAGCAGATTCGCGAGAACATGAAGGACGACAAGGAGGCGCAGGCCAAGGAGATGTTCGCGCTCTATAAGAAGTACGGCGTGAATCCGTTCGCGGGTGTCCTCGTTCTTCTCATCCAGCTCCCTATCATCCTTTCCCTATACTGGGTATTCAACTCCAAGACCCTCCTAACCGTTAACACAGACATACTGTATGCCTTTGTTCCCGCTCCAGAGGCCATAGCACCGCTCTTCCTCGGGATATTTGCGGTTACGGGTGCAAGCATTATTCTCGCGCTTATCGCAGGCGTTTCTCAGCTTGTATACGGCTGGTATGCAATTCCGGTACCTGAGCGCACCAAGGCTCCGGGAACCGATATGCAGGCAGATTTTGGTCGTGCCATGGCCCTCCAGATGCGCTTCATCCTTCCCTTCTTTATCGCGGTGGCAGCCTACTTCACCTCAGTAGCTATCGCCCTCTACTTCATCACGAGTAATCTCATTGGCATCCTCCAGGAGTTCATCGTCCGCAGGCAGAAGATCGAGAAGGTTTCCTAACGAAAAAGGCCCGCAGAAGCGGGCCTTTTCTCTAGAGATCGTATACCCAGAGGGTGCCGTCCTTCTTGTTCGTGAAGACGAGCGCGTCTCCCATGCGGTCTATGGAGAGCGCCACTGCGTCTATCGCCACGTCCGCTACTTGGCCCGGATCAACGATAAGTGTCGCGAGGCGGGTGGAAAGGTCGATGCGCCAGATGCGATCGGAGAATGTTTGTGCGCCCTGGTACCAATCGTCTGGCATGTTGCCTGAAAGGCCGGTAGGTACTGCACAGTACACTGCAAGGCCACCTGGCGCCCACACACACTTCTCAGCGAACGTTGAAAGCGGAAGCGCCGTGATGGTGCGCGAAGACGTATCGATAACCTGAAGATACGTACGATTTCGGTCTACATAGCTATAGAGGACCGCGGTGCCCTCCTGGTTCGGGAGCGTGATAAGTCCGCGGAATGGTCCGAGAAGACGGGTGAACGAGCCGTCTGCACGCGAGACCAGGAACGAATACCCATCGAGGCCGCTGGACGCGCGGGTAGTTGCGACCATGTTCGTATTGGTAAGAGCCGCTACAAGGCTCGTGAGCGGC